>JACCEE011437622.1_pt1 | contig 17846 bp, 7 predicted proteins | sample 7449931 | NCBI WGS metagenome assembly JACCEE01 (sample SAMN15323457, study PRJNA562643) | freshwater metagenome | isolation source: river surface water | place: USA:Blue River Watershed | collected 2017-08-19 | reverse complement strand
CGGGTGCCGATACGATCACAGGTGGCGCAGGTTCTGACGTATTCACTGTTGCTACAGGTGATACTGGTATCACTGTTGCTACGGCAGACACCATCACCGACTTCGTGTCTGGCACTGACACCATCAATGCAGCTGCTATCGCTAATTACACTGAGATTGACGGTGGAGCTACCGCTAACTTCGCGGCATTTTTGGTCAATGCCGCAGCAGCGTTCGCCGTCGCCGCTGCCGGTGTCGAAGCCTATGTTGAATTCAACATGGCTGGTACAGGTAATGGTTACCTGTTGATCGACGAAGATGCTAACGATGCGGTTAGCGCCGGAGACACGTTGGTGATTCTGACTGGTGTCAATCTGGCTGCTGAAATCGCTGCTGCCGATCTGGTCTAATCTCCTCCGAAGACGCCGCTTACCCAAGTTTGCTGTGCGTCAGGTATAGAAGAAAAGGCCGATTCCGAAAGGAGTCGGCCTTTTTTTGTGCTTGATCGATCGAGTCAGCGGCCACTTAAAATGGGGAAATCCCGCTTAATTGATCGACTAAAAGAGAAAGCAGATTGCCTAAAATAGGCGAAAGTGAACAAAAAACTTCGCTCAACTAATAAAATATGGAACGCATTAGTAAGGATTTTTCCTCGAAAATATCTCGCACTTTTTCTCCGCAAATCAAAGAACCCCCTCGCATCCATTTCCTCACTTCTCTTCCCCTTGCTTACCACCCGTTCGATGCCGTCACGCCTCATTTCGATTAAAAAATAATCAGCCCACCTCTTGTCGCCAGCTGCCTGTTTTGTGAACAATAGTACAAATATTATTCACTACCGAGACGCCCCATGTCCTCCGTGCTATTGCTCATCGGCACTCAGTCGCCCACTCCACAATTGATCATCCGCGCCGTCAACACGCTCTACAGCCATGTTGGCAACAACCTTGAAGAGCGTAACTGGACAAGCATTCTGGCTGCTTCAGATCCACTGGCAGCCGCCGAGGCGGCGCTCAGGGCGCAGTACCAGGACTCCGCTTACCTTCTGCGCAACGCCAATCAGTTACTGGTGCGTGGCTATACCGAAAGTCAGATCGTGCTCACCTATCAACAACTTGCCAGCCGCGTCGGTTTCATCTACAGCCCCGCTTGGGCAAATGGAACCGTGTTTGCTTCTGCGGCCAACGTCGGCCCTGCTGCCCTGCTCGCGCAAGCGGCCTCAGATCAGCAGCAGGGGTTGCCCACCCCCACGCTTGGTTTCAGCGCTGCGGCAGATGGCTTCACTCTGACAGCCAGCGAGGCAGGCGCCTTGCGCCTGTCTGTCTCTGGTCCGATTGGCGATGTCACCCAGGGTGCTACAGTGCTCAGTACGGCAAGAGCGGCTGTGGTGCAAGGCACCTTGACCTTGACGGGAAGTTATTCGCAAAAGACCAGTGCCACAGGCACGCAGTTCGTGATTCTGGGCACCAATGCCAACAACACCATCAATACAGTGGCGCAAGGCAACAGGGCTGACTATGTCGACGCTGGCAATGGCAATGACGCGGTTCTCTCCGGAGACGGTAACGACTACGTTCTCGCGGGCGCCGGTGACGATCTGGTGTTGGGCGATACGGGTAATGACAGCCTCTTCGGCGGCTCCGGGTCTGATCAGCTCAGAGGTGATTTTGGCGACGATGTTCTCACCGGCGGCACAGGCTGGGACACCCTGGTCGGCGGGCCTGGCACGGATACCTTGCAGCTGAACGCTGGTGTGCTGGAGCAGGAAGTGGTGATCTTTGACCTTGTTTCCGGCGATGGCGCAGATGTGATCGATGGCTTCCACTTTGGCGGCGGCTTGGGCGGTAACGGGTTTGACCGTTTCGACCTGACTGTCCCGGCGGGCCTGGGCCTGATCGGCGGTGCCGCTGGCTCGCTGACGACTAATGCAGACAGCGGTGCTGGGACTACCAATCTGGCTTATCCGGCCGACACAGCCCCCAACCCCGGCGGGTTTGTGCCCGACGTCAGCACCCTTTACACGATCGCTGGGGCTGACCAATTGGGCGCTGGCACCACAATGGCCAATGCAGAGACCCGTGCCCTCGCCGAGCTGACGGACGGCATCGACTTCCTCGCGAACACGACAGCAGCAGATCAGGGCGGGCTCGTGCTGCTGACCGATGACGGCACGCGTCATTTCCTGTTCCTGGTAGTGGACGCCAACAACAGCCATACCACTGATGTCGGAGAAGTCACGCTCATCGCGCAGTTCATAAACTCGACCAATATCGCCGGCATCACCATGATCGATTTCAACATTTAAGCGCGCCGGCCCCGATGTCCTCGTTGCAACTCCTGCTCGCCAATCGTGAGCCCAGTCCTGCCAATGTGCAGCGTGCCGTGATGTCTTTGTACGGCAATATTGGCAGCAATCTGGATGAGCGTGACTGGACACAGATCCTGGCCAGCCCCGATCCCCTCCTGGCATCAGAGCAGGCGCTCGCCGCGATGCTGCGCGACCCTGCCTACCTGTTGCGAAATGCCGCCAATCTGCTGCAGCGTGGCTACACCGACAATCAGGTGTCGTACACCTATCAGCAGTTGGCGCTCCGAGTGGATGCGCCCTACAACGCTGACTGGGCTGTCAACAGCAGCTTCTCCCGGGCTGCCAATCTGCCCATCACGCAGTTGTTGCCGCAAGTAGTGGTGGACCATCGCATCAGCCTTCCTCCTCCCACGCTTTCGTTCAGCGGCACGGACACGGGTTTCCAGGTCTTGTTAAGCGAGTCGGGCGAACTGAGGTTATCTGTCAACGGCGTGCTGGGCAGCTTCAATCAGGGCTCGACGACCTTGGCCAACCCAAGCAACTTGATCAAGCGCGGCACGGTGACACTGCGCAGCAACGACACCGAAAAGCTCAGCGCTGTGTCTTCTCAGTTCCTGGTCCTGGGCAGAGGCGAACCCGATAACATCAATGCCGGCGCGCCTGGGTGGCGTGCATCATCCCACTACATCGATGCTGGCGGCGCTGACGATGTGGTGGACGGCTGGACCGGCCCCGACTTCATTCTGGGCGGCTCTGGCGACGACACCCTGGACGGCAAGGCCGGTCATGACACGTTGCTCGGGGGCAGCGGGGCGGATTTCCTCTCAGGCGGGCCGGGCGATGACAGTCTGAGTGGAGGCACCGGGGCGGATATGCTTTCCGGCGATGCCGGTGCCGACACACTTCTTTTGCGCTCCGCGCTGGCCGAGCGCGATATCGTTTTCATCGACGTTGGGGCAGGAGACGCAGCCGATACCCTGCAAGGCTTCAGCTTTGGCACCGGTGCAGATGCCGATAGCCTGGTGCTGTTTGGGATGGTGGGTCTGGATCTTGTCGGCGATCCGGGGAGCGACAGCCTCGCCAATGCCATCACCAATGCCAACGGTGTGGTGCAGCAGGACTATCCGGCCGATACTGCAGCGCTTGCCGGTGCCGGTCGCGCGACGCTTTACCGTATCGGCGCCGGTGCAGACCAGCTGGGGAGTGACACCACCGTAGCCAATGCCGTGGCAAGGGCCGTCCTGCAACTGGCTGATGGTGGCCCGGGCGCGGATTTTCTGACAAACACGACAGGCGCTAACCAGGGAGCTCTGGTCCTGATGACAGACGACGGGACGCGACAATTCCTGTTCTCGGTGGTTGATGTCGACAACAATCAAACGACGACGGCAGCGGACGTGAGCCTGATCGGTGTCTTCGTCGACGCCTTCTCGCCAGAATCCGTTGTCATGAGCAATTTCAGCAACTAGAACGCAGTAAGCCCGGCTGTCATGTCGCAGCACTCAGGCGACAGGCTGATACTCAATCCCGCTGAGCAACAGCCCGACCAAGCCAATGCTCGCGGCGTTTTCGCTGCTTTCGACCGCCAGGCGGGCAAATTCAGCAAAGGCCAGGCCATTGTCGAGCAGTTGCAGATAGGGTGCCTTGTTCGCCGCCGTAGGCGGTGCGCCAGCGATATTTGTCCAGAGGGTAGTCACAAGCTGGTCCTTGCTCTTGATGCCCAGTGTCTCCACCGCCAATCCGGCCAGTTCGGTCACGGACATCCCTTTGTCCAGCAAATCGAGCCCGATACCGACATAGGCCTTGTTGTTAAGAGCCTGCTTGCCTGCCAGCGCGCCGAGGATGCGTGCCGTGATTCCGGCATTGCCAGTCAGGTCAAGTGCCACCGAAGTGTCCTGAAACTGGATGCGCTCCACATTTTTCAGGGCGTTGATGAACACCCCATTGGTTGAGCGCACCACGGTGTTGTCCCCGGCGGTCACGATCTGGAAATCCGCGCGGCGAAGCGAATAGACCACTGTGTCGACGCCCCCGAGACCATCGATCTGGTTGATTCCTGGCTGAGCTGTCAACCTGTCGTTTCCCGCCGAGGCGCTGCTGTTGCTGACAGGCGGGGTACCGCCATTTTGTCCGGTGCCGCCCGATGCCCCTCCGGAGGAGTTGCTGGTAGAAACCACCGGATCGCCACGGGTCCAGATCGCCAATGCCCTCTCGCCCGGAGTATCCATGTCGCGACTGGCAACGATCAGGGTGGTGCCGTCGGTGCTCAAGTAACTCCACTGAGCCTGTTCGCCGCTGCCCGCCTGGGTGTCCGTGCTGTCAACAATCCGAGACAGCACCTTGCCGCTCAGGTCCGCTATGGTGACAAGGCCCCGGTCGGCCTGGATCAGGTACTGGCTGTCCGGTGAAAACTGGACTGTCGCACCCACCCCTGTCTGTCCCACAAGAGCACCCGTGCGCGCGTTGAAAATATCGCCGTAGAAATTGGCCACGTAGTTGCCATCGGGCGATATCACGGCGTCAAGCGCGCCGGTCTGCTTCGACCAGAGCACCTCGCCTGTCAACGCGTCCACCACACTGGTGTCCTTGGACTTGGTGCCGACTGCAAGAAGGCCAGCTGTCTCATTCACATCCAGTCCGTTCACGAATGGCCAGCCGCCGACAAAGGACTTCCACACTTGTGCGCCGGTGGCGGCCACAAGCTTGACCAGGAAGCCGTCACCAGAACCGACATAAAGATGCTCTCCCACGAAAAGCAGCTTGCGGACCTGACCGAAAGTTCCGGCGACTTTCTGCCAGAGCAGGGCGCCTGAACTGCCGTCATGAACCCCAAGCGCACCTTGCGAGGACCCGGCCGCCACATAGCGCCCATCGGGACTGACCGAGGCTTCCAGTCCTTCCAGATAGGGGACTTGACCGTTTACCGACCAAAGAAGCTCCCCCGTCCGGCCATTGAGCACGCCCAGCTTCCACTCGCCTGCGCGGTAGCGCGAGATGTCGGGGGTCACCATAAACACCACGCGACTGCCGTCAGCCGACATGTCGCCACCCCAGGTCTCCCAGCCAGGCGCGTACTCCCAAAGCAGCTCCCCACTGAAGGTGTATTTGCGGATCAACGAGCGCGCCCGCAATGCGGCATCGGCGGCGTCATCGCCGGGGTCTGACCAGTTTTCCTGCCCCGGTATCAGCACGACTGTCTTTTCGGATTCACTCACCGCGCCGCGCCAGTAGCCCACCGGCGCCACAGCCGTCTTTGCCACCTGGTAGCCAAAACTCAGATCGCTCACGGCACCAAGGGTGATAGGGCCAGCCTCGGCCAGTTGCGAGGCGGTGAAGGTCCGCGAGGCCAGGTCATCGGCTGTTACGCGCACGATCCAGTCATCGCGCGCAGGGACTTTGGTAGCGAAGCTGGCTTGCGTGGAGCTGCTGCGCACATCCACCGCGTACCACCGGCTGTACGGCGTGGCAATTTCTACCGTCAGGCCTGTGAGAGGACCATTGGGTGTCGCAATGGTGCCGGACAGCGTCTGTCCGTCTGTCAACTCGGCCGATGTTGTCGTCCGAAACTCGCTGGGGCCGTAGTCGTTGCGGGTAAATGCGATCTGCTGCGTCAACTTGCCGGCCAGCACTGGATCGGCGGTCGGATTCGCGCGCTGAAAGGCAGCGTTGTCGGTGGCGAGGATGAAATCCAGGCTATAGGTCTTGGTCTGCCCGCTGGCCGGCGGGGTATTGCCGAAACGCCCCTCGTAAATCCCCTGCAGCCAATTCTGAGCGACGTAGGTCTGACCCGGAGCAAGATCAATATTGCCGCCATTGGGAAAGACGGCGAAGCCGCCATCGCCAGTCACTTTCGGGTAGTCGCCAAGGCCTTGAATCGCGATCTGAAAGTAAATGTTCTCGACTGTCGACGTGCCGACATTGGTAATTTTGAGCCTGGCATTGCGATCCTTGCTGTCCAGATCGTAGTCCAGCGACAGCGGGCCGACATACTCCAGCTTCAGGTTGTTCCAGACGACAGGGGCAGCAAGATCGGGTTGGCTCATGGGAGGAGGCTCAAAAACGAAGGCGAATGCCAGCAGTCAGTGTCCACAAACCCCATTTGTCGTAAGAGCTTGAGGGATATACGCCGGCCGGGGTGCGCAAGGTGGGCAGTTTGCTGTAGGCACCCTCCAGGAATATGGCCCAATCAGTATCTTCTTCAGCCTGCGGTATCCACTCCAGGCGCAACTTTGCCCGCCAGGCGTTGCCATCGCCCTCGGCGGCGTTCAGGCAGGCGCACCCCGGCAGCGCGGCACTGGCGTCCTGCGTCGATTGCCGAATGCGCCCAGCACCCGCACCGATCCAGCCTTGCAGATGGTCGGTCTTCATTACCCGCAGCAAAGCGTTGGCGAAAATACCCTCGACGTCGATCTGATCAGACAAGTCGGTCGTGGACACACCTAACGCGAGTTGCGTGCGTTGGACGTCGGCCCGCAAACCCTCTAGTTCCAGGCGTAGAGGATAGCGGCGCTTGCCGTTATCCGATTCCCGGCCCCAGAACTGCCGTGCCAGAGACAGCGTCACGGCTTGCCCCCGATCCAGGTCGACAGAGCCATCGAGCTGTATGGCTCTAAGGCCGCCCAGATTGACCTGCAAGGGGAGGGAGGACGGTCCTTGTGCCTGCCCACCGGCAAGCGACACGACCCAGGCCGGATCGTCCGCTGAAAACGTGGAGGGCTCTTCGGTGCCATTAGCCGCCTGCCCCCACGCAGATGGCGTCTGTATCCCAAGCGACCAGAGAGCGAGCAAACCAAGCGCTAGACTCGGCAGTCGTGCAACAAATCTCTTCAACATCATAAGAGCAATCCTTGTGTCAGCAGTAGGCACAGGGCCGGCCATCAGCCGCCCGACAGAGTTTCAACACCAACAAGCCCCACCATCGGCGTACCGTCGACTTGTGCAGCGGAAGCGAAAAGAGCCCCCAGATCCGCATAGCCCTTGGCAGAAAGACCCATCTGCAACGCGGTATCGAGGCTCACAATCTGTGTAATTCCGCGAGCGTCCATCCACAGATGCAAGTCGAAGGCACCCTGGCCCGCACGAGGAACATACCCAAGATATCCATTATTGACGGGCACATAACACGCATACGGCAGTTCAGCGTCCTTGGGAGCATAAAACAAGTCGCCAGTCAGCAGGTTGCGCCACGCTGACAGGGGCACAAAAGCGTTGGCAGGTTCCGACATCACCCAGAACTCGACACCCGAGGTACCCCCCTCGGCACGCGCCGTATTCTGAGCGCCAGCAAAGTCCAGGGTCAGCATACGATCGCCCGATCGCAGGTCTGCGCGAAACATGGGCACCGGTTCCGGAACATCGGTGATCTGAACAGTCACCCGCTGCGTCGCGGCATTGCCCGAGCCATCCACCGCCTTGATCGTAAGCTCATAACGATTGTCGCTGCCGACATCGCTGGGGGCCTCGAAGTTTGGCGCCGCGATAAAGCTCAAGTTGCCGTCTGCATCCAGTCGGAACAGGGGGGCATCGACACCGCCCTCCATAGACCATCCCACTGCTTCATTCGCTTTGAACTGGAATACGCTGCGGGTATTTTCCGGAATGCTCTTGAGACTGCTGAGGGCTCCGGGACCCCCGCTGGGCCCGGTGATGATGGGCGGCATGGTGTCTGGCCGGGCCACTGGCATGCCGGGGTCTGTGAGGCGCCCTGTGGTGAAGTCGATATCCCCAAAGGCGTTGTCGGTCAGGATGAGTTCAATTCCCGTAATCTTGCCGTTGCTGGACACGAAGCGAGCTCCATCTCCATTGGGCGTGCGCTGGGTAAAGTCATACCAGCCCGCCTGACTGGTGGACACCAGCGCAACATTATCGAACGTGATCAGCGGAACCCCTGCCTGCGCTGCCGCCAGTATCGTGTCCGCGCTGATCCACTTGTAATACGCCTGGAAATCGCCTTCCAGAACTGAGGCTCGGCTGATATCGATCGTCACTCGCTGTTGCAGCCCCGGGCGGCTTGCATCCACATCGATCAGGCCCAGGCTCTGCAGTGGCTCTATCGAGAAAGCCAGCGCATCCCAGGGAGCGGAGACGCTAGTGCCCAGATTTGTCATCGGTAGGCCGTCGAAGCCACCGCGGCTGACAGGCAGGACATCAAAATTGATCAGCTGCGCGATCGGGCTGACCTCGGTTCCTTCCAGCAATTGATTGGCGACCACGGTCACCACTGAGGTTTCGGGTACCTGCTCGATCTGCCCTTGCACCGCGTTGGAGAAGTAGTCCTGACGCGTCCACGCCATGGTGGTCACGGCATTCTGGTTGGCGTCCGCAACCCCATCGCCGTTATTGTCCGCCGTGCCAGTCAGTCGCGTCGCCAATTTTTCCTCGGTTGTGGCCGGGACGCCATCGCGGTCGAGCAGGTCACGCACCTCGAAGCTCAAGGCCAGATTGCCGCCCTTGCCACCGGGATCGCGCACCGTGACAGGGAAGACATCCAGGATGGCATCGCTGCTGGGCTTGTAGAGGTAGGCGCCGGTGATGCTGTCGACGTCGAGCGTGGACCCATTAGCCAGGCGCAGGCTGGTCTGGGCTCCTGCGGCACTGCCGCCCTGCAGACCGAACAGCGCCCGCTCACCGTCGGAGTCGTACCACAGCGAGGGTGGACGGCTCGCCTGGAACGGGGTCAGGTTCACCCTGTTCTGGTCGATCACTTCAAAGCGGCCACTGAGCCCTTGCCCCGGAATGATTATGCGAGCCAGCGTGTTCTCTTCAAGTTCTGGCGTACTGTCCACAGTGAACTGGTTGGAATCGGGGCTTTCGTTGCCGCCCGGATCCACTTGCCGCACCACATAGTCGCCGACATTGAGGTTGATGCCCTGGGCATCCAGAGTAAAGACGCCGGGCGCAATCTCCGTGACGCTGTATCCGACGGGGTTGATCTGCTGACCATCCCGCGTGTAGAGCAGCACCGGCAGTCCGGGCGTGCCCAGTATCCGCAGCACTTGCGTGGTGTCGCCAGTCAGCAGGTCTGCGGGCGTCGGGTCGGTCGCCGTCTCGCTGACATCGACGATGACGGGCGGCGCGGGTCGCGTGTCGTTGTCCATAATGCCGCCCGTGCCCAGAGCGCCGCCGAGCGTCAATGCCAATGTCTCCCGGGCGTCCTCGACGATCGGATCGTCTTTCGTCACTACCCTGAAGGTGAAGTTCGTCACGCCGGGCGGGATGGTCACCAGTCCGCGTACCAGATCGATGGTGACGCCGTTGGTCGCCTGCAGCTCGGTCCAGTCCGCGGTGCCGGCAGTCCCGCCCAGGCTGAAAGCATAGGTTTCCGTCCGGGTGGAGGCCGCACTGAGTGTGACGTCGAAGCCCAGGGGCTGCCCTTCCGGTACTGCCGCACCGGGGGTTATGGCGGTAACGCGCTGCACATCGTCGTCAGTGTTGCTCACCGCGACGCTCGCGCTGCGGGCATTGGCACCGCCGTAGTTGCCATCGCTGGAGCTGGTGGTGGCGCTCAGGGTGTAGCTCTGCGTGCCGTCGATCAGCGGGTCGTCCACGCCGGTGACAGTAACGCTCTGCGCCACGTTCCAGTTGGCGGGAGTGAAGGTGAAAGTGGTGGCACTCAGGCGTCCCTCGGTGCTGTCGAGCCCGCCCAAGGTGACGGTGACATCGGCCGCGGGCTGGCTGGTCAGCACCAGGCTGAATGGGGCGCTGGTGCCAGTCTCGCTGGTCGTGAGCGGTCCGCCGGTGAGAGACAGGCCGGCGCTGTCGTTGTCGGTAATGGTCCCGGCGCCGGTGCTGTCGCTGATCGATTCCGCGCCGCTGTTCGCATCGGCGATGTTGCTCAGCCCTACCGTGAAGCCCTCGCTGCCCTCCACATTGGAGTCATCGGTGATCGATACCGTAATCGACTTGCTGGTTTCACCCGGCGCGAAAGTCAGCGTGCCCGAAGCAGCAGTAAAGTCGGTCCCGGAGGCAGCAGTGCCGCTGGCCGTCGTATAGTCCACTGTCGTGGTGCCACCGGTCGCGCCACTGCGCGTCACGGTGAAAGTCGCTGTCCCGTTGCTTTCGCCCACCGTCACATCATCAATGCTCAGGGTCGGGGCAGAGTCGTCGTCCGTGTTGGTGACACTCACGGTGCCGGTGCGGGCATTGGCTCCCGTGTAATTGGCGTCCGTGGAACTGCTTGTGGCTGTAAGCGTGTACGCGATGTCGCCATCGTCCAAGGGGTCATCGACGCCGGTGATAGTGACGGTCTGCGCCGTGTTCCAGTTGCTGTTGGTAAAGGTCAGCGTGGTCGTACTGAGCGAGCCTTCGGTGTTGTCGAGTCCCGTGAGGGTGACGGTGACATCGGCCGTGGGCTGGCTGTTGAGCTTCACCGTAAAGCTGGCGTTGGTGCCGGTCTCGCTGGTTGTCACGCTGGTGCCTGTCAGGGTCAGACCTCCAGTCGCCACATCGTTGTCGAGCCCGGTGTTGTTCGAGGTGGGGACACCGCCCGTCAGTGTGCCGTCATAACGCAGGCCCGTGCCATCGTCCACGATGGCGACCTGCGCGGAGCTCGACAAGGGCGACGCGGCGTCGGCGCCCAGCGTGGCCGTGAGACTGAAGGTCTCAGCGCCCTCCTGCAGAAGGTCGGATTCCGTTGCGATATCCACGCGCACGTAAACAGTGCCGGTGCCGCCGCCAATGGCACCGGGAACAACCGGGGTGCTGCTGGGGGAGTAGCTGGTCCAGGTGGTGCCCCCGTCAGTGGAAAACGCCATCGTGAACCCTGTGGTGGTTGCCACAGTGGTTCCGGTTTGTGACAGGGCGAGTGTCAGTGCGGCGCCCTGAGAAGCCGTGATGGTGAACATGGCGTAGGCCGACGCCTCGTTGACTGGCCCGGCGCCCACCACTGCTACCGAGAGATCGTTGTCCAGTCCAGCGCTCGTGGTGACTGGTGCGCCGCCGCTGACGGTGCCGTCATACTTCAGCCCGCTCCCGTCATCCAGGATCGTTGCCGTGCCAGTGCTGGCGCCGCCGCCGGCATTGGTGGCTCGCAGCGCAAAAGTTTCCGGGCCTTCGAATGTGCCGTCATTGGTGATGCTGGTGCGCACCAGCAAGGTGCTGGAGGTGAGCGTCGCAGAGGCACCATAGGGCTGCCAGGCCGCTCCGTCCCAGACTTCCAGTGCATTGCCATGATCGGTGCCTGCTGTTGCCGAACCTGCGATCAGCGCCAGCGTGATGACCTGTCCAGTGGTGCCGCTTACCGTAAAGACAGCGTGCGTCGAGGCCTCGTTGACCGCGATGTTGTTGACGCTGAGCGGCCTGTCATCGTCCAGGTTTGTGCTGGCGGAATTGGCAGTACCACCTGTCACCGTGCCGTCATAAGTCAGGCCCGTGCCAGCATCCACCAGCGTAGTATCGCCCGTGGCTGCCACACTGGCACGATTGACAGCAGACAGCCGCAGCACCTCGGCGCCTTCCGAGGCCGAATCGGGCAACACGGCGGTGCGCACCAGCATGGTCGCACCCGGCATGCTGACCCAGGCGCCGCTCGAATATGGCTGCCAGTTGACGCCGTCGTAATACTCGAGCACGCCCGTGTAGTCGCTGCGCACGGTGGTGGACACATCGCTCAGTGCCAGTTGCACCCGCTGGCCGCTGGCGCCGCCAACGGTGAACAGGGCATAGGCCGAGGCCTCATTGACCGTAGTGCCCGTTACCGTAAGCGCCCGCGCATCGGGGCTTACCGTGATGCCCACGGCGTCGGTATCCACCAGCCCCTCGGCGTCGGTGCTGAGCAGCGTCAGGGTGTCGGTGCCATTGAAGCCGTCCTGCGGCGTGTAAGTAATGGTGGCGAGCGCACTGGCGACAGCGGCGGGCGTGCCTGACAGGGTGAACGTCGAGGAGCCCGAGGCCCCTGCGCTGATGGTGGCCGTGCCGAGGGTGCCAACCGCCAGTGTCCCGCGCACCACGGTCAGCTTGGTGGTGACCGTGGTGCTGTCCACATCGCCCACGGAAAGCCCTGCCAGGGCATTGCCCGTGCTGGCCTCATCCACCGTGTAGGCGGCACCTGGCACGGTGTTGACCGGGGCATCATTGACGCCGGAGATTGTGATGGTCAGCGTTGAACTGGCCGTTGCCCCAGCGGCATCGGCAATCGTGTAGTTGAAGGTCTCGTTCAGTGTTGCCCCGGCCTGCAGGGCTTGCACTGTGGCACTGTTGTTGTCGACTGCGAAACTGTAAACCCCTGCCGAGCTCAGCGTCAGGGTGCCGTGCGTGCCGCTGAGGGCTGCGCCCCCAACGACACCGGCGCCGCCGGTGGCATGCGAGAAAGCAGAGACGGTGCGCGAGTCGCCGCTATCGACGTCGCTGTCGTTGGTCAGCAGATTGCCACCGGGGTTGACGCCACTGGTGCCATTGGCGGTGCCTCCCTCTTCAACCGCCAGCGCCGTGTCAGCAGTGGCGGTGGGCGCGTCATTCGCGCCTTTTATGGTGACAGTGAGCGAGCTTTCGCTGAAGTTGGTCCCGTCGGAAACGCGATAAACGAAGCGATCGGTCAGGGTATCGCTGCTTGTGCGCAGGGCGTTGACGGTGGTGTTGCTGTCGTCGGGCGTGTAGATGTAGCTGCCGTCCTCGCCGATAACCAGCGAGCCATAGCTGCCCGCGATTGACAGGCCGTTGGACGTGGAAGTGGAACCTGCCGTGATGGCACTGGCGGTGCTGCTGGCCCCGGCCCGGGTGATGAGAAGGGCCGTGCCTTGCGGGTCGGTGTCATTGGTTCGGACATTGCCGCTGGCAGTGCTACCAGCCGCTGTGCCTGTTTCGATCGCCGCTGACGCCCCATCGGCGGTGTCGGCATTGGCAATCGGGTCTGACGAGCCGCTCCCGTACACTGTAATGTAAAGGCTCGCCGTGCTGGTGGCCCCGGCCGTGTCCCGCATGGTGTAGTCGAACTTCTCCACAGCCGACTCGCCCGCTGCCAGCGCTGCATTGTCTGTCGCAGGGGTATAGGTGTAAGACCCATTGGCATTGAGCTGAAGGGAGCCGTGGGCGCCGGTGTAGCTGGTGCCGGCTGTGACGGTGGAAGTGAACGTAAAGCTGCCCCCAGCCGTGCTGGTCAACTCCTTGTCCAGACGAATCCCGGTAATGGCGCCGTTGGTGTAGGTCACACTGGCCACAGTGGTGTCAGCCGGAACACCGGGCCCGCTGACGCTCATGCCCACCTTTACGCTGCCGGTCACCGATGACAGGGTTGTGATGTCCGTGGTGCCAGTGCCGGCGGAACTGGAAACGGTGGCGGTTTTGCCGCCGGTTGTGTTTTCGGTGGCGCTCGTCGAGTTCTCGAAGAGCACGGAGGCGTTGGTGGTGAGGAAGCTGGTAAATGCACTTCCCAGTGCGGTGTAGCCGCCGCTGCCATTCGCATAGTGCGTGGGTGTCAGGTCCAGTTCAATGTAGGAATTACTGCCCGACGTTGTCTTGGTCGAGACTTTGACCAAGGTGTAAGTCGTGCCGTTGTAGTAGTACATCCCCCGGTAATCAGCGCCCGCCGCGTCCGTCGCGAGCTTGACATAGAGTCGGTGGCTGGTACCCACTGACGAAAAGCCATTGTCGCCGAGGAACGTCAACTGAGTGGCACCCGGATTGACCGTAACCGCCCCCACAGTCATCGACGAGGTATTGGAGATTCCGGTGATGGTCTTGCCGTCGCCGTTGTCGGGGTCGGTGTCGTTGTTCAGCACATTGCCTGAGGCGCTGAAGCCGGTGACTGCGGGTGCCGGCGTCGTGGACTCCTTGGCGATATTGCGATCGTCCACCGCTGTCGGGGCATCGTTTGCGCCTTGGACCGTCACGGCCAGTGTGCTGGTCGCACTCAGCCCGCCCGCGTCCGTGATGACATAACTGAAAGTGTCAGTCAGGGTGTTGCCCGACGTGCGCAGCGCCTGTACGGCGCTGTTGGACTGCGACACCGCGTAGGAATAGCTGCCATCGCTGGACAAGGTGAGAGTGCCGTACTGGCCCACAATGGCCGTGTTGGCTCCCACCGCAGTATTGGCAGTGACGGCGCTGGAGGCGCTGCTTACCGTGTGGCTCGTCCCTGCCGTGATGGCCCCGTCGGCGTCAGAGTCATTCGCCAGCAGCCCGGCAGCAGCGGTCGCGCTGGGGTCGGTGCCTGCCGTGGCATTGCCGATTCCGCCCGCTTCCACCGCTGTGGCGCTGTCGGCGGCTGCAGCCGGTGCGCTGTTCACATTTGTTACGTCAAACGTCAGGGTGTTGGGCGTTGCATCCAGGTCTACTCCGGCATTGGCCGTGCCGCCGTCGTCACGCACCTGGAAGGTGAAACTCGCGTAACCGCTGCCGTTGGCGCCAGCCACAGGCGTGTAGCGCAGCAAAGGCAGGTTCGCCGCGCTGATGAAATCACCTGCCGCCACCGCCGTGCCGTTCAGCGTGAGTGAGCCAGCTGTTGGCAACGTCGCAATCTTCACCGACAGTAAATTGTTGGACGGCGAGTCGCTCGTATCGGAGAAACCGAAATCCGTCAGACTGAAGGCGTACTGCCCGCCCTCGAGCATTGTCAGGGTGTTGTCGGCACCACTCGGCGCATCGTTAACAGCCGCAACGCTCAGACTGAGGCGGGCGCTGCTGGTGCCGCCATTGCCGTCGCTGAGGGTGTAGGTGACCTGAGGTACGGCGCCGGTGTACTGAGCCGCAGGCACAAACGTGAAGGCACCGGTCGCCGTCAGGGTAAACGAGCCGACTCCCGCAATCGCATAAGGCGTGCCCAGGGTGAAGGGCCCTGCCTCACCCGCAATGCTGAATGCACTGACGACCAACGGATTGTTGTCTGCATCAGTGTCATTGGTCAGAACATTGCCCGTCACAGAAGCAGCGTCCTCCAGCACCGTCGCACCGTCGTTCACGCCCACAGGAGCGCTGTTGACAGGCAGGACGCTGTTCAGGGCGCTGTCGACGCGATCAGAGGAGGAGCCCACATTCTTAAGCCCGCCCGTGGTGGCAATCGCGTTGAACCATGCTTGATCCACCACGAGAACGAAGCCGCTGTTGTCCAGATCATTGCCATCGGTGTCCCGGTTGCTGTCAGCCGTGGCGGCGGTCAGGTCTACGAAGCTGTTATCGCGCCAGAAGTAGAAGCCCTTGACCTGGCCACCCGACTTGATGGGGCGGCTGATCCAGCCAAAGTAGTCGGTGTTGTTGATGGTCAGGCGAACGACAACGTCGTTCCCCGAAAAATTGACCCCAGCACTGCCGTCAGTGATCGAGGCAGTTCCCAGCGCAGCCGGGTTGAAGTCGATGCTGTTGAGTTCCTTGCCGGCCGGCGTTGTGACAGTGTTAACCGCGTATGCATTGACAAAACTTAAGCGGGCCATGGGGCAGGAGTCCTCAGCAGTATAAGTGGGTCGTCGAGCCCGGGGCGAGAGCCCTGTTGGCCCGCCTCTCGCTCGTCGCGTGGGGTCTGGAAACCAGCGCGCATGCGCTCGGGAGAAATCAAAATTTTAAAAAATCGGGAAAGGCTACTTGAGTCTACTTTTCTGATCAATATTTGTTTCGTTGATCAAAGGGCCGCGATCGATTCGGGCAAAGGCGCCCTGGAACAAGCCTGACCCCCATTGGATCGGCTCTGGCTGGTTGACCGAGCCTAGGGTGCCGCGTCGCGCCTGTGCTGCACCTTCAGCATCACCCCGATCCCGTTATCGTGTGCCAGGAACTCAATCCCGGCCAAGCTCAACGCGCTAGCCACTTTGTGGATGGTGGAGCCTCGACTGTCCGCCAGGGAGCGCTCCAGCCGCAAGAGTGCCGACATCGAGATGCCCGCCGCCTTGAGTAGATCGTCCCTGCTCCACCCCAACATCGCTCTCGCTGCGCGGATCTGTCTTCCATCGATCATCGTCTTTTTTTACTCCTGTTGTTTTTAAAATTATTATTTATATCTATTAGGATATTTTTTATTTCTTTTTGGCCGATTTGGCGCATACTGGCGCGCCATCGCCCAAGGAGCTGTACGATGCCGAAACACGCCTTGACTACCGAATTTCTGGCCACATTGTCAGGCCGCGAACCCAGCAGTGGTTCCGTGAGTTACTTCGACACAGAGATCAAAGGCTTCCTGCTGGAGCATCGCGCCAGCGGTGGAGCGACTTTTTACTTTCGTTACCGCGATTCCGCCGGCACTGTGCGCCTGAATCGACTGGGCCGAGCGCATCAGGTCTCCGTTTCCGATGCCCGCGCCAAGGCGCATCAGATGAAACAACTGCTTGACGAGGGTGGGGACCCCAGGGCCGAAAGCTATCGTTTCAGGGCCGTGCCCATGTTTGCCGCGTTTGTGCTGGAACAATATCTGCCTTACGCACGCACTCGCAAGCGCAGCTGGAACACCGACGATGCCATACTGCGCAACCACTTGCTGCCGTTGCTGGGCGGCCGGCGGATGAACCGCATCAGCCGCTCCGAGATTGTGGCGCTGCAACATGACCTGTTTTCACGCGGTTATGCTGCAGGCACCTGCAACCGTATGCTGGTGCTGCTGAAATTCATCTACAACTGTGCGATCCGGTGGGAAATTCTGCCCCCGGACAGCAATCCCTGCGATGGCGTGGAGGCCTTTGAGGACAACGGGGCGCGCGAACGTTATCTTGACACTGCAGAAGTGCAACGCTTGTTTCTCGAGTTGGATACGAACCGCAATGTGCAAGTGGCTCAAGTGATCCGGCTTTTGCTGTACACCGGTGCCCGCAAGAGCGAGGTGTTGAATGCCCGTTGGGACGAGATCGATTTTGGCAGACGCCTGCTGACCGTGCCCGCCGCTCGCTCAAAATCCAAGAAGCCCCGGCACATCATGCTCTCAGATGCCGCTGTTGACCTGTTACTGGGGGTGCCGCGCGAGCGCGAAATTCCCTGGGTGTTCTTCAACCCCCGCACCGGCAAGCCGCCCGTGTCGATCTTTTACGCCTGGGATTCCATCAGGAAAAAGGTCGGAATGGCCGACCTGCGACTGCACGATCTTCGCCATAGTTATGCGAGTTTTCTAGTCAATGCCGGGCGCTCGCTCTACGAAGTGCAACGGCTGCTGGGCCACCACGATCCAAAGGTCACCATGCGTTACGCCCACTTGTCGCCGCAGTCAATGCTCGATGCAGTCAACGTGGTGGGAGAGGTGGTGGCAGTTGCCACCAAGGTTCAGGACCCTTGTGGCGGCTCGAGCCTTGCATGAAGTCGATAACTCGATTGACTCGTTGCGGCGAGAAGAACACGCCGCGAAAGGGCAGGAATTTAATCTCCTCGGGCAGATCGTCCGTTTTCTAGGGAAGTATCGTTGGACATGTCTCGGCTGATCGTATCTCTTCCATTCTGCGCGCGGCTGCTACCACGTTGCCCACCACGTTGACGGCGTCACGCATTGACTGCGGCGACAAGTGGGCGTAGCGCATGGTGACCTTAGAGTCGTGATGGCCCAGCAGCCGTTGCACTTCGTAAAGCGTCCGCCCGGCGTTGATCAGAAAGCTCGCGTAGCTGTGCCGCAGGTCGTGCAGCCTCACATCCGCCAACTGCACCTGGCGACGAATTGTGT
>JACCEE011734463.1_pt1 | contig 17856 bp, 12 predicted proteins | sample 7449931 | NCBI WGS metagenome assembly JACCEE01 (sample SAMN15323457, study PRJNA562643) | freshwater metagenome | isolation source: river surface water | place: USA:Blue River Watershed | collected 2017-08-19 | reverse complement strand
CGCCCACGCCCGCCACCACCATGCCCCACACCGATTCCAACGGCGCAATCACGGGGTCGGGCAGCGGCTGGTTCAGTACCGATAACGATAAATGATTCGCCGATTTGTCCTTCTGCTGTAAACGCCCGCCTTGCACCGTGACAAAACTGGGGCAGAAACCTTGGATGCAACTGAAATCCTTATTGCAGGTGCTTTGGTTGATTTGGCGCTTGCGTCCCAGCGGCGTTTCCAGCGGTTCGATGCTGATGCAGTTGCTGCGCACACCACAATCGCCGCAGCCTTCGCACACCAGCGGATGAATCACCACGCGCTGCGCGGGTTCAACCAGCGTGCCGCGTTTGCGGCGGCGGCGTTTTTCGGTGGCGCAGGTTTGGTCGTAAATGATGATGGTCGTGCCTTGAATGGTGCGAAATGCTTTTTGAATCGCATCCAATTCATCGCGGTGATGCACGCCCACGCTGGGCGGCAGTTGGATGTGCGCGTATTTCTCCGGTTCATCGGTCACGACTACGGTTTTGATAGCACCCTCTGCAAGCATGGCGTGCGCTATCTGCGAAACCGAGTGTCCTTCAGGGCGCTCGCCAACCTTCTGCCCGCCCGTCATGGCAACGGCATCGTTGTACAGAATTTTGTAGGTGATGTTCACGCCCGCTGCGATGCTTTGCCGAATCGCCAAAATCCCGCTGTGAAAATACGTGCCGTCGCCCAAATTGGCAAAAACGTGTTTTTCCTTGCTGAACGGCTGCTGCCCGACCCACGGCACGCCCTCGCCGCCCATTTGCGTGAAGCCGATGGTGTTGCGATTCATCCAAATCGTCATGAAATGGCAACCAATCCCCGCCATCGCCCGCGAGCCTTCCGGTACTTGCGTGCTGGTGTTGTGCGGACAGCCGGAACAGAACCACGGTTTGCGTTCAAAACCGCCGCTAACGCACGCTGGCTGTGCAGGTGTAGCTCCTAATTCAATAGCATTCTTAATCGCAATATCGTTGGCAAAATGCGTTTTCAGTATCTGCTGAATTGCCTCGGTGATTAGCGCCGGATTCAAATCCGCGTGCGCCCGCAATACGTCCTTGCCGTGGATTTGGGGGTGGCGACCATCGTCGGCGCGTTTCCAGTCGTACAACTCTTCGCGCAGTTGGGATTCGATAATCGAACGCTTTTCTTCCACCACCAAAATATGCTCCAAGCCGGTGGCAAAGTCGCGGATGTCCAGCTCCTCCAACGGCCACACCACGCTCACTTTGTGCAGCCGAATGCCGAGGCGATTGCACGCCGCATCGTCTAAACCGCAATCGAGCAGCGCTTGCCGCGTATCGTTATACGCCTTGCCGCTGGCGATGATGCCGAAGCGGTCGTGCGGGGTCGAAATCGCGTTGTAATTGAGCCGATTCGCCCGCAAATACGCCAACACCGCCGGCCATTTCTGCGTGAGCAGCCGTTCTTCTTGCACCAATGCCGTATCCGGCCAGCGAATGTGCAAGCCATCGGCGGGCGGGGTGAAATCCGTGGGAAGGTTGATGTGTACGCGGTCGGGATCGAGCACTACGCTGGCGCTGGATTCGACAATCTCCTGAATCGTTTTCATGCCCACCCACACGCCGGCAAAGCGGCTGAGGGCGAAGGCGTGCAAGCCCAAATCCAAAATCTCTTGCACCGAGGCGGGGAAGAACACCGGAAATCCGCACGCCATAAAAATCGGGTCGCTTTGGTGCGCGGCGGTGGAACTTTTGGCGATATGGTCATCGCCCGCCACCGCAATCACACCGCCCCACGGGGTTGTGCCTGCCATGTTCGCGTGCTTGAAAACGTCCGAGCAACGATCCACACCGGGGCCTTTGCCGTACCAAATGCCAAAAACGCCGTCATACGCATTGGTATTCGGCGGCGCAAAACCGAGCTGCTGCGTACCCCAGAGGGCGGTGGCGGCAAGCTCTTCGTTCACGGAGGGGCGGAACACGATGTGGTGGGCTTGCAGGTATTTTTCGGCTTTTTGCAACAGTTGGTCGTAGCTTCCAAGGGGTGATCCTCTATAGCCACTGATGAATCCCGCCGTACATTGACTTAAACGCTGATCGCGCACCTGCTGTAGCATGGGCAAACGTACCAGTGCTTGTACGCCACTCATAAAAACAGTGCCGCGCTCTACGGTGTATTTGTCATCTAGCGTCGTCATACATAATGCCCTCATGCTTTCGAGTATTTCTACCTTCTCTACCACTGTACCCTTTTTCGCCTTGGTGCTGTGTGGCTTTGTCGCGGCACGGCGGGGTGTATTGCCACTGGCGGCGATTGGTGGGATGAATGCCTTTGTGCTGTTCTTCGCGCTGCCGTGTATGTTGTTCCGCTTTGGCGCGAATACGCCGCTGGCGCAGCTCTTTGACCCGAATGTTGCCATCACCTACGCCCTGTGCGGCATGGTGATTGTGGCGCTGGTGATTGCCATCACGCGACGCGACCGCATGGGTTGGAATGATGCTTCCTTTGGCGCGTTGGTGGGAGCGTTTCCCAACTCCGGCTTTATGGGCATTCCCCTGATGGTGGCGTTGATGGGGTCACAAGCGGCAGGCACGGTGATGGTCACCATCATGGTCGATATGGTGATTACGACTTCGTTGTGCATTGCCCTCTCGCGCTTGGACGGGCATTCGGCGGCATCGGCCATCCATGCGGCGAAAAATGCGTTGCGCGGCGTGTTGGCGAATCCGCTACCGTGGGCGATTTTTGGCGGTGCGGCGGTGACAGCGTTTCAGCTTGCGTTGCCGCAACCCTTGTTGAAAACCATCGGTTTAATGGCGGATGCGGCATCGCCCGTGGCGTTGTTCACGATTGGCGCGGTGCTGGCGCGTCCTACCCCCGATTCCCATCAAGGGAGCGGACACTGGATGGAAATTTTGCCCGTAGCCGCCATCAAACTCTTTCTGCACCCGTTGCTGGTGGGGTTCGCGGGCATGGCGGCGATTCGGATGGGTGTGCCGTTGGATACTTTTACGCTCAAGGTGCTGGTGCTGACGGCGGCGTTACCGAGTGCCAGCAATGTATCGCTTTTAGCCGAACGCTTTGGCGCGGACAACGGGCGCGTGGCGCGGATCATTTTGGTTTCGACCACCGCCGCGTTCTTTAGTTTTGCAGGGATTGTGGGAATAGTAGGAATAGTAGGAATAGTTGATACAGTGGAATTGAAGGCATAGGTATCATCTATGCCATGAAACATTTATCCCGCCGCCACTGGCTTACGCAGACTGGTGTGGCAGCCAGTACCTTGCTGGCAAGCTGTTCCACGACCTCTATTTTGAAACCCTTTGGCACGACCAGCAGCCGACTGAAACCAGATGCTGAAGCTGCTCGCCAAGCCCCGCCCGTTGCCCGTGAGTTTCGCGCGGCATGGATTGCCACGGTCGCTAATATCGACTGGCCCAGCCGCAAAGGTCTGAGTACCGAAGCGCAAATCGCCGAAATGCGGGTGATTTTGGATCGCTGCGTGGCGCTGCAATTCAATGCGGTGATTTTTCAGGTGCGCACGGCGGCGGATGCGTTTTATGCCTCGGAACTCGAACCGTGGAGCGAATACCTCACCGGAACGCAAGGCCAAGCCCCCCAGCCGTTCTACGACCCGCTGGCGATGTGGATTCAAGAAGCCCACGCACGCGGCTTGGAATTGCACGCATGGTTCAACCCCTTCCGCGCCCGCCAAACCGAAGGCAAAGGCGCAGCCGCCAACCACCTCAGCCGCACCCGTCCCGAATGGGTGAAGCCTTACGGTAAACAGTTGTGGATTGACCCGGGTGAACGCGGAGCCGTTGACCACAGCCTCGCCGTGTTTAACGACGTGGTGCGCCGTTACGACATCGACGGCGTACACATCGACGATTATTTCTACCCCTACCCCGTTCCGCACCCTAGTAACCCGAAGCAAGAATTGGATTTCCCCGATACCCCGTCGTGGCACCGTTACACCAATGCGGGTGGCTTGCTGGGGCGCAACGATTGGCGCAGAAACAATGTCGATGCGATGGTAGAACGCATCCACCGCGAGATTCACCAGATTAAACCGTGGATACGCTTTGGTATCAGCCCCTTTGGTATCGGGCGACCCGATTTGCGTCCGCCAGAAATTCAGGGGTTGAGCCAATACCACAAGCTCTACGCCAACGTGGAACGCTGGATGGCGCAAGGTTGGTTTGATTACTTAGTTCCCCAGCTTTATTGGCCCATCAACAAGCGCGAACAAGCGTTTGGCACGCTGCTGGATTACTGGCATCGGCAAAACACGCACAAGCGCCATGTGTGGGCGGGGTTGTATACCAGCAGCGTTCCGAACTGGCCGGCGCAGGAAATTGTGTCGCAAATCAACACCGTGCGGCAACGCGCTCCCGGAACAGGGCATGTGCATTTCAGCATGGTGGCTCTGTCGCAAAACCGACAGGGTTTATTCGACACGCTGAAAAACAATGTGTACAACTACCCCGCGCTGGTTCCTGCTTCGCCGTGGCTGGAAAAAGATATTCCATCTGCGCCGCAGCTTGAAATAGTGGAAGAAAACGCGAGCCAACTCAAAATCCGACTGCTACCCGGTTCGGGCAGCAAGCCCGTGGCGCGTTGGGTGCTGTGGCTGCGCTATGGCAACCAGTGGTACGTGGAAATCCACCGCAATTCGCGCCTACTGGTGAATATGGATCGGCTCACCGCCATCGCCGCCGCTGCGGTTGACCATGTGGGCAATGAATCACCGCGCAGTGCGTGGGTGGTGAATTAATTACCACCCTATTTATATCAATAAAAATGACCAAAAAAGTATTTATTAAAACCTTCGGCTGCCAAATGAATGAGTACGACTCGGACAAAATGGCGGATGTATTGGGCGCAGCGCAGGGCTACGAACCCACCGATAATGTGGAGGAAGCGGATTTAATTCTTTTCAACACCTGCTCGGTACGCGAAAAGGCGCAAGAAAAAGTATTCTCCGATTTGGGGCGCATTAAACATTTGAAAGCCAAAGGGGTTCAAATTGGCGTGGGTGGCTGCGTGGCGAGCCAAGAAGGGGAGGAAATTATTAAACGCGCCCCCTATGTCGATGTGGTTTTTGGCCCGCAAACCTTGCACCGTTTGCCGGAAATGTTGAATGCCCGCAAAGCGCAAAACCGCCCGCAGGTGGATATTAGTTTTCCTGAAATCGAAAAATTCGACCATTTACCGCCCGCCAAAGTGCAAGGCGCATCGGCGTTTGTGAGCATTATGGAGGGCTGTAATAAGTATTGCAGTTATTGCGTTGTACCGTATACGCGCGGCACGGAGATTAACCGCCCGTTTGACGATGTATTGGTTGAAATCGCCGGACTTGCCGACCAAGGCGTGAAAGAAATCACCCTGCTCGGGCAAAACGTGAATGCGTGGCGCGGCACGATGGGCGATACCGCCGAAGTCGCCGACTTTGCCACGCTGCTGGAATATGTGGCGGATATTCCGGGGATTGAGCGCTTGCGTTTCACCACCAGCCACCCCAACGAATTTACGCCTTCGCTGATTGCGGCCTACGACAAAATCCCCAAGCTGGTCAGCCATTTGCACCTGCCCGTGCAGCACGGCAGCGACAAAATTTTGATGGCAATGAAACGCGGCTACACGGCGATGGAATACAAAAGCACCGTGCGCAAACTCCGCGCCATTCGCCCCGATATGGCGATGAGCAGCGATTTTATTGTGGGCTTTCCGGGTGAAACCGAGGACGACCATAGCAAACTCATGCGCTTGATGGACGATATTGGTTTTGATAATTCGTTCAGTTTTATTTTCAGCCCCCGCCCCGGAACACCCGCCGCGAATCTCCACGACGACACCCCGCACGCCGTGAAACTGCGCCGCTTGCAAGAAGTGCAAACCAATATCAACACCAATCTGCAACGCATCAGCCAAGAGCGGGTCGGCACGGTGCAACGCCTGCTGGTGGAGGGCGTTTCCAAACGCGATACCGGCGAATTGATGGGACGCACCGAGTGCAACCGCGTGGTCAATTTTTCCGCCCCTGAAAGCCTAGTCGGGCAGATGGTGGACGTGCGGATTACGGAAACGCGGACGTTTACGCTGCGGGGGGAAGTGGTTTACACAGGGGATGTATCGGCGGATACGGAGTAATTATTTTTCTAAACCTCATCCTTTACGGCTGAGGTTTAGTCAAATAGCACCAGATATTCCGGTCGTTTATTGCACATCACGCTAAAACTTTGCAAGATATAGCGCAATTCCTCATCGTTAATGCCATAGCTATTTGCAACGAGTTGGTCGTTTTGGCAACGTAATTTATCTTTTGCCTTGGGTGTTTTTGGAATATCTTTTTTACCCACACCCAGTGCCGGAGCAACCTCATCAAATAATTCCGAAAAATGCTCTGGGCTATTCACTTGCGTCAATAATAACGCATTTTTTGCCAACGTGCGATAATGGGTATTCTCTAAAATTTCGGCATCGCTGGGTTGTGGCAAAGGCAAGCGCATGAGATATGTTTTACTCACGTTAATTTGTACCATAAATCGTGCCAGCCAATCGCATGGCACACTATTCAGCCACGCGGCCACGAATAATAAGCGCAATGGAGATATTTCTTCTACCTTCACATTGCCATCCGACTGAAGGGTATAATTTTTTGGATTGCTAACCCCCATCGAATGCCCTACACCACATCCTTTTGGCAATAAAGAAAAAATTAAAGTACGTTCATCGGTATCTCGTGCAACACATCGAAAACCGAGGCGATAATAATTTCTATCATAGCGAATTACGTCACTATGGTGTGCTTCGCACTCACTTCGCTTTAATCCGGTATTTTGCGCCATACGGTAAAGCTCTTTGCTTTGCAATCTAGCATCCAGCATATTCGCATCGATCCAGTATTGGGCTTTTTCATGCTGATCGGAAAACTGCCAAATCATTTTTCCTTCAAACAATGGTAATAATTCTAATAAACCATTTTTAGAATTTTCGATAAACAAATCTTTATCGGCAGTCATGTGCAATTCATTGCGAAAATCCAGCCATTTTTCTGATAAAGGCTTAAATGCGGTATAGCATTTTTGCAAAATTGGTAAATCACGCGAAGTGTGCAACTCCATCATCGCCCATTGCTCGGGTGACAGGGCTTTGAGTGCCGCCAGCGGGTAATCAATAATCCGCGCTGGGTTTAATTCAGCGGGCTGCGAGAGATAAAATGCCGTTTGGATACGGGTATGGGTTATTGGTGGTTCTTTGGTAATCTGCATGAGCGCAAATTTGTACCGGCTATCGACATCAATAAATAATTTGTCCCGATTTTCAAAACTGAAAAAGAAAGGCATAGTGTGCTGCGTCAAAATATGGTGGCGCAAGGTCTGCGAACCTTCTTCAAACATCAATGCACTGGGTAACACGTAGTTAAGACAACCGCCTTCTGCCAATAAACCTAAATTGCGCTCTACAAAAAAGCGAAATAAATTACCATCGCCACTGCCTGCATTGAGCGGGAAATGGTTTTTATAGTATTGGTTTGCTACTTCCATATCCCATGCTTTTGCCTCAAAAGCGGCTTTTATATGCGGCTTTTCCAATAGGTTATCTTTAATAGCTTGTTTTTCGCTATTTTTCAAGCTACGATAATTGCTACTGTAATGCGGGAAAAAATCCAAATCGGTAAATTTGGTTTTATCCCAAGGTGGATTGCCGACAATAACATCAAAGCCTTCCCGTGCTTCAGGAAAAGCCACATCGTAATGAAAAAAAGCATACCGTTTTTGGTAGATTTCAATCTCACTTAACAAAGCACGCTTATCGGGGCTGCTCGGCACATTTTGCAAAAAATCACCTTCAAAGAAGGTGCTGCGCTTTAATTGTAATAGCTGTTCGGTATGCCCATTTTTGCGATTTTTATCCAATCCCCCTTCAATGGCTTGAATTTGCAACATACTCAGAAAACTCAATGTCCGCGATAATTGCTCTAATTGGGGTTTTATTTCTGTTTTATAAATTTGTTTAGAGTGTCGAATATCGTCAACCGAGGTATCTTGCAGAGAATTTAATTTATTTGCAGCATCTTTCAAATCACAAAAACTGTTTTCCAATGGCGCATCAAAGGATAAATTGGCTTGTGCTGTCTCTGCAATATATTGTTGGTGCAGCACATTGAACGCTTTTTCCGATGCGCCCATCAGTGCATTACCGTGCTGAATATGGTGTTCAATAAAACTCAGTGGTGTGCCAAATATAAATGAATCTATCCACAAACTAAGCCGCGCCAGCTCTACCGCAAAAGGATTTAAGTCAACACCATAAATACAGCGTTTGAGCAAAGCACGTTTTAGTATTTGTGCATCTTCTGGTTCATAACTTTGAATGTTAAGTGATTGAATTTGGGCGTTAATTTTTCTGCGCTCTTCTTCTACCAATTGTCGCAAAGCTGCATCATGCTCTAAGCGCATCGTGCCTAAATGGGTGATGTAATTCAGTGCTTCGACTAAAAAATGCCCACTACCACAAGCGGTATCAATTATTTTCAAATCCATCAATGGCTTGGCATTGGGGCGATTGAGCGCATAATCAATACCCGCTTCCACCAAATAATGCGAGAGACTGGTCGGTGTATAGTAGCTCGCAGAGCTTTTACGAGAATTGTTATTGTTTTTAAGTATAAAGCTATTTTTATTTACTGTTTGTTTACTGAGTTCCACAAAACCTTTTTTCTTTTGTATTGTGGATAAATCATAAGTATCAAAATAGGCTTCAATAGCGGGATTGTTACCAATTTTATATTCTAAATAAACACTATTTTCTTCGGCGATTTGGAAACTAAACTCAAGCAATCCTTCATAAATACGCCCAAGATGCGTGACCGACATATTTTTGTAGTCACGGCGGTTTTCAAATACCGTTGCACCACGATTGGTTTTATAAAGCAATTGCTCTAAAATTTGGCGCAAAGTTTGATTGTCAAAAATCTTAAAAAGCAGCAGCAAGGGGGCGCGTTGTGGATCAAATAAACCACCGTTAAAGAGTGGTATATCAATGTCTTCTGCACCCTCATTCAAAATGGTGAATAGATTTTTCAGTGCATAAAATCCATCAAATTGCGTAGGCGCACTCTCGTTAAGCGAATTAAAAATGGCTTGCAGGCTGTATTTGCGGTAACAATAATGCTTATTGAGTAGAACGTGGTTTTTGTCTTCAAAATAGACAATAAACAGCAAGCGAAACAGCATGATGATGGCATTGTCGTAAACATGGGCTAGATTTTTATCATGCGAGCGTTCGTAAATGGCTTTACCGATACGCTCAAACATCGAATTTTCACCATTAGTACCATAGATTACAGCTTTAAGATTTTCTTCTGCGGCGCTTGCATAAGCATACGCATTGCGGCTCATATCTTCCAGCGTAGTGCTTGGCTTATTTTGCTTTAGATAATTATCCCGTGCAAATAAACGTTCAAATAAAGCCGCAGCACGGCGTTGCTCTTGCGTATCCTCTAGCGCGAGTACCGCTTCTAAATCAATTTCAATATACGATTTGGATTTATGGATTTTTTCAACATCATAAAAACGCCATAATTGCCCATTGGTTAAAAAACCATAACGCTTGCGCCCTAAATTGAGGTACTCCATCAATTGCTGATGGGGCGATTTTTCGTACTTGGTTGGGTTTTTATCCAGATGAACGGTGTATTCTTTTGCCTCTAAAAATACGTGAATACCAGCGAGCTGATTTTCTGGCTTATCGCTATTTTGGCGAAATTCCGTTAATGTAGATTCATCTTGAAACAACCCCCAATCGGGGCGCACATTTTTGCCTTGCACTGAAATACTAATTTGCGGTTCTACAACCCAATGCAGTTGTTCCAATAAGGGGCGAATGAAAGCATTTTCTAATTGTGCTTCACTTTGATTTTTGAATTGGCTAGCGTGGTAATTATTTTTTATCCAATTCAGTAGCGTAATGGCTGGTGAGGAATCGCTAATATCAAAGCTATTTAATAAATCAATGATGTAATTATCATCGTATAATAAATTAGTGCGCCAAGTGCTGACAAAAAATATATCTAAATGAGAGGTCATATTTTTAATATCTTATAATAATTAAATAAATAATCTGGCATCTTTGAGCAGCAAAAGCAGTTGATCGGGGCGCAGAGGCGATGCCTGAAAACCAAAGCGTTGATAAAACGCTGTTGCTGCATCGTCTAATGGATGGGTGAGCAGCGCCCGAATGCCCGCTTGTTCTGCGATTAAAACCGTGCGGCGAATGGCATCTTGCAACATACCAACACCTAATCCACAGCCTTGTACACGTTGGGCAACTGCCAGCCGTGCCAATATCACAACCGGAATGGGATAGATTTTCCCCACTGTCAGACTGAAATAGCCTGCTACCCCCGTTGCATCTTGCACCACAAAAGTTTTTGCCGAACCGCTGGCTTGGGCTTGACGTGCGTGGCGAATCAACCAATCGTTCAACGTGGGTCTACCGCAATCGAAACCCTCTAGGCGGTGCGATGCTTGTAGCGGCATCGGGACAGAAAATGTCATAACCAAGGTGCTTTGCGAGCAAATAAATCGGCTAATCCCGCATTGGTTTGTGCGGGACGATCTAACAAATCCATCAAACTTTGGTATTGCTCATCCGACACCATAAACAAACGCTGATCGAGCAACGTTTGCTCTGCTGCTTGGCAGGCACTATCCAAAATGAAGTCGGTTAACGACTTATGCGCTACTTCGGCAGCTTTGCGCAAAAGCGTTTCTTGCAGCCCCGTAGCACGTAGCCCTAAGCGTGCCGAGCGAGGGTTGCGCAAGGGCATGGCGGTTGCAGTAGCAGAACGCATGGTAAATCCTTGTTAGTACAAATGACGTACTATTTTACGATGATTCGCTTCAATCCCGTGTAACCCGCACCAGCTCTTCGCGCGAAGTGATGCCTTCGCGCACCAAACGCTCTCCATCTTCGCGCATTAGCGTCATACCGCCTGCAATCGCTGCTGTGCGAATATCGGCTTCTGAGGCACGGTGGTGGATTTGGGCGCGGATGGCATCATCGGTTATCAGCAGTTCAAACACACCGGTTCGACCTTGGTAACCCGTTTGTCCACAGCTTGTACAGCCCGCGCCGTGACAATGCGTGCAGAATTTTCTTAACAAGCGTTGCCCCAACACACCCAGCAGCGAGGAACTGAGCAAAAACGGCTCAATCCCCATATCGGTGAGGCGGGTGACAGCGCTGGCGGCATCGTTGGTGTGCAGCGTTGCCAGCACCAAGTGTCCGGTGAGCGAGGCTTGAATGGCGATTTGTGCCGTCTCCAAATCGCGGATTTCACCGATGAGGATGACATCCGGGTCTTGCCGCAGAATCGCCCGCAGCGCCTTGGCAAAATCCAAATCAATTTTGGCGTTCACCTGCGTTTGCCCCACGCCTGCGAGTTCGTATTCGATGGGGTCTTCCACCGTCATGATGTTTTGGCTTTTCGTGTCGAGCTTTTGCAGCGCGGCGTAAAGTGTGGTGGTTTTACCGCTACCCGTTGGCCCCGTCACCAAAATAATGCCGTGCGGTTGGGCGATGAGGTGTTCCAACTGCTGCAAAACCTTGCCCTGCATTCCCACCGATTCCAAGCTCAACACGCCGCCGCTTTTATCCAATAGCCGCAGCACCGCGCGTTCACCGTGCGCACTGGGCAGTGTGCTGACGCGCACATCCACACCGCGCGTGCCGATTCGGAGGGAAATACGCCCATCCTGCGGCAGACGCTTTTCAGCAATATCCAAATCCGCCATGATTTTTAAGCGCGAAATCAGCGCCGCGTGCAGAGCGCGATTGGGTTGCACCACGTCACGCAACGTGCCATCGACACGGAAACGCACCGCCGAATGGCGTTCATACGGTTCGATGTGAATATCGCTTGCCCCATCCCGCGCGGCTTGCGTCAAAAGCGCGTTGAGCATTCGGATGATGGGCGCGTCATCGCTGGTTTCGAGCAAATCTTCAATCGCGGGCAGAGATTGCATCATGCGCGATAAATCCACATCCGCCTCCACTTCGCTCACCACCATCGCGGCACTGGATTCGCTTTGTGCGTAGGCCGCGCTGATGCGTTGGCGCAAGGGTTCTAGCGCTTCGATTTCAACCCGCTGCACCGGAAACTGGCGCGTAATTTCGCTCACCACTTCCGGCTGGATGGTGTGTACATACAGCGTGAGTGCTGCATCATTGTCTTCAAGCAGTACATCACCACTGCGGGCGAAGGCGTAGGGGAGGGGGTATTTCATGAAAAAGGATTATTGACGGTTAATCCTGCAATTTTGATGAAATCATCTTCATTGCGACTCATTATTACTTGTTGATGTGTTAAAGCGGTAGCGGCAATAATCGCATCCGGTAATTTTATTTTATACATTTTACGCAATGCAATGCACTGATTCGCAATTATTTGATTCAAATCTATTTCTTCTAATAAAGAAAGTAAATTTTTTGCCGCCACCAACGATGCTTCCGTATGCCCTTGCCAACCCAAAACCTCAATGCGCGTAATAATGGAAATGGCACTTCCTTGAAGGATGGCGTTCTCAACCTCCATTTTCGCCTTATCGGTTAATTGTTGATTGAGGTAGTAAATCAGGATATTGGTATCAATAACCATAAGCTACTCCCATTCTGAACGCATTTTTGCAATATCTGCATCAATTTGCTGGATGGTTTGTTTTTTTTCCAAACAATTCCATGCTTGTTGGAGTATTTTTTGTGCATTGAATAAGGGCGCTTGCAATTGCGGAATAGCCTCCACAAATGTGACAATTACTTTCATATTGTCTTGTGGTGGAATATCATCCAACCAATTCAAATGCCCTTTTTGGTAAATGGCGGCATAACTTTTAAGCATTTAATTCTCCAATCTTCCATTATATTCCGTTTATTAAAACCCATCCACCGCAGCCAACCGCAATAAATCGGTATCCGCACCGACATCCAGTAACTGGCGGCCATCAAAAACAAGGATGCGGCCTTGTCGATAGCCCGTGCAAATCCCCGTGGGGTAGCAGCGGTATACCGTTCCATCGGTTAATGTTTGATTTGCTTGGGGGCGATTCAGCAAGCTGGGGAATTTATATTCGGCCCAATTCAAAATACGGTCATATCCATTCACGGAACTCGATAACGCCGCTTTCAACGCTTCGGTGGTTTTGCTGTGTTCATTCGGGTAACTATTCCATGAACGGTAGATACCGAAATTATTTTCGTTGTAATGAAAAAGCTGGCGATTGATTCCAAAATAATCAAAAGCGGCATGGGCGTGCTGCAACCACGTTACCCCATTCACGCCCGCTACTTCGTATTTTTCAAAGGTTACACCGTATTCACCGATATTCATGGGGACGGTAAATTGATCCGTCGTCGCATTATAAAACGTGCTTAAACCTTCGCCTTTGCGCAATAATTGTTTGAATTGTTCCAACGTACCGGTGTAAGGCGTGTTATTGGTGTGCGATCCCGCCCAGCTCCACGGTTCATACCAATGCACATCGTAGAGGATATTATTATCTTCTAGCTTGAACATTCCTTTATCGCTGGTATGAAAAGAAACTTCGACATCAATTAAATGATTCGTATCCACCGACCGAATTTTGTTGATCAGGGTTTGGGCATAGGTAAACCAGTTATTAACGTGCGGTTCGTTGATTAAATCGTAAGCCGCGATGGTGGTTTCATTTTTATACCGTGTGGCGATGGCAACCCATAAATCTTCCAACCGTTTTTTGAGTGCATCGCTACTGCCGAATCCCGTATTATTCGTGCTTTGATAACCCCCGGGCGGGACGTGCATATCTAAAATCAAACGGATATTATTTTGCTTCGCCCACGCAATATGCCGATTCAATAATGCCCAACCTTCTTCTTTATACACCCCCGGGTTGGTATTACTTTCAAAGAGGTTATACGAGAGCATCAAACGCACGGTATTCAAACCCCAGCGGCTGATCTCGGCGTAGGATTCGGCATCGGCATTTTTGTATTTGAAATCGTCTAACGCGGGGGGCGGGTCGGTATCGTTACCCGGGTCGTATAAATAGACGTTAATGCCCTTCAAAAGAAACGGCGTTTTGGCGGTTCCAATCACCAGCCGATTGCCGTCGGCGTAAATGCGGTTCGTGGCATCCAGCGTGGTGGGCGGTTGGTAGCCGGTATCTTCTTGCACCTGCTGGGTCGTGAGCGGCTTGATAAATACATCGTCTACATACAGCGGCTTATTCGCCTCAGACGCGCCGATGCACAACTTGAGGGTATCGGTCGCAGCAAAGTCGGCTTTATAAACCCCGAAGGTGCGTGTCCACTTCTCGGAATAGGCTTTGGCATCGTAGCTCGATTGTTCGCCGTCGATCGTGATTTCCGTCCCATTGCGGATCAACTTGAGCGTCAATCGAACCGAAGCCCCCGCCACCGTGCTGGCAAGGCGGGTGCGTGCGCCGAATTCATAGAGCGTTCCGTTTTGAAAATCCGCCGGATTCAAGTTATAAACCGCCCCCACCGCGCACCCCGCATAGGGCGAACTAATCTTCATGCCCGCTTTACCCTGCGCAGCGGCGAGCGGATCGAGGGTCAGGGTTGCGCGGGAACTCGTCCATTGCAGGGTGTTTTGCTCAAACGCGCCATCATTCACCAAGTTGCCGGCATGGGCGGATGGCAGCATCACAGCAAGGCACAAGCCTGCGTATGGAAGGAATCGGGGATGTGGGTTCAATCGTGTGGTTGTCATGGCAGCACCGGTACATCGCGTTCAGGGGTGGCGGGAGCGGTCTTGTCGGCAGGGGGCTGTGTGCCGATTTGCAGCGCACGCATTTGGTCGTAACGGGTTTGCGAGAGGCTATCGCTGGCGGCAGCATCGCGCATCACCACGGGGCGGAGGAATAGCATCAAATTGGTTTTTTTGCGGCTGCGGCTTTCGCTTTTGAACAGATTGCCGATCCACGGCAAATCGCCAAGGCCGGGGACTTTTTCTTGGTTATTCGCCACCTCATCGGTCAGCAAACCACCCAGCACGATGATCGAACCATCGTTTACTAATACATTGGTTTCAATTGAACGCTTATTCGTCGTTGGGCCGCTCACGGCATTTACCGATTCAGGCGCTATCGAAGACACTTCTTGAAACACCGTTAGCCGCACCGTGCCGTTTTCACTGATTTGGGGTTTGACGCGCAGGGTTAAGCCTACATCTTTGCGCTCATAGGTTTGAAACGGATTCACCGTGCTGGTCGAGCTGCCCGTGTTGGTGTATTGCCCCGTCACAAACGGAACATTTTTACCGATCACGATTTTGGCTTCTTCATTGTCCAGCGTCACCAAATTGGGCGTAGAAAGCACATTACCCGCGCCATTGGTCTGAATAAACCGCGCCAACGCCCCCAGCACATACGCGCCGTTGGTCATGTGCGCGATACCCAAATTGATACCCGTTGCCGGAACTGATGTCCCCGATCCTGTCGCCGCACGCACGGCTAAATCGACGATATTCGTTCCGCCGATGCTGAAGTTCGTTCCCAAAAATCCGACATTGGTATCACCGTTTTGACCCAGTGCGCTTTGCCATTGAATGCCGAACTCATCCGCCTTATCGACATTCACCTCGGCAATCAGGCTTTCGACATAGACTTGGGCACGGCGTTGGTCGAGCTGGTCGATCACCGCCCGTAATTGCCGATACTGCGGATCGGGCGCGGTGATGATGAGCGAATTGGTTGCCGCATCCGCTTGAATCTGTCCGCCGGTGCTGGATTGCGGCGTAGCTGTATTGTTGCCGGCGGTGGTTGCGGTGGAGTTGGGCATACCGGCTTGGGGCGTGGCTGCGGTGCTGCTGGTGGTACTCGCCAAAGCCGCCCGCAAGGTCACCGCGAGCTTGGTCGCCTCGGCATTCTTCAGGTACACGACATGGATATTGCCCGTCGGGTTTTTGGAGGTGGGTTGATCCAATTTCGCAATCAACGATTTTGCCAACGCCAGCCGCGCCGGATTCGCCGCCCGCAACACCACCGTATTGCTGCGCGGCTCTGCCATCACCGTGGTTTTGAACGACGCATCCGCCACGCCATTGGGCGCAGCCCCTGTGCCGCCGCTGGATTCGAGCAGCTTTTGCACCAGCGGCACGAGGTCGGAGGCAATGGCGTGTTGCAGCACAATCACCTCGACATCGGTTGCATTAGAAACATCCATCGCCGCAATAATTTGCGCCATCCGCCGCAGGTTATCGCCATAATCGGTAATTACCAGAGAATTATTGCTGGGATTCACGTTAATGGTGTTATTCGGGCTAATCAGCGGGCGCAAAATCGGAACCAGATTATTCGCATTTTCAAAATGGAGTTTGAAAATCTGCGTCACGATTTGCCCATTGCCAGCGGTTTTGCCATCCAATACCGCACCGCCTTGGAGTTTGGCATCGGCTTCCGGCACGATTTTGTCCAACCCCGCCGATTCGACCACCGTAAAGCCTTGCAAGCGCAGCATCGCCAAAAACTGGTGGTAGGCGAGCGCGGGGGCAATTGGTTTTTCGGTGACCAAGTTAATCGTTCCCTTGACACGCGGATCAACCACCACATTGCGCCCTGTGAGCGTGGCGATGGTGCGTGCCACCGATTCAATATCAGCGTTATTAAAATTGAGCGTAATCGCCTCGCCCTTGCGTGCCACCGGAGCTGATTCTTGCGCAAAAACGCCTGAAAACGTTGCTATTGCTGCATAAGTAGCTATAAAAAGGATAGTTTTTTTCATCAATTTCGCGTGGATGTGGAGTGCGCTCAAGGTGCGATAAATGCGCGACAAAGTGGATATTGTCCACTTTCTTCATGCGTTCTAAAGATGCTTCTTTTATCAACTGGAAAGCCAGTAGACTCTCTTTTCAATCGCTCCACCGCAATGAAAGGTACACCATGATGTTGAAAAAATCCCTTTACCTTATCCCTATCGCCTTCCTGACTGCATGTAGCCACATTGGTGTGCAGGAAGGAGATTACTGCGTGGGGAGCGTGAATACCACGGTCGCCGGATTACGGGCAGAAGCCAGCGATAAGCTCATGCCGCAGGCCAAAGGCGCGGCGGGCAAGGGTGGTGTATGTGCGGCGCAGAGTTTTGTCGCGGTCGAACCGATTACCGTGTACCGTTTGTACGATTCCAGCCGCCCTTGGACGGCACAAGGCGCGTGGTGGTCGATGAATCGCCCCAGCGGAACGCGCGAATCGTACCGCGCCCAAAACGCCATCTGCAAAGAATGGAGTCCGATTGACCGCCTCGTCGTTTGCAAAATCAAGCCGCATACCGAACTGGTGTTAGGCACTACGCAAAGCGTGACTTGCTCGGAGAACGAAACCTATCCTGCCACGGCGGATATTCAGGTGTATATCCCCAACAATGCCCGCGAGAACCAAATTTACGTCGAAGAATGTGAAGATCAAGGCGTATGGCCCGCACCGGAGAAAACGTCGAGCTTTTTGCTTAAAAACGTGCGCGTGAATCCCGCCGGATAATCGGGCAGCTCGCCGAAACAGCAATACCCCAGACGCTCATAAAACCCACGCGCACCGAATTGCGTATCGACCCACGCATGGTGACAGCCGCGCCGGAGGGCTTCTTGCTCGGCCTCACGCACCAAACGCGCTCCCACGCCCTGCCCGCGCAACGCTTCTGGCACAACCAGCATCTGGATATACAACCAACCATAGCTGGTGATGCCCCACAACCCACCCTCCTGAACCGGAATCCCCAATACCTGATGCCCACTAGCACCCGCTACGCCTTGGTTGTGCGCTATCAGTTGGGAAGCAATTACTTGCCGGACGGAATCATCATTTTGGATCATGG
>JACCEE011494500.1_pt1 | contig 17861 bp, 23 predicted proteins | sample 7449931 | NCBI WGS metagenome assembly JACCEE01 (sample SAMN15323457, study PRJNA562643) | freshwater metagenome | isolation source: river surface water | place: USA:Blue River Watershed | collected 2017-08-19 | reverse complement strand
GGTTTTGTTGTTACACACTTATTTCTAATATAGGTTCATAGATAGAGGCTCCAGCTGGAACCATAGGTAAAACGTTTATGTTTTTATCTATAATACAATTTATCAAAACAGGACTATCTGAATTAAGTGCTTCTTTTAACTTATCTTCTATTTCGGATTTTTTGCTGATTTCAAAATATTTTATTCCAAAAGCTTCAGATAACTTGGAAAAATCCACATCTTTGTCTAAAGTGGTTTGAGAATATCTCTTTTGATAAAAAAGTGTCTGCCATTGTCTTACCATTCCTAAAACACCATTATTTAAAATCAATTCTATAACAGGGACATTGTACTTTGCTACTGTGGATAACTCGTTCATATTCATAAAAAAGCTACCATCGCCAGCAACATTGATTACTTTTTTGTCTGGATTTGCAATCTTTGCACCTATTGAAGCTCCTAGACCATAACCCATAGTACCTAGTCCACCTGAACTAGCAAAAGATCTTGATTTTTTAAAGTTATAAAACTGTGCTGCCCACATTTGATTTTGACCTACTTCAGTGGTTATTATAGCCTCCCCATTTGTCAAATTACAAAGGGTTTCTAATACATCTTTAGGTAAAACCGCATCTTCATTTTCAGAAACCATGCCAAGAGGATATTCTTGTTTCCATGAATATATTTTTTCCATCCATTCCGAATGATTTTGTGCTGGCAAGCATTTATTCAATTTTTTCACAATATAACCTAAATCTCCAGTTATATTTTTAGAAACAATAATATTTTTATTTATTTCTGCTGGGTCAATATCTATATGCAAAATTTTAGAATTTTTACAAAAAGTAGTGTTATTACAAATAACTCTATCACTAAAACGTGAACCTAATACTATAAGTAAATCACAATTTTCTAATGCCAATGCCGAAGTTTTTGTACCATGCATACCCATCATACCTGTGTATCTGCTGTTTGTATTATCAAAAGCACTTTGACCCATTAAAGATAATGAAACTGGAGCATCTACAAGTTCAACAAAATTGGCAAATTCATCAAAAATATTTGCTGAAGTTACACCACCACCTGCATATATAAAAGGGTGTTTACTTTCTTTTATCATCTTTACTGCTGAAAAAATACTATCATCTAATTCATCGTCAACTTTATACAAGTATTCTTTTATATCTTTATTTATAAACTCACATTTTTGAGCAGTGATATCCTTTGGTATATCAATTAAAACAGGACCTTTTCTTCCTTCATTTGCAATATAAAAAGCTTCTCTAATTGTATCTGCAAGTTTTGTAATATCTTTTACTATATAATTATGCTTAGTTATAGGCATCGTAATGCCTCTTATATCTACTTCTTGGAAACTATCTAGTCCCAAAAGTGAAGTAGGTACATTTCCTGTTATAGCAACAACAGGAACACTATCCATATATGCTGTTGCAAGTCCAGTAACTATATTTGTTGCACCTGGACCAGAAGTAGCTATAAGAACACCTGTTTTACCTGTTGTTCTTGCATAGCCATCTGCTGCATGTGACGCACCCTGTTCATGTGCTGTTAATATATGTTTTATTTTTTCACTATACTTATAAAGTGAATCATATATATTTAATACAGCTCCACCTGGATAACCAAATACTGTATCAACACCTTGTTCTAGAAAACATTCTATAATAATATCTGCACCATTAATTTCCATAAATATCAACTCCATTTTAGCTTAATTGTAATTTTTTTATAAAAAGTTAATTATTTTAAATTTAAACAATCAAAATAATTAATTACTAAAGTTACCTATCAAATATAACATATATTAAATATTATGTCAATGTCATTTGTTTGATTAACTTCCTGTAAATAAGTAAAAAAACAATGTTATTTTAAATTAAATAACATTGTTTTGTGATTTGTTAAATATAATAATTTTTTATAAAACCAAAGAAGGTGGTGTAAATACTCTTGTTGCTAATTCAGCATCATACATATATAAACCTTTTCCGTCCATACCAAACAATTTGTATTTTTCAATTAATTCATCTGAATTTTTTTCTTCTTCGCCTTGTTCTTTAACAAACCAATCTAAAAACTGAATAGTTCTAAAATCTTTTGCATTTTGTGCTGCTTCATATACTTCATAAATAGAAGCAGTAATAAACTTTTCATGTTCCAAAGAAGCTTCTAAAGGTTGAAGAAAGTCTGTATACTCAACATCTGGTCCTGAAATACCTTCTAGTTTTACTTGCTCTGAATTATTTAATAAATATGTCATAAACAGTTGAGCATGTGCTAGTTCTTCTTGTACTTGAACTGCAAACCAATTTCCAAAACCGTTTAAATTTTTTGAAATAAAATAATTTGATATATCTAGATATAAATATGCAGAATATAACTCCTTATTTACTTGTTTCACCAATAAGTCTGATACATTTTTTTCTAACATAATATTCCCTCCATTTTTGATTTGGTATAATAAATACCTTAAATTAATTATATACTATTATTTTCATTATTGCAAGTTTTTATTTTTAATTATAATTTTAAATAATTTACACTTTACACATATTAAATAGTTTGATATAATATAAAATAATGGTTCTAAATGATTTTCTAATAATATATTAAAAAACAAAATAAAAGGAGGTTGCAAAAATGAAAAAATATGTATATATTATCGCCGCTTTTTTTATAATAGTTACTATCATTTCGATTAGTATTTATGACTATAAAAAATTGAATCAAAACAATTATTATCAAAATACTCCAGATGTCTCTTTAGATATTCAACTACCTGTTACTACTACAAACATATGGAACGCAATAAATGAACTAAATCAAAAAGATTCTACTCTTGAAACAAGTGAAAACACAAATACCGAACTATACTACAAAGCCATTACAGATGCACAAGGTTCTATTGTTGAACTCCAACCAGTAGAAGTAGTGGTAAGTATAACAGCAACTACAGACGACCCTCAAGTAACTCAAGCACCATCTTCTGAGGCTGATAAAATAAATTAGATAGTTGATTTTATGTTACTATTCAACCATATGTTAAAGTTTACGGTTTTGCAATGGTTTCGACTCTGCGGAGTCGACCGGGCTTTCCGGTCGTCCTGGACCTTCGGTAAAATATCTTTGCCTTTAACTTTAGAGGCTGAATAGTAACTATTTTATACTTTTATTTCTCTATGATGTACTGGTGTGGAAAAAACAATCTGTGTAGACGTATTACCAAAATGCTGCAACTGACCTATAAACATATCTAACTCCTGAGTACTTGGAAAAGCAACTTTCATAAGCATAGAGTACCCGCCAGTTACACAGTTGCATTCTAATACATTTGGGAAATTACTTATGAAAGGATAAAATTCCTGTTTTTGATTTGCTGAAATCTCCAAGTTTATAAAAGCAGTTATATGATAACCCAGTTTTTGTCTATCTACAATTGTAGTATACCCTAAAATAAGTCCCTGTTTTTCTAGCTTTTCTATTCTTGATGAAACAGCAGGGGCAGACAAAAAAACTTTTGATGCAAGGACTTTAAGTGGACATCTTGCATTTTCCTGTAACAAATTAATAAGCATGGAATCTATTTTATCCATAAAAAACACCTCCAAAATAGCAAAAGGAGCGTATCAAATTAATGATACGCTCCTTTGCGTTATTAAAATTATAATATAATTTTGTGAACAAATTTATAACTAAAAGTAAACTTTTTGTGTACAAATAAAATAAATTAAGAAAACCTATAAAATACTATAAATTAATTTACAAAATAATTTATTTATTTTAGTTTTTATTTCTTTTTTACCTTATTTATTTCTTGTTTAGTTCTATTAACATCGTTCAAAGTATTTGTGAAGAATTTTTCAGCATTGTTTAACAAGCTGTCTACATACTCGTTTGTAGCGCCTCTTATTTCCTTAGATCTTGTTTGAGCTTGAGTTAGCATTTCAATAGCCTTTTGCTTAGCTTCTTTTACTATTGCATCATTTGCAACCAATGCTTTTGCTCTTTCCTCTGATCTTTGTACTATTTGCTCTGCTTTTTGCTCTGCTTCACGAATAATTCTTTCGCAATCAAAATCTATAAGCTTAGCTCTTTTAATTTCCTGTGGAATATTTAATCTGATATCATTAATTAAATCTCTTAAACGTTCTCCATCAATTAAAACCTTATGACTTGCAAATGGAAAAGTAGCAGACTTATCAAGAAGTTCATCCATTTGTTCAAGAATTTCATCAATATTACTCATCAATCAAACCCCATTCAATAATATTTAATCGAATAGGTACTCCTTTCGTAATTTTTTAAATGTATATTTTCAATTATTTACATGTTACTAGATTGAACAAAAATCCTAGTAGCATTACTTGTTAAAATAATTATTTTTGTTGTTTTTTACCCTGTTCATAATTGTATCTAATATGTTTGCTGGAACAAAACTACTTATATCACCATCATAAAAAGCAATTTGTTTTACAACACTAGAACTAAGGTACATATTTTCAGAGCTAGTTGTCAAAAAAACTGTTTCAGCACTTGGATATAATTTTTTATTAGCTAATGCCATTTGAAATTCATATTCAAAATCCGTAACTGCACGCAATCCTTTTACAATTGCATTTGCCTCAACATTTTTAACATAATCCGCTAGCAATCCATCTAAAATATCTATAACAACATTATCCATTCCTTCAGTTACTTTAGAAATCATACCTAATCTTTCTTCTGGGGTAAATAATGACTTTTTGTATAAATTTGTTGAAACCAAAATAATAACTGAATCAAAAAGCTTTGAGGCTCTATTGAAAATATCAACATGCCCTAGTGTAACTGGATCAAAACTTCCAGGACAAACAGCTATCCTTTTCATTTACTCTTCACCTTCCATTAACTGATATTTGCTAATGGCTATCTTACCATACTTATATCTCTTTTGAAGTTTTAATTCACCAATTATTTCAGGCAAATCAAGCTTAACATCATGTTCACATATCAGCTTTCCTTCTAAGTTCATGATAGGTGCTATTAACGGAAGCACTTTAACTAATTCACCATCATGGTATGGTGGGTCCAAAAACACCAAATCAAACTTTTCAATTGTTGTTTTAATAAAATCTTCAGCAGTCATATTTATAATCTTACTTTGCTCCGAAAAACCTGTTGAATTTATGTTTTCTGAAATAACATTTATTGCAACTTTTGATTTATCAACAAAATAAGAAATACTTGCACCTCTGCTTAATGCTTCTATTCCCATTTGTCCGCTACCTGAAAATAAATCCAAAAACTTTGAATTTATAAGTTCAAATTGGATAGAAGAAAAAACTGCTTCTTTTACTTTTTCAGTAGTTGGACGAACATCATTTCCTACAACTGATTTTAATTTATGCCCTCTGGCTATACCTGTTATTACACGCATCTATATATAACTCCCAAAAAGTTAATAATAAATATTACTAACTATATTTAATATGCTTCTAATTATACACTAATTTTTAAATTTTGTCTATAGATTTATAATAAATTTAAATAATTCATGTGCTATATCCAAATTTACACCTGCAATTTTAGCCAAATCATCGGGTGTTGCTTTTTTTAATTCTTCTTTTGTTTTAAAATGCATAATTATTTTTTGTGCTTTTTTTGTTCCTATGCCCTTTATTTTCGTCAATTCTAATTCATAAGTTGTTTTAGCATGAAGGGTTCTTTGGTATGAAATAGCAAATCTATGCATTTCATCTTGAATTTTTGTAATAAGACTAAAAGCTGACTTTAAACTCGATACAGAAATTTCTCCACCACTTGAAGAAATAGCTCTTGTTTTATGTTTTCCGTCCTTAACTATACCATAAACAGGAACGTTTATACTAAGTTCTTTTAAAACAGGCAGCACGGCATTTACTTGCCCTTTTCCGCCATCAACAAATATCAAATCAGGTAATCTTGAAAAACCTTCATCCTCTGTATTTTCATCTAGATATCTGTTGAATCTTCTGGTAAGTATTTCTTTCATACTCGCATAATCGTTTTGTATATCTATACTTTTTATCATAAATTTTTTGTATGCTTTTTTTAGTGGTCTTCCATTTTCAAAAACAACCATGCCAGCACACATAGATGTGGAAGCCAAATTTGAAATATCATACGCTTCGATATATGAAGGGATTTTATCCATTCCTAAAAGCTTACTTAGTTCTTCAAGTGCTATGAGTTCTTTACCTGTTCGCCCTACTTTTAACGATAAGTGTTCACTAGCATTATTTTTTGATAACATAATTAATTTTAAGTTTTCACCTTTTTTTGCTTGAAATATTTTAACTGGTTTTTTAAATTTATTTTTAAATAATTCTTCTATATCATTTTTGTTTTCTATTTCTTTTTCAATGAAAATATTTTTTGGTGCCTCATCTTTATTCATATAATATTGAACAATAAAATTTTCTAAAAATTCTTCATCTAAGTAATCAATATTATAAAAATATATTAATTTATCAAAAAGCCTTCCTCCACGATACATCAATATAGAAACACAAACATATTGTAAATTTTCTACATATGCAATAACATCTGTACTATCTCTCTCATTATCAATTATTTTCTGTCTATCTGCTGCTTTTAAAATAGCATCTATTCTATCTCTAATCTGTGCTGCCTTTTCAAACTCTAAGTTTTCAGAGGCTTCAAACATCTCTTTTTTCATTTTTTCTATAGAATCTTTGCTTCCTTTTTTTATATACTCTATAGCCTGCTCAATTATATATGAATATTCCTTTTCATCTGTCTTTCCTAGACACAATCCAAAACACTGTTTTATATAATAATTTAAACACGGACGTTGTTTATTAAATTCCTGTGGAAACTTACGCTTGCATACAGGTAAGCAAAAAACTCTATTTACCTCCATAACTGTTTGTTTTGTAACAAAAGAACTGGTATATGGACCAAATGTCTTTCCTTTTTCAATATACTGCTTTTCGGCAACAATTCTAGGGTATTTTTCATCTGTTATATGAATATAGTGATAACCCTTATCATCTTTCAAAAGAATGTTATATTTAGGTTTATGTTGCTTTATCAAGCTACATTCTAAAACCAACGCCTCATATTCAGTGTCTGTTACTATAAAATCATAATCCCAAACTTGAGATACCATTTTCTTTACTTTTTTTGTATGATCGGAATTATTTCTAAAATAGCTTATTACTCTATTTTTTAAATTTTTTGCTTTTCCTATATATATAATCTTTTCATTTTTATCTTTCATTATATATATACCAGGTGAAGCAGTTAATTTTGAAGTTTTATCTTTTAAAAATACAAGTCTCTCATTTTCCACAATAATCCTCCTACTTTATTTGTTTAGGAGTATATAACGAAAACGTTTAATCTTAATAAAAAGATTAAACGTTTTTCATGTAATACATCTTTTAAAATAATAAACAATCAATTAATTCGTCGCTTAATTAATTAACAATTTATATTAGGAATTAAGAAATAAATTATTTCTTAAGGTCAGCCATACATTCTGAACAGATGCTCTTGCCTTTGTATTCAACTAGATTTTCAGCACTTGAGCAGAACATACAAGATGATTTGTATTTCTTTAAAATAACTGCATCTTGATCAACATAAATTTCTAAACTATCCTTTTCACTGATGCTTAGAGTTCTTCTTAATTCGATTGGTAACACTATTCTTCCTAGTTCGTCGATTTTTCTTACAATACCTGTAGATTTCATATTGTAATCCTCCTATTTATTAATTATATTTTTTTGGGGTCTTTGTAATTCTTATCCCCACTTACATTATACATAATCTTACTGATATTGTCAACCCTTTTTTTAAAATTTTTTTAAAAAATTTATCATTTTTTTTATTACTTTTTTTAATCCATTTTGCCCTATAAATTATGATGATTTAACCTATTTTTGTAAATATAATTTTTATATATAATCATTTATTTTGCTTTGCATGACATCTTTTTAACATTTATCTTAAAAACAGCAACAGAATCAATTCTTCTTCTATCATAATTCCAAGTGTTCACTTTGGTAACCTGTTTCATAATAGAATTTAATCCATTTTCCTTTTCTTCTATATCATTTACTATGTAAATTTCACCAGTCCCTACAATACTCTGAAATTTTGCCGAAAAATCACAAGCAATTTCACCCTCTAACAATTTGTATTTTCCATCAATCTCAAAACCAATCAAAGATTTTACTTTACTTAATTCATATTTTCTTCCTGCCTTTGCACCATGAAAATAAAAAGTATACTCATCATGATTGTATGTATATCCATAGTTAACAGGAACTATGTAGATTTCACCATCATCATAAAAAGCAACTCTCATAATCTGCTCTTCGGATATAAATTTTTCTATTTCATTTTTATCTGTAATTTCTCTTTCACTTCTTCTCATTATTTTTCCTCCATAAGATTAATTTTTCATCTTTTTACTATGTACCTATTCTAATTATTTCTTCCATAGCTTTATTTCTTTTTGAAAAAGTGAATATGTAATAGATATGATTGAATATATACTGTTTTATCCTTTTAATATTTCAGAATAGCTTTCAGCAACTTCATCTAAAACAGCCATAAGTTTTTTTTCATTCTCTGTTCCGACAAATTCATTCTGATACACAATACAAACTCCATTATTCTCCCATGATCCATCACATCGATCAAGGCCATAAAAATACATCATTTCATTACTATATTTCATTTTTGCTTTAAAATAAAATTTGCCATTCAATGGCACAAGGTCTATAGCACCTTCAAAATTGCCGTTTTTCTTAAATTGTTCAACAGCATGATAAACCTTATCATCAAGTATAGTTGCTACATAAGGAATAGATCCCTCACAGCCATATTCTTCATTCGGCGAATATGTATAAAGCATTACAATCTCACCTGCATGAGAATTTGCTTCTTTAAAAGCATCATTAATCTTAAATGAAATAGTATATTCCCTGTCATTATCACCATACTCATAGTCTGATACTATACGTGACGACTCTGAAAGTATTATTTCATTAATCCTTGGTTGATTGTCATTTTTAGGGTTAATATTATCCGGTTTATTAGTATTAGTATTTATATTAGTAGTAGTATTCTTCCTATTTGTATTATTTCTATTAGAATTAGTATTAAACAAAATATCCAAAAAGCCCATAGTGTTCCTCCGATTATTTATAATTTATTTTTTATACATTATATCATATACTTCTGAATGTGTAAAGTTTTTGTTGAAAATTTCTTATAAATTTATGCTTTTTTTGTATTGAAGCCCATAATAAAATATGGATAAATCTCAAGCAGAAAAAGAACGAAAATATTACAACAAAAAACTTATAAAAAATAGTATTGAAAGTGAAATAGAAAAGTCTCATAAAATTGACTGGAAAAAATATATTAATGATTGCATCGGAATTTTTCTTGGTTTAATGCTAAACGATAAAATTGGAATTGAGAATCATTTTAATAATTTTTTCATAGTATTCATATTAGAAGTATTTATTATTGTTGCTGCAATTATTTTTATTAAAATAATTTTAAATGCAATATTAAAAATTGTTAAACGGAACATCAAATAAGCGATTAAGAGTAAATTTATTTAATAATTTAAATCAAATATATAAAAGCCGTATTCAGATTTTTCCGATTACGGCTTTTCTTTTGCTTCTTTTTTCGATAATATATAATCACAAGACATAATTGAGTATATTTGTTTTATGTATCTATTCTAATAACATCTTCTAAAGCTTTATTTCTATATACTAAATCATTTCTAACTGTAAAGCCTTGATTTTCCCAAAACTTATTTCCAATCTCATTTTTTTCAAAAACAACTAATGCCACTTTGTTTATGCCCAGTTCAGATAATGCACTCATAGCTGTATTTACAAGATTAGTTGCAATTCCCTGATTTCTATATTGCGGATGAACTGATGTATGATATATATAACCTCTTCGGCCATCATTTCCTACCATTATTACGCCAATAATTTCTTCATTATTCTCTGCTACAAAACAAGTTTCAGGATTTCTCTCAAGAAATTTTTCAATTCCATTTTTTGAATCATCTAAGTTATTTAATCCCATGCCAACACATGAAAGCCAAAGTTTATAAACATCATCATAATCATTTATATCCATTTTTCTAATATCCATGCTATCACGTCCTATTTCAAATAATATTAAGTACAAATCCCCAAAACGCAGCAATTGCCAGTGCAATTATGCCACTACCAACACCGAGTAATATCTTTTGATATTTCCTTTTACCTTCTTCTCTTGCTTTTGATATCTCATCCAGACCTGTTCCTTCAGTGAATGAAATAATCTCACGATAGGTTTGGATATCAAACTGCTTTTTCTTCTTTTCAACTACAATAGCAACATACATAGTAACAAACATAAGAATAATCCATATTGCAATTCCGACATATCCTAGAAATCGTGTCAATGGTATAGGTGATACTACTGTAATAATCATTAATACCGCAAAAATATTACCTAGCTTTTCAAACTCTTTTTTGTCATCTTCCTTAATCTGTTTTTTCATAATCTTAACATCTCCTTTGATTAAATTATCGATGGAGGTGTTAAAAACTTCACTCAAAAGAACAAGACTATTAACATCCGGATAACTCTTATCATTTTCCCAATTTGAAATAGTCTGTCTTGAGACAAATACTCTTTCAGCTAATTGTTCCTGTGATAATGAATTCTCTGAACGATATTTTTTTATATGTTTTCCAAGTTCCATTTCTTTACCTCCTTTCTGTTATCAATATAATCAATTTTGATAATTAAGTCTATCAAAAGCTTTTTACATATGCTTTATTTTTATAAAAATCATATGTAAAAAGTCTTTTACATCCACATAAACGCTAGCTTTGTAGATGTTTTTAAAACTATATTTGCTTTGTATTTATCTGTATCCTATATGAAATAAAAATACACCTAACTTTTTAAGCTTTACAAATAACTCAAAATTTATTTTATCTCAGGTATTTCAATATTATTTTCTTTTAAGAAAATTTCAAGTTCTTCAAAATATAAATCAAAAGCTTTTTCTTCTGATTGACAATAATCAATTAATTCCGCCCCATCTTTAGAACGTATATTATATTTTTCACAAATATAGTAATTGAAATCCGCCCAAACGTTTCCTGATTTTGCTTTTTCATATATTTCTTTCAATTCATAATTGTATGTATTATTATATCCAATTGTAAATCCAAATTGTACAAGAAATAATTCTATAATAAATTTCTTAGTTAAAAAAAATAATGACTTTTTTTATTTGAAATAAAAATTTCATTAACTTTTATGCACCTTCATTATCTATTACCATCCTTAAACCTCCTACATATTTATCTTACATTAATTAAATTTTAAAACGCCATTTTTTTCTATAAACTTCATGATTTAATCTGCATAGTTAAATAGCATTTCAATATACATTTTATCTTGACATTTACATTGCACTCCTGTTAGGAAAATGAAATAAAATATGATTTTCTAAGATTAGTTATGTACTAGAAAATCATATTTTTAGCTATACGTTTTGTTCCTAAGAACAAAAGATTATTTTTATTATTGCTTTTTTCGTTCTTTACCCCACTTTTAAAAAACAACTGCTAAAATAATTGCCATGATTACAGCACTTGCAATATGAACTATGTCATTATTCATATTAAGGTTTATAATCAAAAGGATAATTGCACATATTACAGATAATTTTATAATAACTCACTTTATTATTTCTCTAATCCTCCGAAATATTTTGATTATAAAATAGGCATTCCCATATACATAACACATTTTTATATACTATCACCGCAAATAGAGCAAGCTCTTCTGAAAAATGAGAACAGAACAAGATAGAGTAAGTTACCAAATTTCAATATGTTATTAAGTTCATTATATTATATGACATCAATTAAATATCGTTTAGCAAGAATGACCGAATAAATTTTTTACAAAAAAGACTTAGTAGTCAACTTTATCTTTCTATTGCTGATTTTTCCTCTGTGCTTTAGCTGTGCCAGTAATCATTCAAAAATTCAACCCTTTTTCCAAGCCAGCTAGAAAGATAATCCGCTGCTTCTTCATGTGTGCGACAAGCTGCAGCACCAGCTGAAAGCTCTTGTTCAAATGCGGACTTATCAATAAGATTATTCCATCTTTTATAATTGCGTTCAAATGCCGGTTTGTACTCATTTTTGTCGTTCTCTATCATATCAATAGCACTTTCAAATATCCCCTGGTCATATATTTTCGTCCATTTTTCTCTGACGATATTCTGAAACCATTCTTCATTCATCAGAACGGCTAGCCATGGATTTATAGTTTCATATGCATTTGCGTTTACATCAGGAACAATGTTTGCTGCATAGAAGCCAGTTCCGTCAGCACATCGGTCTTTATTTCCCATGGATGAGTCAAAATCCCAAGGGGCTTCAAATCTTAATTTTTTGTTTCCACTGCTACTGAAGTCCACATCCATAAAAAAGCTTGACCAGTATATATCGGCATCACATGTAAGCTCACTAACTATATACATATTAGCAAGTGACTGAACATCAACAACCGTTTTAACTGCTTCTTCAGGGGTAATATCTTTTGATTCGGATATCGTCTTATAGTCTGAGTCAAATACGAAAGCCTTTTTTTCATATGCTGCTGAATACATTATTCTGTATACATTGTTAACATAATCCGCTATAAAATCATGTTGTTCCTGCGAATTAATATCACTGTTAATTTTTATTCCAACTTCTTGTTTCCTATCATAAGACCTTTCTGGCTGACATTTTATCTTTTTTCCGCTTCCGCCTTTTCCGTCAAAAGGAATCAGTTCAGCATTATCTGCATAGTCTATTTGAAACTGATTAAGTTTATCCTCGTTTCTGAAGTATCCGTCAAACTCCATTAAATACCCAATATCCGTTCCTTGATAATCTTTTTCAGGTTCATTTATATTAACTCTTAATGGATTTACCTGCTGCAGTTCTGCAAGGAGGTATACTCCCCAGTATTCTCCGTTTATTTCAACTTCAACAAACTGAGCATCTGAAGCATAATATCCATCAGGTTTTAGGATTTCTCTAGAAATATACAGAGCAGATTTGTTTCTTAACATAGAAGCATCCTTGTACTCTGCAAGAAGGACCCAGTTCCTCATTTTCCCGCCTTCATTCATGCCAGCAAGATTCTGCTTTTCCTTAAATTTTATTTTAAGCGGCTTTTTTTCATAGTTTGTTGTCCAGTTGCCACGAACCATTACCTCAGCTTCTGTTTCTGAAAGCAAAATCTGTCCATTGCTGTCTTTAAGCTCTGCTGTACATACTTCACTATAAGGCTCTGGTGGTATAACATATCCAGGAGTCCATGATGCAATTGATTTAGATACAAAGCGGTTAATAGGTTTCGTTACAAAATCCATCACATCTTTTTCCTGTGATACGGTTTTTATTGAAATCAAGGGCATGCACTTAATTTCGGATTCTTCAGCCTGTTCAATTACTGAGGAATCACCGGATGTTTCTGTAACACTGATATTAGATGATGAACTGTTTGTTGCAGAATTTTTTACAGAGCCTGAATTACTACACGATGTCATAAGCATTAGCAAAAGAACACCGGCTGCAATAATGTGTTGTTTTCTCATACTGTTTTCTCCTTTATATTCTGATTTAAATTGCTTGTAAATGGTTAATCTTTTAGCATGTTTTCATCAGTAAATTATTTGTTTATTATACCACAGATTGAACAATGAATCAATATTGAGGTTATTTTATTATATCTTCTTTTTCGGTTCTTCTGCTTGCTATTGTTTACAATTTGCTTATCTTTATTCTTACGCTGACGTTTTATGAATTTAATTTTGTTGAATCGCTAGATAACCCCTGATATTTTCAAAATAAATACTCCTAAAAAACATATAACGCCAACAACAATACTGATGACTCTAATATTTTTTATTAATGACGGACTCGCTTGGTCTATACTTTTATTACGAGACAATATATTTACAATTGCCACAGTAATAATTAATAAAATATTTATTATTATTTTAATTTTAGGTGATATTTTTATTATAGACTCAGTCGAAACCTCTACCGAGAAGAATAACATTGCAAGTACGGTAATTATTATTGCTATTTTTTTACTTTTAAATATTCTCATAATAAACTCCATTTTTCAGATTAGTTATAATAATTTATCATTACTTAATTTCTTTAAAAGTATTTTTATCATAATGCTTTATTTCTTTGTGGAAAATTGAATATGTAAGAATATATTCTATAATATCACCTTTGATGTTTGTAGCAACTTTGGGTTTTCCATTTACAATATCACATACTTTCAGTCCTGGCTTACCATCACCAATAAGTGATATTGTGCCATTAGGTTTGTTTTTAATCATGAGTTTTTTTATCTTTTTCTTTATTTTTCCTAATTTATTCAATTTATAATCACTCCAAATTCAAATTTTTATTTTAACATCAACTTTGTTGGTTCGTCAGCATACAATTCAATATATCCGCATTTAGGGCAAACATAACACGTAACAGAACTTCTTTTTTCTGATTCCAAAATACCCTTTTTCTTATTCGTTAAATATGCACCTACCCCATATACATCTGAATTAAATTTTGCATTAAACATCTCTGTTTTACATTTCATACATTCCATTTTTTATTCCTCCATTGCTTGAAGTTAATCTTTTTTATCTTATTTTATTTTGTTGTTTTTATTTGAGAAACGACAATTCTTTCTAAGAGTCTTTCATACATAAACTTCTGCATAATAAGTTGTGCCGATATATTATTTTCTTTTGCCATTTTCATGATATCGTCTGTTGCTCCCATTGGTCTACCTCCTTATTTCCTTTTATGCTTATTATTATATTTTTTCCTCACTAAAATTCAAATTTTCATCTTACTTTATAAACATCTATTCCACTATCCTAAAATGCCCTTAGTATAGGGGGTGCCATCTATTTTACTTAAATCGTGTTTGATTTGACAAACTGGAAGTTTTGGTGTACCTCTAATAACCAAATCTTTTTAATAGATAACAATTGAAAATATAAAAATACACACACCAATGAGCCATGGTACTAAGAATAACAGCAACTTTCCTTTATCCTTACGAAGCTTTATAAATGCAATTATCATCACAGCAATCCATATTAACATGATTGCATATCCGAATGGAACGAAAAGCATATCCTCTTCATAATCTTTACTACCTGATTCAGTCCCAGGAAAAGCACAAGCCCAGCCTAATATAGTCATATAACTACCCACTGTTCCTTGCAATAATCCTAAAATAGAAATTCCTATTTTCTTGAGCACATTTTTCATTTTATCGATTGCCCTCCAAATTCAAATTTTCATCTTACTTTATTAATTATGCAAATTTAGTCTTTCTCGTATCGTATTAATAGAATCGTCGGTTAATGCAGTGCAACTTCTGTAATCAAATATAAAATCATTGTAAATAACTAAAGCATAATAATTATCTTCATTGACACAAATATACACTTTGTTGGCTCCCCACACTGTTGAATTACCTTCTTCATATACTCTATTGTATGAATGATACAATTTATCATTTATATATTGATCCATTATAAAATCATAATTACTTTCAAAAATTGTATAATGTAATCCTTTTTGAACATCATCTAATTTAGTTGAAGTTGTATCATAATAATACCTGCTTTTAGCAAAAATACTTTCACTAATACTTTTGTCAGTGTCACGATATTTTCCAACTTGAATGCTGACATCCTCTAAAGTTAATGGGATTTCACTTTCCCCAACTATGCTAATAGTATTCCCATAAACATAAACCTTTGGGCTTTCATGAGAAAATACAATAACCCACATGTACCCAATAAACACGGAGACATATGATATAGCAATACCCAGTAATAATGGAATTAATATATTTAAACTTCTGCTAAATTTCATTTTGTTAATCCAGATTGATACTCCCCATATTACTACCAACAAACCTAATGATACAAGTGCAAACATGCCTGAAGAAAAATCTTGTCTAAAAAAGCTAACTATTGCAAAACACACTAATCCAACTAGTAATATACAAAATGGTATTTTCCTTAAAGTATTTCGCTTTTTTAAGGATTTTTTATTATAGTAATTAAGCTTTTGATCCATCTTAAGATTTTGTTTTGCACGTTTACACCAAATAAGAAAGCCAATAATCTGAATTGATCGGATTATTAATACAATAGCAATAGTTAAAAATGTAAAAATTCTTATGTTGCTTGTAATAAAATAATCAAAATCCCCTACATACTGGATAAATAGATTGAAAACTATAATAGGTAACCAAATAAAGTTAAATAAATTTTTCTTAAACATACTTTTCTTAATAGTCTTATATTTTTGAGCTTCATCTGTTTCAATAGGAACAGCGTATTCATCTGTCGCGATGAATACATGAATTTTTTCAGAATTACAAACAAACTGCCAGCCAGCTTCTGCACAGTAATCAGTATACTCCCTTGCACTGTTTTCAAGCTGTGTATCAAAAAGTGATGCTTTATCAAACACTTCTACTGAATAAATCAACTTTTTTGGTTCGATTTTTTCAAAAACAAGAAAAACATTAATTTCTTTTAGTTTCCAACCTTCTAGTGCCATTTCTTCTAAATACTCTTTTAAAGCGTCACATTCTGTGTAATTAAATGTGAATAGCTTCTTCAGTGTTTTTCTCATCATAACCCCTCCATAATACATTTTCCATCATCCGACATTACTTTTAATCGATTGAACTCATCTTTCAACAGTTCTTTACCGTATTCTGAAATTACATATACTCTTTTTCTTCCTATTACTGCAACTTCAAGAATAATACCAGCCTCTTGAAATTTTGAAAGAAGAGTATAAAGAGTACCAGGCCCAACAGTAATTCTCTTATTTGAAATCTCAGCAACACGTTTCATAATATCTACACCACAGCATTCCTCTACAAGAGACAGTAAAATGTAGTACATCGGCTCTGATAGTGTTTGAAATTGCTCTCTTGCCAAATTAGTCACCTCCAAGTAATAGGTATATCGAGTAACGATATTACTTGAAAATATTATATCATCGATACTCGATATTGTCAAGAGCTTTTTTAAATCTTTTCATCCCATCCGGAATCCATCGTCCCTTGATATCGTATATATGCCCATGTCTATCAATCTCTAACTTTTGTCCCTTATTAAGTGCAAGAATAATAGCCAAGTTGTCTGCCGTATCAACACTGTCATTCCGCAAATAAAAACAACAATAAACATCAAAATAAAATATATGAAAAAATATATATTTCAATCAAATGAAAAATAAAAAGCAAGAGGCAGAGGAATAAAAAAGCAAAAACTTGAGAAGGTGAAGAAAAAACCTAAAATAAAAAAATCATCAAATTAAAAAAATGACGATTTTTGATTGAAAAAATAAAAAAAGATAATTGAATTAAAAGGTATGAAAAAAGTTAAATCTATCTCACCTTGAACAAGCATAACTATGTCTGTATCTATGTTTTCGATTTTTTTACTTAATTATTCCTTAAAATATTTAAGATGCAATAATTTGCTCTTATTTCTGCTGATTATCACATCTATTTTTATTTTGCGTTTTTAATGGGTTTTTTGATGTTTTTATTTGTGAAATGACATCCACATGTAATTATTAGACTATTTCACAGAACACTCATATAAAGTTTTAAAATATCAGATTTTAACATTATCCCTTGAACTATGGCATCTAATCTGTAACCTCAATAACGACATTCTTATTAGACTATTTTGCATTTTAGTTGTTCTT
>JACCEE011069871.1_pt1 | contig 17871 bp, 23 predicted proteins | sample 7449931 | NCBI WGS metagenome assembly JACCEE01 (sample SAMN15323457, study PRJNA562643) | freshwater metagenome | isolation source: river surface water | place: USA:Blue River Watershed | collected 2017-08-19 | reverse complement strand
ATTAACGAAGAATTATTACTTAAACAGGAAATTATAGAATTATTTAAAAAAGATATTAATTTTTTTAATAAAAAATATAAATTAATTGATAAAAAATATATTGAATTAACAAAAAACTTACCATATATACTAAATAGAATTCAAAATAACGGTATTTATTTTAATTTAGATAAGTTAAATAAATTAGAAGAAGAAAAATATTATTTTATTAAAGAAAAATCATTAGAATTAATTAAAAAACTTGTTTTTTTGGAAGAAAATTTAGATGAAATACAAAATATTAATTCAAGTATAAATGAAATTATAATAAGAAAAATAGATAATTATTTAAAAGAAAATGGAATTACACTTAAAATTGGTAAAAATAACATACCAAATATTGGAAAAGATAGCCTAGTTTTATCAGGAGCAATTAATATTGATGGTATCGCAGATTTAAAAGATATTTTAGATGCAAAAAATGAATTTAAACAGATAAGAAATATAAAAAATAATATTAAAAATAATAAAATTAATCCAAATTTTAATTATTTTAGCTCAACTTCAAGAATTATAACAAGTAAACCTAATATTCAAGGCCTTTTCAAGTCGATTAAAGACTGTATTGAAGCTCCATATGGTTATAATTACATTTCTATTGATTTTAAGCAAATTGAAATAAAAATAGCTCTTGCAGTAGCAATTAGTATAATAAAAAAATTTAATATTAATATAAAAAATTATAATTTACTAAATGCAATAAATAGCGGTGTTGATTTACATAGCCATACAGCTGATGTTCTTGGTATTGATAGAGATAGTGCTAAAACAGTTAATTTTGGAATACTTTATGGTCAAGGCAGCGCTAGTCTATATGAAAGTGGTATTGTAGATTTTGGACTTAATTGGAATTTAGAAAACGCAACAAAAGCAAGAGAAGACTGGATAAATTATTATGAAGAAATAAAAACACTAATAGATTATGTAAATAATAGTAGTATTGTTGATGAAGATGGAGATGAAATATTTATACTTCACACATTATTAGGAAGAGATATATATACTAATGCTATGCATACTGCAATATCTTATGCAATACAGGGTAGTGGTGCTGAAATACTAATAAGTTGTTTAAATTACCTTAATAAGCTAAATAAATATAATATTGCAATGATTATACATGATGAAGTTATTTTTTTAGTTGAAAACAATAAATTAGATATAGTTAAAAATGAAATTTATAATATAATGAAAAATGTTGCAGAGGAAATAATTTATAATTGCTGTGGTGAGAATATAAAAATAGATTTAGATATAGAGGCAAAATAAATGCAATAAAGTAAATAATGGCAATTTTTAAATTGCTTAATTTGGAAACAGCAATAATAGAAATAATAGAAATAATAGCAATAATATTACAAAAATTAAGGAGTAAAATAAAATTAATAATTATATAAAAACAAAAATTATATCAAAGAAAATAGTTAAAAAAGTAAGAGATAAAGTTGGTACTATTTATTTATCAAAAGAAAACAACTTATTATCTACAAAAATTAAATTAAATAGTAATAATAAATTTTTATTTAATAAATATATTAATTTTATTAAAAGTTTAAATTTTATTTATGGAAAAGAAAGTAATTTATGGATTATTGAGTATAAAAAAGAAGTTGAAAGTAGTATTTATTTATTTGCACGGGAAAATAATATAATAGTTTTAGAAGGAGAAAATAGTGACAAATAGTTATTTAAATAGTTTAGATGACATTGAGTTTTTTAATAGCGATAGTAATTTAATAGTTAATTATGCAATTAAATACTATAATTTAAAAACAGAAAATATAGATCATTTTATATCTATATTTTACGATAAGGAACAAAAAACATTAAATCTAATATTTGTATTAAAAAATAAATTATTAGAACTTTCTGATGAAGATTTAGAAGATGCAGATTCTGTTTTTATTGGAGCAAGTATTGAAGAAGTTAAGCATACAAAAGGTAAATATTTTTCAGATATAGAATTTTTAGAAATGGATTTACCAAAATATGAAATTAAAGGAAAAGATGCAATTAATTACTTAATTAATGGTGATGAAGTTATTGATAGGAAATTTATAATTAAATTAATAAAAAGGAGTTTAAAATAATGGAAAGTAATAATTTAAAAACAATACCATATCTAAAAGAATTACATGATGAATTTTATGGAATTATTGATACTTCATGTGAATTAAAAAAACTTGGATATAAAAGAAGTGAAGAATTTAAAAATGAGAATTTTAAAAGGATATTTTTATTAATAAATGAGTTTTATGGTAATTTAGAATTTGGAAGTAGAAGTACAGTTGGTGAATTCTTAAAATTATATGTAAGTTTAGGAGTTTCAGAAGAAGATATTTTAGTTGAGTTATTTAGTTATGGAGAATTTACTGAAATTTGCTTAAAATAGTTTATTAAATATTTATGCCGTAGTATAAAATTTATAATATATTAAATAAATGGCACTTTTTAAGTTGCTTAATTTGAAAACAGCAATAATAAACCAAAAATTAAGGAGAAAATTATGGTAAATAAAATAGAAAAAGAAAATGATATATATTTTTTTAAGAGCTATGAGTCAAGAATAATAGCACATTATTATAGAAATCATGAAAAAGTAAAGCACTGGGAAAGTAGAAAATTTGAATTAATTCCAATAAATGCATTTTTTTTTAAAACAGGAATAAATAACGGATATATTACTGTTATTTACGAATTTTCAAGGTTACTAGAAACAGAAATTGAAGGAGTATATATAACAGATAATAATATAGCAGATGATATAAGATTTGATTTACCAGAAATAAAATTATCACCGAAAAGAGCATTAAAACAAGCTCTTGGTATAGATTTTTATACAAGAAAATATATTATGAGTATTTTTGTAAAAGAATTTGATAAATTTTTAAAAGCAAATAATAAATTTAATGAAGTTTACGAAATTAAAGGAGAAAAATAATTATGTATGATGAAATAAAATTTATATGCAATATGTGCAATAAAGAAAAAATATGGAATCGTGGAATGTGGAGCTTTACCAGAATTAAACATCATAAGTGTAATGAATGCAAACCAATAAAAAGTAATAGAAAAGAAAATAAAATTTGTAAAAAAGCAATTGAAAGAGCAAGAAAAAAAGGTCTAGATTTAGATATAAAACCATCAGATATTTTAATTCCAGAATTTTGTCCAGTTTTAGGAATAAAAATAAACATAAATAATAAAACTGCATGTTATGATAGTCCAAGTATTGATAGAATCAATCCAAATTTAGGATACATTAAAGGAAACATAAGGATTATTAGTAATAGGGCTAATATGCTTAAAAATAATGCTACTGTTGAAGAAATGGAATTAATACTAAAAGATTTAAAGAAAATTTATAATATTGGAGAAGTAAATGAAACCACATAATAGAATTTCAATTAAAAAATTAGATAAAATAAATAGAAAAAACCATATTAAATATTTAAGAAAAGAATTTATTGATAATAAAAAATATATATTGGAATTAGATCCACAAAAATATTTTTTAAATGAAGATGAAGATTTTAATAATTTTGGAAATATTGGAAATATTAAATTAAAAAAAGATATCAATAATAATTTTAAAATAGTTGTATCAGATACTCAAATTTATAAACAAGCAGGAAATTCAATAGTAGTAAATGTTTTAGAAGAATTAATAAAAACTATAAATTTATTTGTGCCGCACTAAAAGTTTTAGGTTAGAATTAAATTATTAAAGGAGAAAATAAAATGAAAAATGAATTAAAAACATTAAATAAACAAGAGATAATACAAATATTAGGATTAAAACAGTATGGATCTTTTACAGTTAATAAAGATGAAGATGGTTTTAAATTATTAGGTCATACTAAAACACCACTACATAAAGATCATTTAAAAGACGACCATCAAATTGGATTTATAAGTGAGTATAATTTTATAAATTCACTATTACCGCTTGCTGAAACACCTAATTTATTAGTATACTTTAATTTTGAAGAGTATGAGTTTATTAATCCACTTAATAGTTTAATTTTTGATTTAGCACAAATAAATAATTTTGAAATAGCAAGTGATTATGTAAATAAAAATAGTGAAAAGTTAGAAAGAATTATGCGTAAACACAATTATGTAAAAACATTTTTAGTAGCAAATAATGAAATTTTAAAAGGAGATAAGCAATGAGCATAACAAGTTATATAATGAGCACAGATAATAGATTTGAATCAAAAAAAAGAAAAAAACCTGCAACAACTAGGAGTTTAGAGTTTTTATCACCAAAAACAAGAAAAATGGCAGTAGAATTTTTACAAGAATGTGAAAAAAGCAATTTAAAAGTAATTATAACTTGCACTTATAGAAGTCAAGAAGAGCAAAATAGACTATGGCAACAAGGAAGAGACTCTAACGGAAAAAAAATTGGACCAACAGTAACAAATGTAAAAGGTGGAAAAAGCCGTCATAACGACGAAGATAAACAAGGAAACCCAGCATCTACTGCATTTGATATATGTCCATTAACAGATTCAGGTAAAGAAGATTGGAACAGTAAGTATTGGAATACTTTTGGAATAATTGGAAGAAGAATTGGGTTAGAATGGGGTGGTGATTGGATTAGTTTTGTAGATAAGCCACACTTTCAATTAAATGATAAAGATAGAGAAGAAGAATTAAAAACATGTGTAAATTAATTTAAAAGGAGAAAAATAATGGTAAATTTAGAGAAAAAATATTTTTTAATATGTGGTAACAATAATGTAAAACATGGATTAGGAAGAAGAGGTATAAAAAAAGATGAGCAGTATTATGAAGAATTATTTAATTATTATATTAAAGGATAATTATTATGATAAAAGTAAAAAGTAAAAAAATACCATATTTTAAAATAAAAAAATTAAATTTAAATAATAAAGTAAAATTTACTAGAAAAAGTAGAAAAAAAGCTATTGAATTTTATAAAATTAATCATAAAAAAATAATTAATTTTAACGAGATAGATTTTCATAGTAAGTTATTAATTACAAATTACAAATTATATTATAAAAATTTTGAAGTTAAATTATTAAAAGATAAAACTAAAAAAGGATCAGTTAGAAAAAATAAAATTGGAATGACACAATTTGAAGATTTAATAGGTAAAGATTTTAAAATAATATATAATAATAATTATAAACTTTTAAAAGAAATTAAAAATAATTTTATTAAGAGATTAAAAATTAGTTTTATTAAAAAAGAAATTATTAGATTTGCAACTGAAAGAAGAAAATCTAGTATAGAAGAATTTATTAGGTTTAGATGCAGTGATGAATGGATACGTGGTAAAAAAGAAAATAATAAACATATAGAAAATATTAATATTGTAAACGTAAGTAAAATAAGTAAAAAACTTAAAAAAGGTGAAAGGTTTTTTATTCATAGTGATAATGCTAAAGAATATAATAAATCAGTTAGAAAAAGACTTAATATTAAAGTTTAAATATTTATTAATATAATTATAAATTTATTTATGCCGTAGTAGAAATTTTATATTATAATTAAAATATAAGGAATGAGCGATAGCGAATACTTATGAAGTGATAACGAAATAAGGAGAAAATATATGAATAGTATTAAAAAACAATTTAAAAATGCAGGATATATGGTTTTAGTTTTATTAAATATTATAGTTTATTGTATGAATATTACAGTTTTTCCAATAATATTTGGAATATGTGCAATTAATAATATAGAAAGTCCATATAGATTAGAATCATTTATATTTTTTGGATTTACTTCATTATTATTAGTAAGTTTTTTTTGTGTAATTTCAATTTTTATAGGAACATTACAATATGAAATACATGCAAAATTATTAGGATATATTAAAAAAGGAGAATAAAATGACTGCAATTAATGACGTAACAGGAGATTTAATTAAATCAAAAACTAATACAAAAGAATATAATGATAATTATGATCGTATATTTAATAAAGAAAAAGAAGATTTAAATAAAAATAAATTAGTTAATATTATAAAAAATAAATTAGAATTAGAAAAAGGAGATAAATAATGGTAAATTTAGAAAAGAAATATTTTTTAAGATGTGGAAACAATTTAGAATTAATTAAAAAATTAGAAGATAATAGTATTGATAGTATAGTAACTGATCCACCATACGAATTAGGCTTTATGGGTAAGAAATGGGACTCAACTGGTATTGCATTTAATGTTGAGTTATGGAAAGAAGCATTAAGAGTATTAAAGCCAGGTGGTCATTTAATAGCATTTAGCGGAAGTAGAACATATCATAGAATAGCGTCAGCAATAGAAGACGCAGGTTTTGAAATTCGTGACCAAATTATGTGGATATATTGTAGCGGTTTTCCAAAGAGTTTAGATGTAAGTAAAGCTATTGATGGTAAGTTATTAAATAATTCATCAAATACTAAAGATTTTAAAAAATTAGATGGTGATAAAACTATATCAAATTTAGGTTATAGTAAAAATTGTGAAGAACAAGGAGCAAGACCAGAAAATTATAATGGTAGAGAATGCATTACTAATTTTAAACCATCAACAGAACAAGCAAAGCAATGGAAAGGTTGGGGGACAGCTTTAAAACCAGCACATGAGCCAATGGTATTAGCAAGAAAGCCATTAGGTGAAAAAACTGTTGCAGAAAATGTATTAAAACATGGAGTTGGTGCTATTAATATAGATGAATGCAGGGTTGGTGATGAAGTAATGAAAGTACAAGCAAGTGGTAAAACTTCAAGAGCATATCAAAGTGAGAAAACTACAACTGCTGGTGGTTTATGTAATGAGAGTATTGGAAGATGGCCTGCTAATTTTATACATGATGGTAATTTATTTTCAGAAGAAGTTTGGTCCCGTTATTTCTATTGCCCAAAAGCAAGCAAAAAAGACAGAAACGATGGACTAAATGATTTTGAAGATAAAGTAACTAATGATGGTAGACTAACAGAAATAGATAATGCATACCAACGTGGAATAACTGAAAGAAAAAACCACCACCCAACAGTTAAGCCAACAGATTTAATGGCATATTTAGTTAAATTAATTACTCCAAAAAATGGAACTATTCTTGATTTATTTAATGGTAGTGGTAGCACAGGAAAAGCAGTAATGCGTTTAAATGGAAAATTAGGAGAAGATAGTTATAATTATACTTATATAGGTTTTGATTTGGATAAAGAATATATAAATATTAGCAAAGCAAGAATTTATAACGAGTATAAGAAGTTTAATTAATTTAAATTTACGGCGTGGTTAAAAATAATTGCGCCGTATCTATTTTTTTAGATTATAATAAATATTATTACGGAGAAATAATTATGAATAAAATAAATAGCGAAGCAATTAAAAATAAAAAAGAAATAATACCACAACCAATAAAAGATACACCAAAAGAAAGCGTTGAAACTTATAATGAATTATTAAATAAAGTAAAAGAACTAAAAGTTGGAGTAAGTAATAATACATTATCATTAAAAGAAATAGATGATTTATTATTTGAAATTGAAGAATTTTGTAAAAATAAAATGTTAAGTGGTGTTGATTGTAAACAAATAGCACATGATTTAACACAATTTATAATGTTTGGAATGATTAGAAGTGAAATAGTTGGTAGGAAGTAAAGTTAGTATAATTAAAATTAAAAATAACCGCTTTAAGCGGTTATTTTTTTATATTTATTTTTTATTACTTAAATTTTTATAACCATTTAAAATTTTTTCTAATTTATCAATATAGCTATCTTGAATAATAATCGTGCTACTCATTGCTTTTAATTTAATACTTAAACTATCTTCATTAACTATATTTTCTATTGGTAAATCAGGTTTATTAAATGTAGGTGGTGCAGGGCATATATATACTGGAACATTAATAGTTTCTGGAACTTGTGGAACAGTAGAGCAACCAGTCATTATAAAAATGCAACAAATAGTTACTAAAAATACAAAATATTTTTTTGATATAAATCCTTTTATTTTTGCTGTCATAATAATACCTTAAATCTTTCGTTTTTTTAGTCCATCAAGAGCACTGTCAATTCCCCACTGAACTGCATCTTCACATTTTGCAGGAACTTTACTTTTATTAATTTTAATTATTTTTTCTTTTAAAATTTTATTATCTTCTTCTAAATTTTTTGAAATCAAATCAAATTCTTTTTTATTTTCTAAAGATTTCTTTGATTCAATTTCAATTGCTTTATTTTGTTCTAAAATTTTATTTGATAAAATAGCTGTTTGCGCTTTTTCATTATTTAATTTTTCTTCATAATTAGAAGAGCTATTTTTATAATATAAAGTTGTTAGAGATAATATAAAAATTGGAACTAAATACCAAAATTGTCTTAATAATACTAGATACGGATTAGAAAACATTATTTTTCCTCGTCTTTATGATCATCAAGTGGTTTAGTAGTAATTGTTCTACTCCAAATCAATAGTCCAGAAACTAATGACCCAACTATTAAATAAGAATATGGTGCTAGTGCTTGTTGTAGTGCTGTTAAATTATCTCTTGCAAATTCAAGAGCAGCAACAAAACCTGGAACCCATACTGCTGCCATTCTCATTACTCTACTTTTTAACCAGAAAAATTTACTTTTTACTTTATCAAAAAATTTATTTAATTTATTCATTTTAATTATCCTTTTCTTCTTCAATATTTACATTTACATTTATATTAGTATTATTTTTACTTTTATCTTTACATTCGTCGCACACTTCAGTAGTTGCAAGGTCTCCCATATATTTTTTAATTTGCTTGCTAATAATATTTTCAGCTAGTATAAAAGCATGGTCCCCGCTCCAAGTTGCAACACCAACTAGTGCTGTATGCAAGTCACCAGTTACTCCAAAATATGATAGAAACTTACCAGCTATATATGCACTACTTGCTGCTACTAAAACATGACCTAAAAATCCAGTAAAAGTAGGTCTTATATTTCTTATTGTTATCCTATGTAAATAAGCTGCCATACCAATAATTATACTCATTGCATATGTTCTAATGTCAGTTAAAAGTAATAACATTATTGTCCAAATATCTGGTGGTGGCATCTTACAAGCTCTCTTTTTATTATAATAAATTAATTATATATTATTTAAAAACAAAATAAAATAGTAAATAGTATAAAATTTAATCAACATTATCTTCCATATATTGTTTTCTAAATTTACGCATATCTTTAGTTGCATTTTTTGTTTCTCTTGCTACTAAATCTTGTTTATATTCTTTTGCTTTTTTAGTTATAGCTGAATTATCTAACCTTATCTTATCATAATTTTTTTCATTATATGATTTTAATAATTCTGTTGCATTTTTAATAATATCGCTGTTATTTTGTGCCCTTCCTTTTGCCATTTCTCTAATTATTTTTTGTTTAACTACATCATGATAGTTTTCATCTTGTTTTTGTATAAAAGATCTACTTTTTAATTCAGAAACAGAACTTGGTTGGAACCCTACCATTTTTAAGAAAGCATCTGTATTGCTTGTTGAAGTTACTTTTTTACCAGTATAATCTTCATAAATACCATTATTTAGCATATTTATTCCCTTTGCTAAATTTGAAAAAGCAGATGGCATTACATTAATTGCAGCATTTTTATTCTCACCAGCTGAAAGCATTCTAACTGTGTCTATAACTTTACTCTTAATAAAACCGCCAGATGGACCAATTAACTCCATTATTGCTTTTTCTGTATCTTTTTCGCTTCTTTTAAATACTTGCTCACCTGGAAGAATGTTACTCATTGATATTCTTGTTGAAAAATCAACTGGGAACATTTGTGATATTCCATATATAGCAAAATTACCTAATTCTTTTCCTAATAAATCTTTTGCAATTTGATCTCTATATTTTTTAGTATTAGCATTATAACCCATTGACTGACCAACAGCATCAACTAAATTCATTATATCATCTTCAAAAGGTAGACTACCAGCACCAGCAAATACCATAAGTATAGCAAGAGCAATCATTTTATCTTGCTTACTTTCCATTTTATTAATCATTTCAAAGTATGTTGTTATATAATTTTTAAACTGTAGAGCAATAGAGCCAAATGGATTTCTTTCCATTTTAGATTTATTTATATTAGCTTGCATTCCGTTAGTTGTAATCATAAAATCTTTTGCAAACTGTATTATTTCTTCTACATCTGTAATTCCTTTTTCTTGTGCAACTTGAATACCAGTAGCAAATGATATTTCTCTTGATTTTAATTCTGCTTTTGCAAAAAAGAATATTAGACCTTTATTTAATCCATTTATTAAATTTCTACTTATAACTGATGTAGCGTTTTTATTATCTTCTGTATTTTGTGCAAAATTAAAAGAATTCATATCACCAATGATATCTCTTTTTCTTGCAATTTCCATTAAATTATTTATATTTCCAAAATCACCAGTTGTAGCACCTTTTATAGAATTATTTAAAAATGAAGCTGCTTTTGATCCAACTTTACTTATAGCATATGGAAGTATATTTAAAGGAATGTTAGCAAATTGTAATACAGCAGAAGATATATTACCACCTAAAAATGTTAAGAATGTTAGATTTTTAATGTTATTTACAACAGAATTTTCCTTATTTTTCTCTAAATTACTTAAATAATCTGCAACATAATCTTTTATATCTTTTGGAACAGAATCATCTTCAATTATATCAATATGAGCTTTTGCAATTTTATCTCTAAACATCTCATTACTCATCATTCTTACGTTACTTCTTAAAAAAGATGATACAACTCTCGGTAAATCGTTACTAAAACCATCAATACCTTTTCTTTTTAATAAATTTTTTATAGGAGAATCAGCGCTTATTCTTAAATTGTTGTATGTTCCAATCAATTCATTTAAAGTATCCTTAATATCAATTTCTTTTCCGTTCTCATCATATACTTTTTCATCAATATTTGTATCTAAATAATTCATAAAAGCATCTGTTGAATTTATACCTGATTTTTTTAAAAGATTTAATAAAGATGGAGATATATTTTTTGTTTCAACTTTTACATTCCTTATATTTTCTTTTATATGATTTGCAACAACTTCTCTCTCATTAGGACTTTCAAAAGCCATAGATGAGTCTAAAACTTTATCACCATTTACATCTAGAATATAATTTCCATTATTATCAACTTTATATACATTTAATATATATGGACCAAATCTTTTTGCAGGAACATATCCCTTTTGTTTTAATTCTAAAAGTCTATTATAATTATTATATAAATTTTGTTTTATTTTATTTAAATTATCAATTAATTGTTTATCGTTTACTTGGTCTAAATTTTTTATTTTATTATCAATTTCATCTTTAACTAAATTTAATGAATAAGATGATGATGTATATTCTGTTTTATTTGAACCTTTTTTATATAAAATATCATTCAAATCTAAATTTAATTTTTGAGAATTTGCAACTCTCATTAATGTTGATTTGAAGTTTAAGTCAAGAGAAAAATGAATAATAGAAAAAGCTTCCTTATATATTTCAATTTGTTTATCAGTTAAACCTTTTTGTCTTAATTCTTGGTCATTGTATAACTGTCCTTGAACACCTTCTTCATTCATTCTCTCACTTATAACTGACCATACTTTACTTATATCATTTTTTACTCTATTAAGATGTCTTATATCAAGTGATTTAATTAATCCCCAAAAACTTGTATCACCATTTAAAAATAAATTTTTACCAACTATCCACATATTATTAATTATTGCAGAATTTACTTCCATTTTTTGTTCTAAATTTTTATATATTTTTTTAATTGGTTCATATTTAGTAGCAAGATAGTTTACACTATTTAAATTTTCTTCAAAAAAACTCATGCTACCTTCTTCTTTATCAAATAAAGTTTTTATAACTTTACTTATCTTACCGTATTTTAATTCTTTCCATGACTTTGTAAATCTATTATAATCAAGACTATCAACAATATCACTTGTTCTTTGCTGTATATTATTATTATTTACGCTAAATAAAGTATTATTATCATTATTATTATTATCTTTTACTACTTGATCAAATGTTTTATTTTTTAGTGCATTATCTGCAAGAAAATTTATATCATTTACAGAATACTTTAATATATTTTCTCCAAAAAAATCCCTTAATTTATTTTTAAACCATGATATAAATCTACTAACTGGAGGAAGATTGCTACTATTTTCTAATAAATACGCAAGAGCCTCTCTATCAATATTTTCACTTAAAGTATTGTTTGGAACTGTATTATATGCATTAACTACTTCTTTATTTCCATTTTCTCTTAAATTTTTTAATTGACCAATTATATTTTTATAAGTAGAATCTTTAACTCCTAATTTTAAAATATGATCTGAAACTTCATGTTTAATAAGACCTAACAATTCTTTATTATTTAAATTATTAATATTATCTGCTATAAAAAATACTTTACCATCAGTAACATATGCTTTTACTGACTGATTATTTTCTAATTGAGAAGATATATTTTCTGGTATTTCATTAGATGAAATTATATTAAATATATCACTATTTATTAATGAACTATTTTTAAATTCTTTTTCAAGAACTTTTTTAATATTATTTTTTACTTCATTAATTAATTTATTTTTATCAAATTCTTTTTTATTATTTTCAAATAAATTATTAACAGTATTATTTAATTCATCATTAAATTTTTTTAATGTATTATCTTTATTTACGTCTAAATATTCAGTCTTAAAACTGTTAGGAACTACATCATAACCGCCAATAGCATTGATTATAGAGCTATATTTTTCATTGTAACTAGCAATCATACTATCTAATGCCTCTAATGCAGCGTCTTTTGCATCATTTGTATCTTTAAAATCAGCAACTTTATTAGTATTAGCATCATTTAGATATGCTTCCATTATTGCTTTTTCATGTGCTTCTAATTTATGTTTTTTAATGCAGTTTCTAATTGACATTATTTTTTCCTATTTTTTATATTTAAAAATGTTTTGATTATAATAAATAAATCTTCTTCTTCTATTTCTTGTTTTTTAGACTTAAACTTTGCTTGTGCTATCTGATTTGCTCTATAAAAATCATAACCACCACTATCATAATTATAGTTTACAATTGGTTTTTTTGCAACAGAAATTAAACCTATACCAAAAGATACCATTGGTATTTGTAAAAATTCATTGTCATTTGCATTTCTTCCTAATCCACGAGTAACTAACATTATATTTCCATTAACTAATATTGTATCTTACATCAGCACCAGCACCAGAATATGGTTTACTTTCATTTATATCTTCAAATAACTCAACTGTAAATAAAATAGTAGTATTATCATCTGCATAAATAGACATAATTCCAGTATTTGGATCTGTTATAATTTTATTTTGTAAAATAATTCTTGCAATTTCCATTTTATTTTGTAAAATAATTGCTATATTATCATTCCATATAGCATCTGCAATTAAATTTGATTCAACTAAACTAATTCTATTGTAATCAATACTTGCATTTGATTCTAAAATATTATTATCAAGTAAATAATTTACATTAATATTAATATTAATACTCATCTAATCTCTCCCTTACTTCAATACCTTTATCTCTATATTGTTGAGTAGAATTTACATCTTCAAATATTTTTGCTCTATATAATGGAGTTATATTATCACTTGCAAATATTGTCATATACCCATCATTTGGATTAGTTACAGTTTTATTATTTAGTATTGCATGAACTATATTTACCCTATCAATTAAATTTACAGCGCTTGTATGTGACCATATTGCATTTTTAATAGTATTAATTTCTCTATTAGTCAAGAATTTTATTTTAAATGAAGAAACTATATTTGAATTACTTAAATTAACTCCAACATATGAAGTAATTTTAACTCTATTACTAGATACTAAACTATCGTTTAATTCTAATAAGACTCCATCTAATTTATTAATTTGTTTTAAACTAGATATAATAGTATCATTATTATTAAAATAATTAGAATTTAATTTAATTTTAACTCTATTATTAGAACTAACAGTATCATTTTCTTCTGTTAAATTAGTATTATAATTAATTAAAACTTTATTACTTGATACTAAACTATCATTGTCATCTATTAAATTAGCGTTTAATTTAATTCTAATTTTGCTACTAGAATTAATAGTATCGTTTTCTTCTAATAAATTAGAATTATAACTAATTAAAACTTTGCTACTAGAATTAATAGTATCGTTTAATTCTAATAAATTTACATTTATAACAGATTTTATAATAAAATTAGAACTAACAGTATCATTTTCTTCTAATAAATTTGTATTACTTCTAATTAAAATATTATTATTTGATACTAAATTACTACTTGATTCTAATAAATTTGCATTTAATTTAACCTTAACTTTATTACTAGATACAATAGAGTCATTTTCTTCTATTATATTTGTATATAACTCGTCACTTACTTTTAAACTAGATACTAAACTATCATTTTCTTCAATTAAATTAGAATTATAACTAATTAAAACTTTACTACTTGATAAAGTAGTATCATTATTTTCTACTAAATTTGTATTACTACTAATTAAAACTTTATTTCTAGATGTAACAGTATCGTTTAATTCAAATATAATTGGATTATTTATTGAAACAACTTTTAAACTAGATATAATAGTATCGTTTAATTCTAATAAATTAGAATTATAACTAATTAAAACTTTATTATTTGATACTAAACTATCGTTTAATTCTAATAAAACTCCATCTAATTTATTAATTTGTTTTAAACTAGATACTAAACTATCATTTGATTCTATTAAATTTGTATTACTTCTAATTAAAACTTTGCTACTAGAACTAACAGTATCATTATTATTAAAATAATTAGAATTTAATTTAATTTTAACTCTATTACTTGATACTAAACTATCATTATCATCATTAATAGAAACAGATATGGTAATACCTTGCAATACACCAGATGATGATAAACTGTCTTCACTTAATGAATAATTTGATAGCATTTATTAGCCTTTATTATTATTTTCTGCTTGTTGTTTTATTGAAAAAAATGTATTTAAAACAACTTCAAGAGGTAGTTTACTTAATGCTTGTAAAACTAAATTAACTTCATCTATACTTAATTTAATCTCAACTATATTATTTTCACTATTCATAATAAATTTCTATCTCCAAAAAAGTTATGCTACTTAATATAATAATATAAAAATGTTTATTTTTCTATATTATATACTAAATAGCATAAAATAATAACTATAAAACTAAATTATACAATTTATGACTAATTCTTGTTACTATAATACTATCACTATTATTAATATTTAATTTTGTATCAATAACAATCTATAATTAACTTCCACAGTATTTGTATTTGTACCAGATGATGCTATTGTTGAAAATTTAACTGTTCCATTAGATGGTATTTTTTCAAAAATTCTATTAGATAAAAATATTGATCCAGATGAAATAAATTTTTTATCAAAGAAATGAAATACTCCAGAGTTTAATGAATTATCTTTTGTATTTTTATCAATTCTTAATCTTGCATCTTGTGTAGCTCCACCTTGCGCACTTATGGACCAATCAATTAAATAAGCTATATAGTTAGACGGAACTTTAAAACTACTACTTAATGATTTATTTCCACCTGCATTTATCATACATACTGTTGTACCGCCATTAGTATTTGGTGCACCAGTCACTGATGCTATTGTTATATTTCCTCCAGCTACACCACCACTACCAACAGTAACTGCTTCCATATAGTTAATTGCTGACCACCCTGTTCCAATTGATACTGAATTAGATCCATTCATACTAAATGTTTGTATTTTTTCATTTCCTGATGCATCTAAACCAACTACTTCAATAGTTCTAACTCCACTTCCAACAAAATCTCCATCGTTTGATGATAAACTATATAAGTAATATTGTGTAGCTGTTGATACTGGAGTTAGATTTTGCACTGCTGTTCCTAAATAATTTGTTATATCACAAAAATCAGTTGTAGTAGAAAATCCTGTTCTTCTTCCCATTATATTTATTATTTTTGCATTTTTACCAAATATTTTACCAGTATAATTAACTTGTAATTCTAATGTATCTGTTGTCTGAATATAACTCACTTTTTATTTCCTTTTTTAAATAATTGACCAAATATTATCATCTACTTTAACAACAGTTATAGATGCTTTATCAGATGATACGTAAATTGTATTGTTTCCATCTATTAAACTACTGTCTCCTGAATTTCTAGATACTGTAAAGTTTCCATTTATAGATAATTTTAAAACTATTGAATAACCTGCTAATACACTTGTTATTAATGGTAATTCTATTGTTAAATCACTTGTATCTATGTATATAAAATTATTTCCATTTGATATAGTATAATTAATTGATGTTTTATAAACTTTATAATAAGAAGAATTATTTGCAGTAGTTAAAATTGTTCCATCAGTAAATTTTACTGAATCAAGCCTTGCCTGACCATCTACTATTACTATATCTTTTGTATCACCAATAAACCTATATGTTTTTTTAGTTGTATAAGGTCCAACGCTTGTTATTGCATTATTGAAGTCTAATGATCCATTAACTTGTTGCGGATCATTTGTTTCTGAAATTCCATTTTTAATTATATTACTAACGCTAACGTAATTTGGACCAGTATTTACTCCACTCCATGTTTGTACTATTTGATTTGGAGTAGTAATTGTATTTTGTGTAATTTTAAAACCTGTTACACCTGCTCTTCTAAATTCAAAATCTGTTGGATTATCTAAAAATCCATTTGTATCAGCACTAGTTCCATTAGTATTACCACCATATAGTTTAAATATACCTTGTGTTGTTCCTAATTTAGATGTTAATTCTAATCCTACTTGTGTTCCTTTCGACGAACCAATTGTATATTGTATAGTTTTAAATGAATAATTACCAACAGCTCCATATACACTAACTCCATCAAATGATCTAACATATCCAATTAACTCACCTGTTCCAGTTGCAGTATTACCTAAACTAACAGTTCCATTAACTTGTAATTTATCTACACCATTACTAGTTGTAGTTCCAATTAAAGTTGTTCCGTTAAAATAATTAGATGCTGTTCCAGGAGCATAAAAGTTCCATTTTCCAGTTCCGCTTGGTAAGTTACCATAAAAACCATAATTATTAGTTGCGTCAATTAATGTTCCAGATGCTAAAAATCCTATTTGATTAGTAACAGTTCCTCCACTTGAAATATTAGATAAAGTTCCTTGTGCTGCTCTATAACCAATTATTTCTGTTAAATTAAAGTTTACTGCTTCTGTTTGATGTAATGTTGTATTGTATTGAGCACTTGCAGTAACGTCACTTTTTATTGATCCATAATTATTTACACCATAAGCAGTTGTCGACCCAGTTAATGTCTTACCTATTTCAATATGAGAAAAATTATTTGCTGTTGTCCCAATTAATAAACTACCAAAACCACTAAATCTAGCTACTTCTCTAAAAGTAGTTCCAATAGTAGTGTGAAACCTTAAGCATGTATCTCTATTAGTTGCTGACCAATTAACATCTGGTAACGCAGAAATAGATGTTCCAATAGAAAAAGTGCTAGTAGACTCATTATAGCCACGCCATGCAATAGTTCCTAATCCTGATAGAGTTGTTGGATATGTAGGAAGTGCTGCTGTTCCAGTTCCATAATTAAATTGTAAAACGTTACTACCACTTTGATATGCATAAGATACAAATTTACCAGATGCACCAGTTGATGTTGCATTCACTATAACAGATGTTGATGTTGAAGATGATGTATTTCCATTTGTTGTAGAAACT
>JACCEE010141789.1_pt1 | contig 17871 bp, 18 predicted proteins | sample 7449931 | NCBI WGS metagenome assembly JACCEE01 (sample SAMN15323457, study PRJNA562643) | freshwater metagenome | isolation source: river surface water | place: USA:Blue River Watershed | collected 2017-08-19 | reverse complement strand
TTCAAATTATTTACGGGTTAAAAACGTGCTAAATTTACTAAAAATTCACTGCGCGAAATACAAATTAACTTTTATTTTTCGAACAAACTTTCGTTATTAGTTAAAACTGTATCACCATACAATTTTTTATAATCTTCAATCGATCTTCTAATAACTTCTCTAGCTTCCTCAGCACCATAAACATGAGTAATTTCACATTTTGGTTTAGTTGAACCTGGAATTTCCTTGTACGTTAAAAAGTAGTGTTTTAAACGGTTTACCAATCTATCTGGACATTCTGTAATATCATTATAGCTGTAAATTTCATCTTGATCTAAAACTGCTACAATTTTATCATCTGCCTCACCGCCATCAATCATACGCATTCCACCTATTACACGCGCTTTAATTAAAATATCGCCATGTGGAATATGTCTTTCTGTAAATACACAAATATCTAAAGGATCTCCATCACCCACTAAATTTCTTCCAGTTTTTTCGTTACAATATTCTGCAACTTTATCTCCACAGTAAGTTTTAGGAACAAAACCATATAATGCAGGAATAATGTTAGAAAATTTTTGAGGACGATCTATCATTAAATAACCTGTTTTTTTATCAATTTCGTACTTAACCGTATCCGTAGGTACCATTTCAATAAAAGCATTTACAACATTAGGCGCATCGTCGCCTGGTTCAATTCCGTGCCAAGGATGTGGCTTAAACAATAATTTTCCCATATTAGTTATTATAAATAAAGTTGCAAAAATGCAGTATTTTATTGATTAATGAAAATGAAAATCTTAAATATTATCGAAATAGTTAAAAAAAATGCAGTTATTAACATTTTTAGCAAGTAATTATTTACTGTTAAATATCTATATTTGCGCTCTTCAATTGGATTTTTTGTTAATTTCCCATTTAAAATAATTTATCATGAGTTTAAAAGTTTACAACACCAAAAATCAAAAAAAAGAAGATTTTATTCCTGTTCATGAAGGAAATGTTGGTATGTATGTGTGTGGACCAACAGTTTACAACGATGTACATATTGGGAATTGTAGAACTTTTATATCTTTTGATTTAATTTACAGATATTTACTTCACCTTGGTTTTAAGGTTAGATATGTTAGAAATATTACGGATGTTGGACATTTAGAAAACGACTCGGATGATGGTGATGATAAAATTGCTAAAAAAGCAAAGTTGGAAAACTTAGAACCTATGGAAATTGTGCAAAAATACACCAATGGTTTTCATGACATGATGCAGCTTTTTAACACCTTACCTCCTTCTATCGAACCTACTGCTACAGGGCATTTAATAGAGCAAATTGAAATGATAGAAACCATAATTCAAAATGGTTTTGGTTATGAAGTGAATGGCTCTGTGTATTTTGATGTGAAAAAATTTGCCAAAAAATTTGGTTATGGTGAACTTTCGGGACGAAAAATTGACGAATTACAAAACAACACACGTGAGTTAACTGGAGGTGATGAAAAACAAAATAGTTTGGATTTTGTGATTTGGAAAAAAGCGGATCCCAAACATATTATGCAATGGAATTCCCCTTGGGGTAAAGGTTTTCCGGGTTGGCACTTGGAGTGTTCGGCTATGAGTACTAAATATTTAGGGGAAGAATTTGATATACATGGTGGCGGAATGGATTTGAAATTTCCGCATCACGAATGCGAAATTGCTCAAAATGTGGCTATTACAGGAAAAAAAGATCCTATTAAATATTGGTTGCATGCCAATATGCTTACCTTAAATGGCGAAAAAATGAGCAAAAGCACTGGACAGTTTTTTTTACCTCAACAATTGTTTAACGGTACAAGTAAATTTTTCAGCAAAGCTTACTCGCCTATGTCTGTTAAATTTTTTATGATGCAAAGTCATTACCGAAGCACCCTAGATATTAGCAACGAAGCTTTGGAAGCATCAGAAAAAGGTATGGAAAGATTGATAAACGCTTATCATTTATTAGGAAATTTAAAAGAAAGCGACACCACCGATTATGATGCCATTGATTTACAAAACAAATGTTATGATGCGATGAACGACGATTTTAACTCGCCAATGGTAATTGCACATTTGTTTGATGCAGTTAAATTCATTAACAGTGTAAATGATGGTAGTAAAAAAATCAACTCCGAAACTAAAACCTTGTTACAAAATATTTTTAATAACTTTTTAGTTCAAATTATGGGTTTAAAAATGGATTTAAACCAAAAAGAAGTAAACGGAATTGAGGAAGATTTAATGCAAATTATAATTGATATTCGAAAAAATGCAAAAATCAATAAAGATTTTGCAACTGCCGATAAAATTAGAGCCGAATTGGAACGTTTACAAATTGTATTAAAAGACAGTAAAGAAGGAACTACTTACGAGAAAAATTAAGCAAAATGATAAATTTTAAATATGTATTTACAATAGCTACAGCCTTTATTTTAATGGCTTGTAACAACGATACCAATACACCCCAAAAAACTGAATCTACAAAAGTTAAAATAATTGAAACACCAAAATACAACCCAGATTCTGCGTTTTATTTTATCCAAAAACAAGTAGATTTTGGTCCGCGTACACCCAACTCTAAAGCACACAAAGCTTGTAGCGAATGGCTAATAAATTATTTTAAAACTTTAGGTTGGCAAGTGGAGGAACAACGTGGAGTTCAAATGGCACACGATGGAGAGGCTTTGGTTTTTGTAAATATTATAGCCAAATTTCAACCCGAAAAAACACACCGAATTCAGTTATCAGCCCACTGGGATACGCGTCCTTGGGCGGATCAGGATGCCGAAAATCAAAACAAACCCATTGATGGTGCCAACGATGGTGCTAGTGGTGTGGGCGTAATTATGGAAATTGCCCGATTAATTTCTAAAGAAAATCTAGAAATTGGTATTGATGTGGTTTTGTTTGATGTGGAGGATTATGGAATTAGTGAAATCGAAAATTCCTTTTGTTATGGCTCTCAATTTTGGTTTAAAAACTTTAATCCAATTCAAATCATCCCTAAATTCGGAATTAATTTAGATATGGTGGGCGACAAAAATGCGCAGTATTTTTACGAAGGTTACTCCATGGAATTTGCACGTCCGGTTTTAGATAAAGTTTGGCGAGCAGCATCCGATTTAGGATACGCCTCTACTTTTGTAAGTACTCCAAGTGGATATATTACAGATGACCATTATTGGGTAAACAAAACTGGCATTCCTTGTATCGATATCATACACAAAGATCCCGAAACCAAAAGTTTTCCTAAAACATGGCATACCCATGATGATAATATCAAAAATATAGATAAAACCATGTTAAATATTGTTGGAAATACTTTAATGCAAGTAATTTATCGAGAAAATAAAAATTTAAAAGCTATTTAAAAAAACTATAAATTATAAATATGAAGATAATTTGTATAGGAAGAAATTACAGTGAGCATGCTAAGGAATTGGGAAATTCTATACCAACAGAGCCTGTTTTTTTTATTAAGCCAGATACAGCTTTATTAAAAGATAACGAACCTTTTTATCATCCAGATTTTTCCAAAAATATTCAATACGAAATTGAAGTGGTTTTAAAAATAAATAAAGTTGGTAAAAATATTCAGGAAAAATTTGCCGGTAATTATTATTCGGAGATAGGTTTAGGTATTGATTTTACGGCAAGAGATGTACAAAATGAACTAAAAGCAGAGGGATTACCATGGGAAAAAGCAAAAGCTTTTGATTATTCGGCAGTTATATCTAATTTTTTTATTCCCAAAACAGAATTGGGAGATTTAAATCATTTAGATTTTCATTTATTACAAAACCAACAAAAAGTACAATTGGGTAATACGAATCAAATGTTGTTTAATTTTGATACGATCATTCACCATGTTTCAAAATATATCACACTTAAAACTGGCGATTTAATTTTTACTGGAACACCAAGTGGCGTTGGTAAAATTGAAATTGGAGATATTTTGGAAGGATATTTGAAAGACAAAAAAATGTTTGAAACTGAAATAAAATAGCATGCATAAATTATATATCTTAATTCTTTCATTTTATTTTTCAATTCATCTAAATGCTCAAACTAATTTAAATGGAATTTGGAAAGATGTGAATTCTAAATATTTCAAAAACTGTTATATGATAATCGCACAAGATAAGGATAGCGTTTTTGTTAATCATTATTTAGAATATAAAGGAATGCCAATGGTGGAATATGGCAGAGGAATTTTAAAAAATGATAGTATAATTTACTACCTTAAAGTTCCCTTACCAATACCTGGTTGGAGTACTGCAGGAGAACATCGCTTAAAAATTATACATGACAAGGAAATTTCGGGCATGTATTTTGATAACAAAGGGTACAGTGGTGAAATAAAATTCACCAAATTTTTACCAAAAAAATAAACAACTTAATTTTATGAAAAAGTTTTTTTTCCTTCTAGCCTTAACAATTCATATTCACTCGGTTTCTGCTCAATGTAGCGTAATAGATTCGAATAAAATTAATGCTTTAACTGATAAAGTGAGCAAACAACATTTGGATAATGCCAAAATTAAAATCATTCAAGATTATTTAAATACAGATTGTATAAAAAGTTCTCAATTGATAACTTTATTAAAATTTTTGAATTTTGAAGAAGATAAAATTACAATAATCAAAAAAGGATATTCTAAATTAGAAGATCCTCAAAACATTTCTGAAATATATAAACTACTAGAATTTGAAAGTAGTAAAAAGGAAATTCAATCTTTTATTCAGGGTTTAAAATAAACTTACAAATCCAAAATGGATTTTAGCACTTCGGAACTGGAAAGGATTGTTTTGCTGTTTTCCTAAGGCATAAGCCATTGAAAATATACCTGCTTTAGTTTCAAAATTAATTCCTGCACCAAAAGCCATTGGTAAATCGTAGGTGTTTTGTACTAAGGTTTTTCTTTCAATCCACGCGCCATCCCAAAATAAATTGATATACGAATTTCTCTCTAACAACAATCGATATTCTAAACCATAAATCGCATATCTCGAAGCAAATATAGATCGTTCATCAAAACCTCTTAAACTTTTAAAACCTCCTACCCTATAAATTTCATTATCCAATAGATAATCGTTTAATATCCAAGCTCCAGATAAACTTGTTCGGATTGTTGATAATTTAAATATTGGTATAAAATAATTAAAATTAAAGCCCATTTTATACAAAACCGAAGTTTTTGGAATACTAAAATTTAAATTTGAATTGGGAACTTCAAAATTTATTTTACCATTTTCATCCGATTTACCATTAATTTCTTTATTACCAACACTTACAAAAGTTTTAAAATTAAAGCCCTTTCGTGGATTAAAAAAATAATCTAAATCCTCCCAAACAAACTCTAAACCATATGAGTTGGAAGAAAAAGAACTGGCATTGTTAATTAATGTTTTGTTATTTAACACATTTGATGAATTTATTTCCCAAAACACATTAAAAGATTGGCGAGTATTTACAAAATAATTGATTGCTAATTTATTATCCACATTAACAAAAGAGGTATCTTGCTTAAATAAAGCAAAATTTTCCTTTAGTCCAAATGGTGTTCCTGCAATATAATTAAAATCGGTTTGTACATTTAATTCTTGAGTTTGTGGTTGTAATCTACGCCAATTTACATCAATTTTTTCACCCAATTTAAAACTATTAAATACTTTTAATTCTAATTCTCCTGTAATAATTAAATTACTACCTGTACTTAATCTGGGATCTACATTTGTATTGGGCAATATACCTATTACTCCATTAAAAAAATTAGCTTTTTTCTCCTCTAGATATAAATGTATTTGCGCTTTATTATTTAAAAACACAATTTGTGCAGCCTGACTTTGTTGTAAAAACGGACAAGCTAAAATTCGTTTATTAATTTGATTGATAACTTGTTGATTAAAAACTGCATTGGGCTGTATACCAATTAATTGTTGTATATATTTTTTACTTACTTTTACATCACCATGTATCACTAAAGTATCTAATTTAATCAACTGTCCGCTTTGTAAATCTAAATCCAAAACTAAACCTTTATTGTTTTCTGCAATTTGTTTGAATTTAATTTGCGCAAAAGGATACCCATTTTGTTCATGATACACAATTATTTTATCTAATGCAGCTAAAATTTCGGATAAGTTGGCATTTTTATTTTGTAAAACATTTAAATTTAAACCAGCTTTTAAAGCTAAACCCTCGTTTACTTTTAAATTAATTTTATCCCACTTAAACTGTTTACCCTCAAAAATATAAGCTGTAAAAATACTATCTTGAAACACTATAGTATCTACCGACCAACCCCAAAAACCCTGAGATAATTTTTGTTTTTGAATATTTTTTAGCTCTTGATGAAAAACAGATAAATTACGAATGTTTTTTAAAGTATCTGATTTTTGTTGAGTAACATAAACAAATGAAGGTTGCTGAGCTTGTTGAGCTAAGGATAAATTGAATAAAATTAAAAATAAAATTAAAAATAAAATTAAATACTTACCCACTTATTTTTTTATTTAAGCCCTTATTTATTAGCTTTTACAGCTTGTATTACAAAGGAATATAAATTTACATTAATAACTTTTAAAATTGGTTTTTTATTGTTTTAGATTTTTTTGTTTTTTAAATAGCTAGTATTAGTTTTTGTTAATACTAATTTTATAATTTATCTTTTATATTACAAACAATATAAATAGAAATATTGTATAATAAATTGATTCCCCGATATTATAATAATTATTTAATAAATGAAAAAGTAACTTAACCAATCATAATATGTGCATCAGGATATTTGTATTTGGTACTGATAGATTTTTTACTTAGTGCTGTTAAAACCATTAAAGTTCCAATTCTCCCAACAAACATTGTTATAGTTAAAACTATTCTTCCAGCAGAAGATATATCTGATGTAATACCCATAGATAAACCAACAGTAGAAAATGCACTTACTTCTTCAAATAGCAATTGAATAAAATTAATTTTACCAGCCTTAATTCCTTCATACTCGGTAATGGTAAGTAACATTGTAAATATGAAAATATTTAAAATGGCGAATAAAAAAACTAGATATGCCCTAATAACCAATTCGTTACTGATATTCTTTTTAAATAACTCTACATTTTTTTTACCCGAGATAACAGTTTTTATACTAACTGCAATTATTGTGATAGTTGAACTTTTGATACCACCTGAAGTTGAACTAGATGAACCGCCTATAAACATTAAGGCAATAAACAACATAATAACGGGAAGGGTAAACCCTCCAAAATCTAAAGCATTAAAACCTGCTGTTCGATTAATTACCTGAAATACAGCTGTTATAATTTTTTCCGAAATTTTCATATGAATAACTTCGGGATTATAATATTCGAAAAATAAAAAAAATATCACACCAAATACTAATAAATGAAAAGAAGCTAATATAGCAACCCTACTTCCTAAACTAATGGTTTTCCAAGGCTTTTGTATTCTTTCTTTTAATGAATTCATATCAATTAATTCAATAATAGCTAAAAAACCGAGAGTGCCCAAAAAAATTAAAGCTGTAAAAACTAATAATAATGGATAAACATTTGCAATTCCTTCGGTGGCCATACCGTTAGAAAAAATTGATATTCCTGCATTATTAAAGGCACTCACTGAATGAAAAAATGAATACAAAATTTTATCCCCTATTCCTTGATAATCTGGATGTGATTGGGGAAGTAAAAAAAATATGAATAAAGCGCCAATAGTTTCAATCACTACAGAAATTAATAATATTTTAGAAAATAAACCTTTTGCACTTAATTCGGTATCTTTATTTACAATATCCTCAATAATATCATGCTGCTTCAATCGCAAGCCAAATCTGGAGAAAAAAGTAATAAAAAAACCAAATGCTACAATGTTTATCCCACCTACTTTAATTAGTCCTAGCATTACCAAATGACCTTTAAATGTAAAAAAATCATGACCACTTTCTACCATTAAACCTGTTACGCAAGTAGCACTAGCAGAGGTAAAAAGGGCATCTACAAAATTCATACTTTTATTTACTAAAACTCCATTTTCCTCCACTGGAGTTGTCATTTCAGGCAACATTAATAAACCTGCTCCTATTAAAATAATTGCCGCAAATAACATGGTAAACAACAATGCTGGATTTACTTTAATACTGGCTAAATCCAAATTAATTTTACCAAACTCTAAGGCTATTAAAATGAATAAATATATTTGTAAAATTGCTGCATGAACCTCATAAAAGTTGATAAATCCAAACCAATTTATAAAATTCTCGAGCAAATTTTGTCCAAAAACAAAATAACCTATTGCGTCTGTTAACAAAATGGCTAATAAGAACCCCTCTGTCCAGGTTTCCTTTAAAAAGGACCGAATTTCAAAGGAATAAATTAATCGTATAAAATAACTAAAAATATAGTAAGCAAATAAAGCTTTAAAAATTTTTATTAAATTTTCTTTTTCGTCAAATGTATGAGGAAAACCATAAAAATATACCATTAACCCTACTCCACCTATCGAAAATAAAATACTTAAAATACGCAAAGTATGTAATACACTTACTTTTTTGTTATACAAAAACAAGTATAAATTTTCCTTTATTTTATGGATTGATTGCATTAATTTGCCAATTTAAAATATTCGTTTTTTAATTTATTTAAATCTATTGGTACAACACCAACTTCCTCACATACTAACCCACCTGCTAAATTTGCTAAAAATGCTATTTGTTGATTTTGTAATCCATAAGTTAATGCCAATGCAGCAACAGATATTACAGTGTCACCAGCGCCAGATACATCTGCAATGTTTCTTAATTGGGCTGGTAAATGTACTAATCCTTGTTTATTGTATAACAGTACTCCTAATTCGGAAAGTGTTAATAACAAATGACTTATATTTTGTTTTTGCGCAAAATTATTTAACTCTTTTTCCAGTAATACAAAGTCGGATTTTTCAACATCTACTTTAATTCCCTCCACAAATTCTTTAAAATTAGGTTTAAATAAATCGGTATTAGGATAAGCCCAAAAATTATTTTTTTTAGGATCTACGCATATTTTTGCCCCATTTTGTTGGGCAATTTCTGTAATTAACTCAATTAAATTTGCGTTTAATAAGCCCTTATCGTAATCCTCAAAAATTACTACATCAATGGTGTTGGTGTTAAAAATTGCATTAATTTTTTCCATAAATAAAGCCTGTGTAGCTTCATTTATATTTTGTTTATCTTCTTCATCCACTCTTAATATATGGTGACTACCAGCTATTATTCTGGTTTTAGATATCGTAGGGCGGTTTTTAACGCTTACAATACCCTCTTTGCTTAAATTTTGATTCTCTAACAACTCTAAAAAAACTTCTCCTTTAGTATCCTCACCAATCACACCTGCCAATAAAGTTTTAGCTCCTAAAGCTTTTAAATTTAGTGCTACATTAGCTGCACCACCTAACCTATTCTCCCTATTTTTAACATCAAAAATAGGCACTGGAGCTTCGGGTGAAATGCGGTTAACACTCCCAAATAAATAAGCATCTACCATTACATCTCCAATAACTAAAGCTGTAATATTTGGAATTGAACTAAAAAAGCTTTCAACTTCTTGTTTATACATAAAAGTTATTTAAATAACATCTAATAATTTCTCTAAACCAATACCTCTTGATCCTTTTAACAAAATAGTATAATTTTTTAAAGGATTATTTTTAAAATATTCACTTGCTTGTTGAGTATTTTCAAAACTCATGCAGTTTTTAGGCGTTTGTATAGCCTTAAAATTTTTGCCAACTAAAAGTCCTTGCAAATTATTTTCCGCAATATAATCGATAATTTTTTGATGTTCAAACTCAGCGTATTCACCTAATTCAAACATATCTCCCAATATAAAAAACTTTAATTCTGTTTTTAATTCGTTAAAAGCTTTTAAAGCATTTAACATACTATTAGGATTAGCGTTGTAAGCATCTAAAATTAACGCGTTGCCATTAACCGATTTCGAAATTTGCGAACGATTATTTTGAGGTTTATAAGCTTCAATTGCTTCAATAGCAGCATCAATGGGTACATTTAAGTATTTCCCAACTGCCAAAGCTGTTAAAGCATTTTGTACATTATATAAGCCAAATAACTGGGTTTGAATTGTATATAATTTTCCATCAACTTTTACTTCGATACACAAACAACCTTCAATATTACTTTGGTTATCAATAAGTTCGATGTTTTGTTTCCCATATTTATATACATTAGCATAATTGGGTAAACTAGGCTGTAAGCTTTCTTCATTTTCATTGAAAAAAATCAACTTATCCTTAGCCATTAAATGTTTATACATTTCGGTTTTACCTATTCTTACCCCTTCTAAACCTCCAAAACCCTCTAAATGAGCCGAACCAATATTGTTTATTAAACCATAATTAGGTAAAGCAATGGAACATAAAAAATCGATTTCTTTTTGATGATTCGCCCCCATTTCCACTACTGAAATTTCATGCGCATTAGTTATACTCAATAAAGTTAAAGGTACACCAATATGATTATTTAAATTACCCTGAGTAAATGCAACATTGTATTTTTTTTGTAAAACAGCAGCTAACAATTCTTTAGTGGTAGTTTTACCGTTCGAGCCAGTTAAAGCAATAATAGGAATATTTAAATATTGGCGATGAAAGGTGGCTAATTTTTGCAAACATTCCAAAACATCACTTACATAAATACAATTATTTTGATTTTGTAAATCAGGATTATCAACCACACTATATAAAGCCCCTTGTTTTAAAGCTTCTAGCGCAAAAGTATTTCCGTCAAAATTTGCCCCTTTTAAAGCAAAATAAATACATTTATCAAAAATTTTTCGGGTATCAATAGAGATACCCGAAGATTGTAAAAAAAGTTGATGAATTTGTGAAATTTCCATTTTTAATCTACTAAAATTTCACCTGTCATTTCTTTTGGTGTAGCAACACCCATCATTTTTAATATAGTAGGCGCAATATCTCCAAGTTTTCCGTTTTTAATTTTTTTATAATCGCTATCAATTAAAAAACAAGGAACTGGATTAGTGGTATGCGCTGTATTTGGCGAACCATCAGGATTCATTACATAATCCGCATTTCCATGGTCGGCAATAATCATAAAACTATATCCTTTACTTAATCCTGTTTCTACTACTTTTTGAACCGATTGATCAACCGTTTCACAAGCTTTAATAACTGCCTCTAAAATTCCAGTATGTCCTACCATATCTGGATTCGCGAAGTTTAAACACACAAAATCAACTTCTCCTTTTTCCAATTCTTTACAAATTTTTTGCGTAACTTCAGGTGCACTCATTTCGGGTTGTAAATCGTAGGTTGCAACTTTTGGCGATGCCACAACAATACGTTGTTCGCCCTCAAACAATTCCTCTCTACCTCCGCTAAAGAAAAAAGTAACATGCGGGTATTTTTCGGTTTCGGCAATACGAATTTGTTTTTTTCCAGCAGCAGATAAAACCTCTCCCATCGTATTGGATAAATTGTCCTTTTCGTAGGCTATAATCACATTTTTAAAAGTATCATCATACTTCGTCATGGTTACATAATGCAAATCCATTTTATGCATATTGTGTTCATGGAAATCTTTTTGAGATAATGCAACGGTAATTTCTCTACATCTATCCGTACGGTAATTGTAACAAATCACCACATCTCCTTCTTGAATTTTAGCAATTGGCTCATTTTGAGCATCTACCATAACAATTGGCTCAATAAATTCATCCGTTAAACCTTTATGATACGAACGCTCGATAACCGCAACAGGATCTACTGCTTTTTCACCAACACCATGCACCATTAAATCATAAGCTAACTTAACTCTTTCCCATCTGTTATCTCTATCCATAGCATAATATCTACCGCAAATAGATGCTATTTTACCATTACTATTTTTTAAATGATTTACTAAGTTTTGCATACATTCAGCACCACTTTTAGGGTCGCAATCTCTACCATCAGTAAAAGCATGAATAAAAACATTATCCATTCCTTTTATTTTAGCTAAGTCGCATAAAGCATGTAAATGAGCTTGAGAGGAATGTACTCTACCTTCCGAAACTAAACCTAATAAATGTACATTTTTTCCATTTTTTTTCGCATAATCAAAGGCGTCAACTAAGGCTTTATTTTCAAAAAAGTTTTTGTTTTTTACCTCTAAATTTATCTTTACTAAATCTTGATACACTACTCTACCCGCACCAATATTTAAATGCCCCACTTCCGAGTTCCCCATTTGCCCCTCAGGTAAACCCACTTCTTCCCCACAAGTAATTAACTCTGCATTGGGATATTTTTGATACAAACTATCAATAAACGGTGTGTTAGCCATATAAATAGCATCTGATTTAGTTTTATCCCCATGGCCCCAACCGTCCATGATAATTAACACAAATTTTTTAGTTGACATATTTAGATTTTTTTAATTGATTATGCTTATTTTTTCGCCTTGCGAATATACAAAAAGCAAAATAAAAAAGAGGAAACAAATAAGGATTTTACTTACTTTTTGGCGTTAATAAAATCTACTACAGGTTGTGTGATATCCAAAACAGAATCGGCATACATAAAGGTATTAGTATTCAACGGCGAAAAAATATATTGATAGCCATTAATTTTACCATATTCATACACCCATTGATTTACTTTTTCTTCAATATCTTTGTTTAAAATCAATGTAGAATCTTTTAATTTTTTATTCAACTTTAACTCTAAACTATCTAATTTAATTTTATTAGTATAAATTAATTTAAGTTGTGCTTGAGAAGCTTTATCTAAGTTGATTAAAGACTTAATTGAATCATTTTTTGATTTTGCTTCAATTAATTCTCTTTGCAATTTGTTTTCGTAACTCTCAATTTGTTTTTGATATTTACTCGATAAATCTATCTTACTATAAATCTCTATTAAATTAACATAGCCTGTTTTATCACTATTACAGGCTACAAAAGCAAATATTAAAACTACAAAATAAAAATTACGCATGTTGTTTTTCAAAGTACTGCATTGCATCAATTAAAGCTTCAACACTTTCAATAGGTAATGCATTGTAAATAGAGGCTCTAAAACCACCAACAGATCGATGACCTTTTAATCCACTCAACGCTCTTTCGTCGGCTAATTTCAAAAATTCTTTTTCTAAATCTTTGTTTTTCAATACAAAAGTAACATTCATTTTAGATCTATCTTCAACTACTGCTGTTCCTTCAAACAATGTATTTCTATCAATTTCTTTGTATAAAATTTCGGCTTTATGGTTATTGATTTTTTCGATAGCTTCAACTCCTCCTAAGTTTTTTAACCATTGTAAAGTTAACATAGATACATAAACCGAAAAACATGGTGGCGTATTAAACATACTTTCTCCATCGATATGGGTTTGATATTGTAACATTGATGGAATAACACGTGAAGTTTTGCCTAAACATGATTTTTTTACAATCACTAAAGTTGCACCTGCTGGTCCCATATTTTTTTGTGCCCCAGCATATATTAAATCAAACTTACTTACATCAATTTTTTTACTAAATATATCCGATGACATATCCGCTACCATTGGAATTGGCGAGTTAGGAAATTCCTGATATTGAGTTCCAAAAATAGTATTATTGGTTGTAATATGTAAATAAGATGCGTTATTATCTATCGTATAATTTTTAGGAATATAATTAAAATTTTTATCTTCCGAGCTAGCTATTACATCAATTTCTCCAAACAACTTTGCTTCTTCTATGGCTTTGGTAGCCCAGGTTCCTGTATTAATATAATCGGCTTTTCCGTTAACTGGAAGTAGGTTTTGCACCAACATAGTAAATTGCAAACTGGCACCGCCTTGTAAAAACAAAATGGCATAATCCGATGGAACTTGTAATAATTCGCGAACCAAATTTATTGCATTTTCCATAACTGGAATATATTCTTTGGAACGGTGCGACATTTCCAAAATCGACAATCCTGTGCCTTCAAAATCCACACAAGCTTGCGCCGATTGTATTAAAACTTCGTTAGGCAAAATACAAGGACCTGCACTAAAATTATGAACCAATTTTGATTTGGGTTGAATCATGTTTTTTGATTTTTAAAAGTGGCAAAATTAATCTTTATTCCTCAAATGCACAATATATTTTTGGATTATCCAAAAAACCAATAAGCAAAAAATATTGCAGCTAAAGCGCCTGCAAAATCTGCTAACAATCCACAAGTTAAGGCATAACGGGTTTTACTAATTCCAACTGCACCAAAATATACCGCTAACACATAAAATGTGGTTTCGGAAGATCCTTGAAAAATCGAAGCCAATTTCCCAGCAAAACTATCTACCCCATGGGTATTAATTACATTAATAACCATAGCCTCGGCTCCGGAGCCGCTTAACGGACGAATTAATGCTACGGGTAACGCATCCACAAACTGAGTATTTTCGGTAAATAAACATACTACATATTTAATTGCATCGGTTATCTCCATTAAAACTCCAGTGGTTTTAATTAACGAAATAGCTACTAAAATCCCAATTAAATAAGGTGCTATTTTAAACGCAGTTTCTACGCCACTTTTTGCACCTTCAATAAATGCCTGATAAACATTTATTTTTTTGGCTAATCCATTCACAATAAAAAATACAAAAACTAACATTAATAAAAATCCGCCCATTGCTCCCAACATAGTATCAAAATGCTGCTCACTTAACCACATGGGTAAAAACATAAATGTTGCTAAAACTAAAGCAACTATTCCTAAATAAATCAAAACGGTTTTGTTTATTAAATTAATTCGCTGATAAATAGAGGTTACAATCAAACCTGCTAAAGATGAACAAAAAGTAGTTAACAATATTGGGATAAATACATCGGTGGCTTGTACCGAATTATATTGAAATCTTAAAGCTAATATTGCTAATGGAATTAAAGTTAAGCCTGAAGTATTGAGTACCAAAAACATTATCTGACTGTTACTGGCTGTGTCTTTATTTGGATTTAACTCCTGCATTTGCTGCATTGCTTTTAATCCAAATGGAGTGGCTGCGTTTCCTAAATTTAATGCATTGGCACTAAAATTTAACATTATAGAACCTAACGCTGGATGGTTGGCGGGAATTTCGGGAAAAATTTTGGTGAAAAACGGACTTAATTTTCGGGATAATTTTTCCACCAATCCTCCTTGCTCCCCAATATTCATTAATCCCTGAAACAAGGTGATATATCCTCCATAATATAAACACAATTGTATTCCATCCTTAGCACTAGTAAATGTGCCCGTCATCATTTCCGAAAAAATCTGATAATTCCCTCCCAAAAACTGGAAAATGGAAAATATAAATGATATTATAAAAAAAGATGCGAAAATCCAGTTTAATGCCATACACTAATTTTTGGCTAAATTACAAAATACATTAGTATATTCTTTAAATTTTTTGTGAGCCCTTTATGGTTAATAAAAATAAAAGTATATAATTATCGTTTTAAAAACTTAATTTCATTAAATTTATAACTGTATTAAAAATTAAAATTAAAAATCATGAAAAAATTAGCTTTAGTATTTGGCGCATTAGCTTTAGTTGTGACGCTTAGTTTAAGTTCTTTTGCCTTAAATGGTGGCGACAATGATAAAAAATGTTGTAAAAAAGGAGAACATAAAGAGTGTCCTAAGGATTCCAAAGATTGCAAAAAAGAGGACAATAAAAAATGTTGTAAAAAAAGCGACAAAAAATGTTGTAGCAAAAAAGAAGCTCCAAAGGAAGTAGAAGAAGAAAAAAAATAAAAAAAGCCCTCTAAATGAGGGCTTTTTTTTAGGTAAATATTTTAATCTAATTCCTAAACTTACCTAAGTTGTTCATTACAACTAATTCAATTTCGGGGATTTCTAAAATTTCTTCAAAATTTTTTAAAATTGTTACCAAAGGATATTTTTCTAATGCAGTATTTTTAGTCCTTTGCACAATATACTTCAAATCTAAACCCTCACAATAATTAATCAATGGAGCATGAAAAACTTCCCCCCACATACCATAGGATGCTAAAGCTGTTACAATTTTTTTCATTGTTACACAATTGTATTTAAAAAAAAAGCTGTTCTTCCGAACAGCTTTTTAATAATTTAAAGATTTAGATTATATCACATCAAACACTACTAATAATGCATGGATAATTCCTGGTATAACGAAAAATAATGTTAACAAAATCGAAATTAACAACGGAATTAATTCCCAATTTTTCTTTAAACCTACTGCAATTGGAGGAATTACAATAGCTAAAATCACTAAAATCAATAACATTATATTATCATCTGCTTGTTTTAACTTTCCAGAAACCACTTTTTTAGCAATTTTATTTACTAAAGTAGATTTCTTTTTAACCTCAACTTTTTCCTCGTTTAAATTTTGTGTAAAAAGATTTTGTTTAGAAGATTTTGAAGGTGTAACCTCATTTTTTTGATTGCTCACTAGATTGTTTTCTGCAACTTCTTTTTCAACAATATTGTTTTCTACAACATCTTGTTTAGTTTCAAATTGTGTTTGTGCAATCTCATGTTGTTCAAAAGTCTGATTTACTTTTACTTCTGTTTTGTTAATTTCAGTTTTGTTACCAAAAGAAACATAATAACCACTACGGTGTTGTCTTTTAGCAATTTCAACAGATGAACAGGATGCTAAAGCTCCTGCAATTACGCTAAATAAAAATAGTTTTTTCATAATATAAGTTTAATAAGTTTAGGGTGACTAATTTAAAAAAATAATATAATTTACGCTTACATACTTTTAAAAATTTACAAACATCCTATCTTTAAAAAGCTGTATTTAACTTGATGTACTTGTGTGAGCTGATAAGCTCCAAGACCTTTGAAGATCCAAAAACTGGATACAATTTTATTTAAAAATCCACATCAACATGGGTGTTTTTTCTTTTTGTAAAATCTTATCCAATCTACGCATTACGTTATTAGAAACCGCCGGACAACCCCAACTTTTAGCCAATGTTCGTGGATAAATTTCTTGATCAGGAACAGCCTCCCACGAGTGTAAAACAATAACACGTTTATACACATTTGAATTTTGGGGTTCTAAACCTCGTAACTTATAATGAATATTTATTCCCCATTTGCTATAACTTCTTTCGCCAATTTTCATTTTACCTTCGCTAGAGCAATGCGATTCGGGCAAATTACTAAAAACGGCTTCTTTATCAGTATAAGGCACTCCCATTGCGCCACAACTTCCATGTGTACACAAAGCAAAAATTTCCTTTTTGTTGTTTTTAAAATCCCATAAAACCAATCGGTTTTTACCACATGGTAAAGCAAAATCAATTAAAATAGCATAATTTGTATTTAAATTATTTGCCTTACAATATGTTAAAGCTTCGCCAGCTTTTTCCTCAAACCTATCTGTAAATTCCTCAACTTGTTTTTTGTTTTCACACGATAATATTAAAAGTAATTTTAAGATAGAAAATCGTTTTAAAAAATAATTCATTGGTTTATATTTATAGTTCATAGCTCTTACAAAAAAATGATTCCCTTAATTTATTCCTAAAAAATATATCCCCTCACCGACTTAAAATAAAATACATAAAAGCAAATGGGCTTTCCTCCTCTTAATATCAAACCTCGCCCCCAAAGGGCGAGTTTGTATGTTTGTAAAAAAACCTCTAAGCATCAATTTTCTGTAAAGTCGAAACCAAATGAACAGTAAAATTAATAACTTAGAGGCAAACATAAATCTAATAGACATGAAAATTAATGAAAAAAAATTTATTGGAAAAGCATTTGTAGGAATTGATGTTCACAAAAGCAATTGGAAAATATGCGTTTTAGGAGAACTAAATTTTAAAAAAGAATTTAGT
>JACCEE010214859.1_pt1 | contig 17889 bp, 29 predicted proteins | sample 7449931 | NCBI WGS metagenome assembly JACCEE01 (sample SAMN15323457, study PRJNA562643) | freshwater metagenome | isolation source: river surface water | place: USA:Blue River Watershed | collected 2017-08-19 | reverse complement strand
TCAACAAAATCAGGCATTTTTTTCAAATATTGTCCACTAATCCAAGATTCTACGGGTGTTCCTCCCCAAGAAGAATTAATGATTCCAATTGGAATTTTGAGTTCAGAATACATCTTTTGAGCAAAAAAGTAAGCTGTTGCACTAAAATGCGAAGATGTTTGAGGCGTTGATTCTTCCCATTTTCCTTCAACAGACTCTTTATTTTCTAAAGAATATGCTCGTTGAACATTAAACATTCTTATTTTGGGATTTAAACTATTCTTTATTTCTTTATCGCTATTACAAATAGTATCAGCAGGAGGCCATCCGGCTATAGGCATTTCCATATTTGATTGTCCTGAACAAAGCCAAACCTCACCCAACATCACATTTTTAATTTCTATTTTATCTGATTTTGTTTCTATCGTAATTACAAAAGGACCTCCAGCAGAAGAGGTATGAATATTAATAATCCAAGCACCATTTGCATCCGCAACGCTTGTTGCTGTAACTCCCCAAGAACAAATAATTTTTACAACTTCATCTTTTGAAGTGGTACCCCATATTTTCACATCAGTTTGTTGTTGTAAAACCATTGCATCTGAAAACAATGGATTAACGAACAATTTCTGTGCCTTTGAATGAAGTGTAATCAACATAAGTATTAATATAAAATTTCGTTTTATTTCACTTTTATTCATTTTTTTAACCTCTAAATTTGACTTCCACAAGTTAAATATTCAATTCATATTTATTTTATATTTTGCAGGATAAAAAAGAAAAGCAAAAAAAGAGGCTGTTTGAAATTAAGATTTCTTACAGCCTTTTTTTACTTTTGATACGATTAATCTACATGAGATTATAAATCATAAGATGTTCATATTTTTTTACTTACTTTAAAATAGCCATATAATGCCGTTTCAGCTAATTCTTCTTCTATTCGAAGTAATTGATTGTACTTAGCCATACGGTCAGAACGACTCATTGAACCTGTTTTTATTTGTCCTGAATTTGTAGCAACAGCAATGTCTGCTATTGTAGCATCTTCAGTTTCACCAGAACGGTGTGATGTCACCGACGTATAACCAGCACGGTGAGCCATCTCAATAGCATCAAGAGTTTCAGTTAATGTTCCAATTTGGTTAACTTTAATCAGGATTGAATTTGCGCATCCCAGCTCGATTCCTTTTTTTAAGAAATCAGTATTAGTTACAAATAAATCATCACCGACAAGTTGAATCTTAGACCCAAGTTTGTCCGTTAATAACTTCCAACCATCCCAATCATTTTCACTCATTCCATCTTCGATTGAATCAATAGGATATTTAGAAACTAATTCAGATAAGTATACTACTTGTTCATTTGACGTACGTTTTTTCCCCTGAGAACCTTCAAATTTTGTATAATCATAGATTCCATCTTTATAGAATTCAGAAGAAGCACAATCTAAACCAATAGTTATATCAATACCTGGTTTATATCCAGCTTTTGTAATTGCATCCATAATTGATTGTAATGCCTCCTCTGTCCCTCCTGAAAAATTAGGAGCAAAACCACCTTCATCTCCAACTGCAGTACTTAATGCTTTTGTTTTTAAAATAGATTTCAACGTATGAAAAACTTCAGCCCCCATTCTTAAAGACTCACGAAAAGATGGTGCACCTATTGGTCTAATCATAAATTCCTGAAAAGCAATAGGGGCATTAGAATGCGATCCTCCATTTATAATATTCATCATAGGAATCGGTAACGTTTTAGCATTTGCACCGCCGATATAACGATATAACGGCATTCCATGATATTGAGCTGCAGCTTTTGCTACGGCTAAAGAAACCCCTAAAATTGCATTTGCACCAAGTTTACATTTATTTAATGTCCCATCAAGTTCGATCATTGTTTTATCGATTGAGACTTGATCTGATGCGTTCATACCAACAATTTCTTTTGCAATAACATTATTAACATTATCAACTGCTTTCAAAACGCCTTTTCCAAAGAAACGTTCTTTATCACCATCTCTTAATTCAATGGCTTCATGTTCACCAGTAGATGCTCCAGAAGGAACAGCTGCTCGTCCTATAATTCCACTCGCTAATGTAACTTCAACTTCAATGGTAGGATTACCTCTTGAGTCAATTATTTCTCTAGCATGTATATCAATTATTTGTCCCATATAAAAAAGTTTAATATTAATTAAACCCTAATATATAAAAAAAAAGGATAAAGTCTAAAGACTTTATCCTTTTTTATAAATATGTAATATTTCTTATTCTTCAGGAGCTGCTTCAACATTAGAAACATTTTCTGCTTTCTTTTTAGTAGAACCTCTACGTGTTGTTTTTTTCGCAACAGTTTTAGTTTCTTTTACATATGTTTCATTATAATCTACTAACTCAATAATAGCCATTTCTGCAGCATCACCATAACGTGCACCAAGTTTAATTATACGAGTATATCCACCTGGACGAGTTCCTATTTTTTGTGAAACTTCACGAAATAATTCAGAGATGCTTTCTTTATTTTTCAAATTGCTGAAAATAACGCGTCTTGAGTGAGTTGTATCTTCTTTTGATTTTGTAATCAAAGGTTCAACATATTTTTGAAGAGCTTTAGCTTTTGCAACAGTAGTTGTTATTCTTTTATGCAAAATTAAAGACGATGCTAAATTTGCCAAAAGAGCTTTTCTATGTGAACTTGTTCTTCCTAAATGATTTATTTTTCTACCGTGTCTCATTATTTCTAGTCTTTGTCTAATTTATATTTTGTAATATCCATTCCGAAATTTAAGCCTTGATTAGTTAACAATTCTTCTAATTCAGTTAAAGATTTCTTTCCAAAATTACGGAATTTTAATAGGTCATTTTTATTGAATGAAACGAGTTCGCCAAGAGTTTCAACATCTGCAGCTTTCAAACAATTTAAAGCACGAACAGATAAATCCATATCAACAAGTTTCGTTTTTAATTGTTGACGCATATGTAAAATTTCTTCATCAAATTCTTCATTTGATAGCTTATCATCAGCATCTAAAGTAATTTTCTCATCAGAGAAAAGCATGAAATGATAAATTAAAATTTTAGCAGCTTCTTTTAAAGCATCTTTCGGATGTATAGAACCATCTGTTTTAATTTCAAAAATCAACTTTTCGAAATCAGTTTTTTGTTCAACACGATAATTCTCAACGTAATATCTTACGTTTTTCATAGGAGTAAATATCGCATCAATTGGAATAACTCCAAAAGCACTATCAATAACTTTATTTTCGTCTGCAGGTAAATATCCTCGGCCTTTATTTATCCATAAATCAATTTGGAATCTAACACTCGATTCCATATTACAGATAACAAGATCTTTATTCAGAATTTCGAAATTTGTCAAGAAATTATTGATATCTCCAGCTACAAATTGATTTTTCCCTGATATTGTAACAGTAACTTTTTCGCTATCATTTGCATCAACCTTTTTCTTAAAACGAATTTGTTTTAAGTTAAGTATTATTTCGGCCATATCCTCTATAACACCTTTAATTGTTGCAAATTCGTGGTCTACACCTGCAACTTTAATATTTGTAATCGCAAAACCTTCGAGCGAAGATAATAACACCCTGCGTAATGCATTACCAACGGTTATACCATAACCTGGCTCAAGAGGACGAAATTCGAAACGACCAAATGTTTCGTCTGCATCCAACATTATTACTTTGTCGGGTTTTTGAAAAGCTAAAATTGCCATATTTTATGTACCTTAACGAAATTACTATTTAGAATATAATTCAACGATGAGTTGTTCTTTAATGTTTTCTGGAATTTCTGCTCTTTCAGGAACATTTAAGAATTTTGCTGCACATTTTTCCTTATCAAACTCTAACCAAGAATATTTAGAAACTCGAGATGAAGTAAGTGCAGAAGAAACTACGACTAACGATTTTGATTTTTCTCTTATAGAAACGATGTCTCCTGGTTTTACAGAGTAAGAAGGAATGTTTACAACATTACCATTCACACAAATATGTCTGTGAGAAACTAATTGACGAGCACCAGCTCTTGAATTAGAGAATCCAATTCTGTAAACGATATTATCAAGACGTTGTTCTAGCAACTGAATTAATATTTCACCTGTAATACCTTTCATACGAGCAGCTTCATGAAATAAATTCGCAAATTGTTTTTCTAAAACGCCATATGTATATTTTGCCTTTTGTTTTTCTTGTAATTGAACACCGTATTCAGATTTTTTCCCTCTGCGTTTTGTGTTTCCATGTTGTCCAGGTGCATAATTCTTTTTTTCAAGAACTTTATCTGGTCCGTAAATTGGACTTCCAAATTTTCTAGCGATTTTGGATTTTGGTCCTGTATATCTAGCCATCTATAATAATAAAATAAATTCAACAATAATAATTATACTCTTCTTCTTTTGGGAGGTCTACATCCATTATGAGGAAGAGGAGTCGCATCTACAATCTCTGTTACCTCGATACCTGCGTTATTAATTGTCCTTATAGCAGACTCACGTCCTGCTCCGGGTCCTTTAACAAATACTTTTACTTTTCTTAAACCTAAATCAAAGGCTTCTTTTGCACAATCTTGAGCAGCCATTTGAGCCGCATAAGGGGTATTCTTTTTTGATCCTTTGAAACCTTTTTTACCAGAAGATGCCCAAGAAATTACTTGACCTTCTCCATTTGTAAGTGTTACAATAATGTTGTTAAAAGAAGCATGAATATGCGCTTGTCCTAATGCGTCTACTTTAACAATTTTCTTTTTTGATGACTTTAATTTTTTTGCCATGATTACACTCTATTATTTAGTAGCTTTCTTTTTATTAGCAACTGTTTTCTTTTTACCTTTTCTCGTTCTTGCATTATTACGAGTTTTTTGTCCTCTCACTGGTAACCCTATACGATGACGTATTCCTCTGTAGCAATTTATATCCATCAATCGTTTGATGTGTAATTGAACTTCTGAACGTAATTCACCTTCTACCTTAAGCTCTGATGAGATTATGTTACGGATTTTAGTTAACTGATCGTCGTTCCAATCCTTAACTTTAATATTTTTATCTACCCCAGCCTTTTCTAAAATAGACACTGCTGTTGACCTTCCAATACCGTAAATATACGTTAATCCTATCTCGCCACGCTTATTCTTGGGTAAATCAATTCCTGAGATCCTTGCCATACTAAACCTTTCTTAAATTTTGTGCAAAAATATAAAATTATCCTTGACGTTGTTTATATTTTGGATTTTTTTTATTGATAACATAAATTTTTCCTTTACGACGTACTATCTTACAGTCGCTACTTCTTTTCTTTACTGATGCTCTTACTTTCATTATTGTAACTTTTATTTATACCTAAATGATATTCTTCCTTTTGTTAAATCATATGGAGACATTTCTACTTTAACTTTATCGCCAGGTAAAATCTTTATATAGTGCATTCTCATTTTACCCGAAATATGAGCAGTAATTATATGTCCATTTTCTAATTGTACACGGAACATTGCATTCGATAATGCTTCTACGATTGTTCCATCTTGCTCGATTGACGTTTGTTTTGGCATATCTTGAATATTAGAATTGTCCAGAATTTCTTCCTTTTATTCTACCCGATTTCATTAAACCATCATAATGTCTATTGAGTAAATGAGATTCGATTTGTTGAAGAGTATCTAAAACAACACCCACTAAAATCAACAAAGATGTACCTCCATAGAAATGAGCAAATGTATTATTTACCCCAACTATAATCGCAATCGCAGGTAAAATAGCAACAAAAGCTAAAAACAATGAACCAGGGAACGTAATTTTAGAAATTACTCCATCAATATATTCAGCTGTTTTTTTACCAGGTTTAACACCAGGAATAAAACCACCATTTCTTTTAAGTTCTTCAGATATTTGCATTGGATTCATCGTTATCGCAGTATAAAAATACGTAAAGATAATGATCAACATTGCAAACACGAAATTATACCAAAAACCAGTAAAATTACCAAAAGTAGAAACAAACCAAGAACTATGACCTCCTGTTGCAAATCCAGATACTGTAATTGGAATAAACATTAATGCTTGTGCAAATATTATCGGCATAACACCTGCTGCATTAATTTTTAATGGTAAATATTGACGAACTCCGCCATATTGTTTATTCCCAACAATTCTTTTTGCATATTGAACTGGTATTCTTCTTGTTCCTTGAACTAATAATATTACGCACATGATTATTGCTAATAATATTAAAATTTCAACTAGAAACATAATTAACCCTCCAGCACCTTCCATTCGTGTTCCAAATTCAAGGGCTAAAGAGGCTGGAACTCTCGATACAATACCAACCATAATTATCAGAGAAATACCGTTTCCAATCCCTTTATCTGTAATTCGTTCACCTAACCACATCACAAACATCGTTCCCGCGACAAGAATAATTAGCGATGAAAACCAAAAAAAGCCTGCATTCATTACAAATGATTCTGGTGGTAATTGAGTTTGCAAATTAGTAAGATAAGCAGGAGCTTGAGCCAACGTAACTAAAACAGTTAAATATCTCGTTATTTGATTCATCTTTTTCCTACCACTTTCTCCTTCGTGTTGAAGCTTTTGGAAGTAAGGAACAGCTATACCTAACAACTGAATAACGATAGAGGCTGAAATGTATGGCATAATACCCAAGGCAAAAACAGATGCATTTGAGAAAGCTCCACCTGAAAACATATTAATCAAACCTAATAAGCCTTCTGAACTTTGTGATTGTAAAGCACCTAATTTACCAGGATCAACACCTGGAAGAACTACCACAGATCCTAATCGATAAATCAATATTAAACCAAGTGTAAGAAGAATTCTCGAGCGTAATTCTTCTATCTTGTAAATATTTTTTAAAGTCTCTATAAGTCGTTTCATTAGAACTAAACTTTAACGATTGAACCACCAGCAGCTACAATAGCATCAGATGCTTTTTTAGAAAAAGCATGGGCTTTAACATCAACCTTCACCGAAATTTCTCCACGACCCAAAACTTTTACTAATTCATTTTTTGTAGTTATACCTAACTTAACAAGAGTTTCAACATCAATAACCGAAATTTTATTAGCTTCTGCAATTGATTGTAAAGCATCTAAATTTATAGCCTTGTATTCAACTCTGTTGATATTTTTAAAACCAAACTTAGGTATACGTCTTTGTAAAGGCATTTGACCTCCTTCAAATCCTTTCTTTCTTTTATCACCAGAACGAGATTTGGATCCTTTATGACCTTTTCCGGCTGTACCACCTTTACCAGATCCTTGACCTCTACCTAAACGTTTATTAGTTTTAACCGAACCTTCTGCTGGTTTTAAATTACTTAAATCCATATAATTATTCTTATTATAATTCTTTAACTTCAACTAAATGTTGTACTACTTTAATCATTCCAAGAACTTGCGGAGTTGCTTCTTTTTCTACCGTTTGGTTTAATTTACGAAGTCCTAATGATCTTAATGTTACTTTTTGTTTTTCACATCTATCGATGCTACTTTTAGTCTGTTTAATTTGTAAAACTGCCATCTTTACCCGTTTTAACCATTAAAAACTTTTGATAATGCTACACCTCTTTCGTCTGCAATAGATTGTGCATCTCTCATTTCACTAAGTGCTTTTAATGTAGCTTTTACCACATTGTGAGGATTTGAAGATCCTTTAGATTTTGCTAATACATCTTTAATACCTACACTTTCAAGAACTGCACGCATCGCACCACCTGCTTTAACGCCGGTACCATGTGTTGCAGGTTTCATAAATACTAATGAAGCTCCTGCCTTTGACTCACAAGGATGAGGTATTGTTCCATTATTTAAAGGAACTTTGATAAGATTTTTCTTTGCATCTTCAACTCCTTTAGCTATTGCAGCAGTAACTTCACTTGCTTTTCCAAGTCCGCAACCGACAACACCATTTTCATTACCTACTACTACAATAGCAGAAAAACTGAATGTTCTACCTCCTTTTGTAACTTTAGTAACACGGTTGATAGCTACTAATCTATCTTTTAGATCGATATCTGTAGTTCTAACTCTTTTTACTGAATTATCTGTCATAACAAAGTTGCTTCCTTAAAATATTAAACCATTAGTTCTTGCTGCTTCAGCAAGAGATTTTACTCTTCCGTGATAAAGGTAACCGTTTCTGTCAAAAACGACTTCTGATATCCCTGCTTTTTTTGCAAGTTCAGCGATTATTGCTCCAACTGCAGCTGCTTGATCTACTTTTGTTTTACCTTTAGTAGCATCAGCAACTTCTTTAATTAAAGATGAGGCTGCAACAATTGTTACACCATTAACATCATCAATTAATTGTACTGAAATCTGTTTATTACTTCTAAAAACAGACATTCTTGGACGAACTGAAGTACCAGAAACTGATTTACGGATTCTTCCTTTGATTTTTGCTCTTCTTTTAATCTTATCGAATGCCATATCCTAACATTTTTACTTACCTGCTGACTTACCAGCTTTTCTTCTTACTATTTCATTACTAAACTTGATACCTTTACCTTTGTATGGTTCTGGTGGTCTGATTGAACGTATTTTCGAAGCAACCTGGCCGAGTAATTGTTTGTCAGCACATTTCATGATAATTTTTGGATTTGAACCTCTTTCAGATTTAGTTTCCAATTTAATTTCTGATGGTACTTGAAAAACAATTTGGTGAGAAAAACCAAGGGCTAATTCTAAATTATTTCCTTGATTTGAAGCTCTATAACCAACCCCAACAAGTTCTTGTTCTTTTGTGTATCCTGTACTTACACCAACAACCATATTATTGATTAACGAACGGTATAATCCATGTAATGATTTATGACGTTTTTGTTCAGTTGGTCTTGAGACTGTTAAAATATTACCTTCAACAGTAATTGTAATATCAGGATCAACTTTTTGAGTTAATTTTCCTAACGGTCCTGAAATAACAACAGTATTATCTTTTTCAACTTTTACATCTACCTTCTCAGGTATTGTAATTGGTAATTTCCCAATTCGTGACATTATCGCTTAATTTTAATATACGTAACACAAAATTTCACCACCAACATTTAACGAACGAGCTTCTTTGTCGGTCATAACACCTTTAGAAGTCGATACTATTGATATACCTAAACCATTAAGAACTCTAGGTAACTCAATACAACTGCGGTATTTTCTTAATCCAGGTTTACTCACTCTTTCCAATTTTTTAATTGCAGGAGATTTTGTAATCGGATGGTATTTTAAAGCTATTTTTATAGTTCCTTGAGGTCCTTCTTCGTCAAATTTATAACTTAGAATATATCCTTTATCAAGGAGAACTTTTGTCATTTCTTTCTTAAGATTAGAAGCAGGAATCTCTACAACTTTATGATTAGCTTTTTGAGCGTTTCTAATTCTTGTAAGAAAATCTGCTATAGGATCTGTTATCATATTATTATCCTCTTTAAATTTTTACCAACTTGCTTTTGTAACACCAGGAATAAGACCTGCAGATGCCATTTCTCTGAATGTTAATCTGCTGATTCCAAATTGACGCATATAACCTCTTGGTCTTCCAGTCAATTTACATCTATTATGTAAACGAACGGGAGATGAGTTTTTAGGTAGTTTTTGCAATCCAACGAAATCACCTTTTTCTTTAAGTTCTGCTCTCTTTTTTTCGTATCTTTTAGCTAGCTTAAGTCTTTTTACTTCGCGAGCTTTCATCGATTCTTTAGCCATACTTTACTTTTTTAAATTTTTAAATGGTAAACCAAATTCTCTTAATAAAGCATAACCTTCTTCGTCGGTATTAGCAGTTGTAACAAAAGTAATATCCATTCCTAGAATATGGTTTATTTTATCAACTTCAATTTCAGGGAAAATTATTTGTTCAGTTACACCTAATGTATAATTTCCTTTTTTATCAAATTTTGAATTGATTCCTTTGAAGTCGCGAATACGAGGTAAAGAAGCACAAATCAATCGTTCTAAAAACTCATACATTTTTTCACGACGTAAAGTTACTTTAACACCAATCGGCATTCCTTTACGTAATTTAAAGTTTGAAATATCAGACTTAGAATGAGTTGATACAGCCTTTTGTCCCGAAATCAATGTTAATTCATTGATTGCCGTTTCTATAATTTTTTTATCAGATGTAGCTTTACCTAAACCTTGATTGATAACAATTTTATCAAGTTTTGGTACTTGCATTTTTGATGAATAGTTGAACTCCTTCATTAAAGCAGGAACTATTTCATCAATATATTTCTTTTTATATGTTGCAGTGTAGCCCATTATTTAATTTCCTCCCCTGACTTTTTAGAATAACGCACTAATTTACCTTCGCTATTAATTTTTCTTCCAACTTTTGTAGGTTTTCCTGTAGCAGGATCAACTAACATTAAATTAGAAACATGTATAGGAGCTTCTTTCTTAATAATACCGCCTTGAGGATGTTTTGCATTAGGTTTAGTATGTTTCGATACTAAATTTACACCTTCAACAACCGCTTTGTCTTTGTCAGTAATGATTTCAAGTACTTTTCCTTCGCGACCTTTATTGTCACCCGACAATACTTTAACGGTGTCGCCTTTCTTTATATGTAATTTCTTACGCATATCGTTATTTTTAACAAATTATAGTACTTCAGGCGCTAAAGAAACGATTTTCATATATTGCTTGTCGCGTAGCTCTCTACCAACAGGTCCGAAAATACGAGTTCCTTTCATTTCACCCACTTCATTTAACAATACTACGGCGTTGTCGTCAAATCTGATGTAAGAACCATCAGAACGTTTTGTTGCATATTTTGTTCGTACTACAACACCTTTTGCAACTTGGCCTTTTTTTACATTTCCCCCTGGTATTGCACTTTTAACAGAGACTACGATTCTATCGCCTACTCTTGCATACCTTTTTCCTGTGCCTCCTAAAACGCGAATACAAAGAACTTCTTTTGCTCCGCTGTTATCGGCAACTGTTAATCTACTTTCCTGTTGAATCATGATTACTTAGCTCTTTCAATTATTTCTACTAATCTCCAACATTTTGTTTTACTCAGTGGACGAGTTTCCATAATTTTAACTGTGTCACCTACGTGGCTTTCACTTTTCTCGTCATGAGCTACGAATTTAGAAGTCTTGTGAACAAACTTCCCATATTTAGGGTGTTTTACTCGTCTTTCAACGGCAACAACAATAGATTTCTCCATTTTGTCACTTACAACAACCCCAATACGTTCTTTTCTGTAATTCCTTTCCATTAAACTACTTCTTAACTTGTTGATTAAGTTTTCTTTTTCCTAACTCGGTTTTTAAGCGAGCAATTGTTTTTTTTGATTCCTTTATTTTATTAGGATTTTCTAAAGGAGATATTGCATGATTTAATTTCATACGAACTAAAGCTTGTTGCTCTGTTCCTATTTTTTCAACAATTTCCTTGTCTGATAATTCTTTTATCTCTACCGTTTTCATCGCATGATTTTTTATTGTCCTTCGACGTAATCTCTTCTTACTATAAACTTCGTAACGACTGGCAATTTTTGTGCTGCTAAACGTAAAGCTTCTTTTGCAATATCAAGAGAAACACCGTCAGCTTCAAATAATATTCGGCCAGGGTGAACTGGTGCAACCCAATGAGAGGGAGCTCCTTTACCTTTACCCATACGAACTTCAGCAGGCTTAGAGGTAACAGATTTGTCAGGAAATATTCTGATCCAAATTTGTCCTTCGCGTTTCATATATCTTGTAACCGCGATTCTCGCTGCCTCAATTTGGCGAGATGTTAACCATGCCATTTCAAGCGATTTTATTCCAAATGATCCGAAAGCCAACTCGTGTCCTCGTTGCGCTATTCCTTTCATTTTACCTTTCTGCGTTCTTCTGAACTTGGTCTTTTTAGGCTGTAACATGTTATTTATCTAAAAGCGTTATTACTTCTTCTTCTTTTTAAAATTCTTTTTACCGGTAGCTACAGGGATACGAGCATTTGGAGCAAGGTCGATTTTTCCATAAAGTTCTCCTTTAAAAATCCACACTTTTATACCAATTAATCCGTAAGTTGTAGAAGCTTCACCTAGTGCATAATCAATATCAGCACGAAGAGTATGAAGAGGAATTCTACCTTCTTTATAAATTTCTGCACGAGCCATTTCAGCACCATTTAAACGTCCAGAAATCTGAACTTTTATACCTTCAGCTCCCATTCTCATAGTTGAACTGATAGCTGCTTTAATTGCTCTACGAAACGCAACACGACCTTCAATTTGACGTGCAATACTGTTTGCAACTAATACTGCATCTAATTCTGGTCTTTTAATTTCGAATATATTGATTAAAACCTCTTTTTTAGTGATTTTTTTCAATTCTTCTTTTAGTTTATCAACTTCTTGACCGCCTTTTCCGATAATAATACCCGGACGGGCTGTATTAACCGTAACTGTAATTAATTTAAGTGTTCTTTCTATTATAATTTTAGAAACGCTTGCTTTTGCAAGACGAGCACTTAAATATTTACGGATTTTATCGTCTTCAACTAATGATTCAGAGTAATTATCTCCACCATACCAGTTTGAATCCCATCCTTTAACGATTCCTAGTCTATTTGCTATTGGATTAACCTTTTGTCCCATGAATTCTTAAATTACGCGTTGACTTCTTTCGTTTGTATTTTATCAAGAACAAGTGTTACATGATTTGATCTTTTTCTAATTCTATGTGCTCTACCTTGAGGAGCTGGTTGAACTCTCTTCAACATTCTGCCTCCATCAACATATGCAGTTTTTACGATTAGAGAATTATCATCAACTCTGCTTCCTGGGTTTTTTTGTTGCCAGTTTGAAATTGCAGACAATAATAATTTTTCTACGTTTCTAGCTGATGCTTTAGTAGTAAATTTAAGAATATCAAGTGCTCTGTTTACTTCTTTTCCACGAATTAAGTCTACTACTAATCTCATTTTTCTTGGAGAAGAAGGACAATCGTTTAATACAGCACTACAAGTACTTTTCTTAATTTCTTTAAGCTTATTGGCAGCTAATCTTTTTCTTGCACCCATAATTGTACTATCTCAGTATATATTTTACTTATTTTTTCTTATTTCCAGAGTGACCTTTGAATGTGCGTGTTGGTGCAAATTCACCCATTTTATGACCAACCATGTTGTCAGTAATATAAACAGGTATAAATTTATTACCATTATGAATTGCAATTGTATGTCCTACGAAATCCGGAGAAATCATACTAGCTCTTGCCCACGACTTGATCACACTTTTCTTTCCAGATTGGTTCATTTGCATAACCTTTTTGTCAAGATTGTGATCAATAAAAGGTCCTTTTTTAAGACTACGGCTCATATTTACCTTATCCTTTTAATGTTATTTCTTTCTATTTTCAACTATATACTTAGAAGATATCTTCTTCGGTGCACGAGTTTTATATCCTTTTGCAGGTATACCCTTACGTGAACGTGGGTGACCTCCAGAAGCTCTACCTTCACCACCACCCATTGGATGATCGACAGGGTTCATTGCTACAGGCCTGTTTCTTGGACGACGACCTTGCCATCTTGTTCTACCAGCTTTACCAGAACGTTCTAACGCATGATCAGGGTTTGACACTGTTCCGATTGTAGCTTTACATGTAACAAGTATCATTCGAGACTCACCTGAAGGTAGTTTTATAATTGCATAATTACCATCGCGTGATTGTAATTGTGCATAAGAACCAGCACTTCTAGATAGAGAAGCTCCTTGACCAGGACGTAATTCGATATTATGAATAACTGTTCCAAGAGGAATATCACTTAAGAAAAGAGCATTTCCAACTTCAGGAGATACATCTTTACCTGACATTATTTTTTGACCAACTTTCAATCCATTAGGAGCAATAATGTAACGTTTTTCTCCATCTGCATAGAACAATAGAGCAATACGTGCACTTCTGTTTGGATCATATTCGATAGATTTTACAGTTGCTGGAATTCCGTCTTTATCTCTTTTAAAGTCGATAATTCTATACAATTTCTTATGACCACCGCCAATATAGCGCATTGTCATTTTTCCCGTATTATTTCTACCACCAGATTTCTTTACTGGTAAAATCAATGATTTCTCGGGTTTATTTGTCGTGATATCATTAAATAGACCAGCAACTTTATGTCTTGTACCGGGAGTTACCGGTTTAAATTTCTTAACTGCCATCTTCTTTTCCTAGATATTGCTATAAAAATCAATATTCTGTCCTTGTTTAACTGTTACAAGTGCTTTTTTGTACGTACCTGTATTACCTTCCATAATACCAGACTTTGTATAACGTACTTTTCTTTTACCAGCACATCTAACGGTGTTAACTGAGATTACTTCTACATTGTAGAATTCTTCAACAGCTTTCTTTATTTGGATTTTATTTGCATCTAAATTTACAATAAAACCGTATTGATTAAGGGCCTCACCCTTTTTAGTCATTTTTTCGGTGACAATTGGTTTTTGCAGTATTTCCATGACTAATTTCCTCTTATTTATTCAAAACTTTTTCAATTTCACCTAATGAACTCTCAAAAATTACAAGATTTTTTGCTTTTGCAATTTGATAAGTATTTATATCAGAAGCATTTAACACAGTTAGATCCTGCAAATTACGAGACGACAAATATATGTTTTTATTTGTTTCTGGTAAAATTAAAAGCGATTTTTTATCATTTATTTTTAAATTTTTCTGAAGGTCAATTAAACTCTTGGTTTTAGGAGTATCTAATTTGAAATCTTCTAGAATTGTAATCAGATTCTCTTTTGCTTTATATGCTAATGCTGATTTACGAGCCAAAACTTTAACCTTTTTATTTAATTTAAAAGAGTAGTCTCTTGGTTTTGGTCCAAAAACTCTAGCACCACCACGAAACAATGGATTTTTAATACTACCTGCACGTGCTCCACCTGTACCTTTTTGATTCTTCAATTTTCTGGTACTTCCAGAAACTTCAGATTTCTCTTTTGCTGAGTGAGTTCCTTGACGTTGATTTGCTAAATATTGCTTAACATCAAGATATATAGCATGATCATTTGGTTCAATACCGAAAACATCATTGTTGAGTTCAACTGTTCTTCCGGTTTCAGCTCCTTTAATATTTAAAACTGCAACTTTCATTATTTCTTAAGTATTAAATAGCTGCCTTTTGGTCCAGGAACAGCTCCTTTTATGACAATTAAATTATTCTCTGATAACACTTTAAGCACTTTTAAGTTTTGTACTGTAACAGTATCATTACCAGTGCGTCCAGCCATTCTCATACCTTTCATTACTTTTGAAGGGTCTGAAGAAGCGCCTAAAGAACCGGGGTGACGAGCACGGTTATGTTGACCGTGAGTTTGACCACCTACTCCACCAAATCCGTGTCTTTTTACTACACCTTGAAATCCTTTACCTTTTGACATTCCGGTAACATCAATCAAGTCGCCTTCTTCAAAAATGTCTCCTACAAGTACATCATCTCCAGCTTTTACTTCTTTTTCAAAATCGCGAATTTCTACTACTTTTCTCTTAGGTGTAGAACCTACTTTCTTGAAATGACCAATTTCAGCTTTATTTGAAGATTTTTCTTTTTTGTCATCAAATCCGAGTTGTACAGCAACATAACCATCTTTATCAACATTTTTCAGTTGAGTTACTTTACATGGTCCTGCCTCAACAACTGTACACGCTACATATTTTCCGTCGGGTTGGAATACTGAGGTCATTCCAACTTTTTTTCCTATTAATCCTAACATTTTTTTACAGTTTTGAAGTTATCACACTTTAATTTCAACTTCAACTCCACTTGGAAGTTCTAGTTTCATAAGAGCATCAACAGTTTTTGATGTAGAACTGTAAATGTCTAAAACTCTTTTATGAGAACATAATTGAAATTGTTCTCTTGCCTTCTTGTTCACGTGGGGTGAACGAAGCACTGTAAAAATCCGTTTGTGAGTTGGCAGCGGAATCGGGCCACTTACAACAGCTCCTGTTGTTTTCACGGTCTTAACGATTTTCTCAGCAGATTTGTCTACTAAGTTGTGGTCGTAAGACTTTAACTTGATTCTAATTTTTTGACTCATGCCTAATTATTAATTATTTGATTTTGATCCATTAGCTTTTTTAATAATATCATCTGCAAGGTTTGCAGGAACGGGTTCATAATGATCGAATTCCATTGTTGATGTTGCACGACCAGATGTGATAGTACGCAAATCAGTAACATAACCGAACATCATTGAAAGAGGAACAAATGCTTTAACAACACTTGCATTATTACGTGAATCCATACCGTTGATTTGTCCGCGACGTTTATTCAAGTCACCTACAACATCACCCATATTTTCTTCTGGAGTAACAACTTCAACTTTCATGATTGGTTCAAGAAGAATCGGATTTGCTTTTTTAACAGCTTCCTTAAATGCTAACTTAGCACAGATTTCAAATGATAACGCATCAGAGTCTACATCGTGGTATGAACCATCTGTTAAAACGACTTTTAATGTTTCAATTGGATAACCTGCTAGTACACCATTTTGCATAGCTTCTTTAAATCCTTTTTCTACTGAAGGAATATATTCTTTAGGGATGTTACCACCTTTAATTTCATTGACAAATTGCAATCCAACAACTTTATCATCGTCAACTGGGCCAACGCTTACTTTAATATCAGCGAATTTACCACGACCACCGGTTTGCTTTTTAAATACTTCACGATGTTCTACAGTTTTTGATATTGTTTCTTTATATGCAACTTGAGGAGCACCTTGATTACATTCTACTTTGAATTCTCTTCTTAAACGGTCAAGAATAATATCTAAGTGAAGTTCACCCATACCACTGATAACAGTTTGACCAGAATCTTGATCGGTATGAACTTGGAATGTTGGATCTTCTTCTGCAAGTTTATTTAGTGCTACACCCAATTTATCTACGTCAGCTTGAGTTTTAGGCTCAATAGCTAAACCAATTACAGGTTTAGGGAACTTCATCGACTCAAGAACAATACGATTCTTTTCATCGCAAAGCGTGTCTCCTGTTTTAATGTCTTTAAACCCAACAACAGCTCCAATATCTCCTGCTTCTAATGTTTCGATAGCGTTTTGTTTATTCGCATGCATTTGGAAAATACGTGAAATACGTTCTTTATTTCCGCTACGTGTGTTATAAACATAAGAACCTGCATCAAGTTTACCAGAATAAGCACGAACGAAACACAAGCGACCTACGAAAGGATCGGTAGCGATTTTAAATGCAAGCGCAGTAAATGGTTCTTTCGTATCAGGTTTACGACTAATTTCTTCTCCAGTATCAGGATCGGTTCCAATAATATTATCTCTATCTAATGGACTTGGTAATAATTCCATTACATAGTTTAACATTGTTTGTACACCTTTATTTTTGAAAGCTGTACCACAAAGCATTGGAACAATTTTATTTGCTAAACAAGCTTTTCTTAAAGCTGCTAATACTTCATCTTCTGTTATTGATTCAGGATTATCAAAGAATTTTTCCATCAAATGATCGTCAAATTCAGCAACAGCTTCTAATAAATTTTGACGCCAGTGGTTAGCTTCTTCTGCCATTGATTCAGGAATTGGCACAACATTGTATGTCATTCCTTGATCATGCTCATTCCATTCCATTCCTTGGAATTTAACAAGGTCAACTACACCACGGAATTTATCTTCTTCTCCGATAGGTAATTGAAGAGGAACGGCATTACCGCCTAACATAGTTTTAACTTGTTTAACAACATTTAGGAAGTCAGAACCTTGACGGTCCATTTTATTAACAAAACCTAAACGGGTTACATTATAACCATCAGCAAGACGCCAGTTTGTTTCTGATTGAGGCTCAACACCATCAACTGCAGAAAACAAGAATACTAGACCGTCAAGGATACGTAACGAACG
>JACCEE012279593.1_pt1 | contig 17895 bp, 11 predicted proteins | sample 7449931 | NCBI WGS metagenome assembly JACCEE01 (sample SAMN15323457, study PRJNA562643) | freshwater metagenome | isolation source: river surface water | place: USA:Blue River Watershed | collected 2017-08-19 | reverse complement strand
ATCACCATCGACTTCAATGTGTCGCTGTAAGTAATAATGAAACTTTGGTGCTTCTAACTTACCTAGGGACAATTGACTCAACAGCCGAGTGAACATATCTGGAATGATCGTCTCGCGCCCGTACGCGAACGCGGCCGCAGCGCAATGCGGTCCTCGTTTGATCGCACCAAATGTGTTCCGCATAAACTTCTCAGCAGGTTTTGGCGCCAAGTGATAAGGAATCGATCCAGTCGATTCGAGATTCTTTAAGAACACATTGATCGTATTCACATCGGCATTGACTTCAAGCATCGATTGCAGATACAAATCAAAGTGACTTACTGAACCGCCACCCGGTGATACATCTGACTCTTCGCAGAGTACGATCTCATTGATCATCCTTGCGATATCAGACCGTGTTCCTTTTGTCGGAATCCACAGATTGCTCGATGGAACGATCTGATGTTGAATTGTCTTGAGCAAAGACATAAAGTCCCATACCGCAAAGACGTGGTGTTCCATGAAGATCCGCAGATCATCTTTACTTTGGATATGATTCGTTACAAGTAGTGAGTGATTCTTGAGAAGAGCCGAGTGTTCTTCAATCAGTGGTTTGTTCAATTTCATTGAGGCCAACCTCTTTCATAGTTACGGTTTGTCCAAATAGCATCTCCATCGCATGGAGTTGAATGTTTCCCCACCATACTTTTTCGAGTGCGCAGTTTGAGTAGAATACGTGATCAGGGAACTTGATCGGGCAAGACGAACGGCATAGACGTTTCACTGGACACTTCATACAATGAGTCTTCTTACGAAGAATGTCCATACCTTTGATCTCGACTTTCGAGACGTCTTCAATACGTCCAGCGATGAAGCTTCCGTCAGTATGTGGACAAAGTCTTACGTTGCCTTGAATGTCGACCGATAGAATGTCGTTTGAGTCTGCACCACATCCTGACTTTGTTGTGATCGGTGTGGCTCGTTTCAGGAACTGAGCATACTCAATGATGCCTTCTTCTGAGTAGATGATGTTGTTCTTCAGGAATCGCGTTCGTTCAATATCTTTCAAACTCTCAGCAGTGAACTCAAATAGATGAGTTGCGAAGTCTTTTAGCTTCTCACCACGAAGGATGTAATTCGCTGAAGCTTCTCCAGTGTCATGTACATCATAGTTCTTGGCAGGAATGAATGTGATCTTCATTCGCTTACGATCGATTCCGTTTTCATCACAGAAGTCTTTGAAGTAGTCGTTGATCGCATATAGGTCGCAGTTGTCATTACTTACGACTGTTGAGAATCCAAGACCAACGTTAGGAAGATCCAACAACTGTTTGATGATCTCGACCTTCTTTGGTCGTTTCAAGATGTCTTCACCGCGAAGTTTCTCTTGACCGACCGCATCATGTGATAGACTAATCAACACTCTTGACTTAAGCGATCGAAAGAAGTCGACATGCTTCTGAACGAATGGCGATCCATTCGTCGAGATGAAGAACTCACGATCAGGTGAATCAAAGAACGTCATGAGTTCAACCATATCTTTCCAGTAAAGGAAAGGTTCACCACCCCAAAGTTCAACTCTGTGCAAGCGATCGAGATTCAGATTTCGTTTGATGTTGGCAATGAAGGTCTCGGTATAAATTGACTGGGGTCTTTCATCGGGATTTCCAATGTCTTTCTGCATGCAATACGTACAGTTGTAATTACATGCATGACCGAGAAGAATACGAATCGCAATCGGGTTGTTTACTTTATGAGTAACACCGTGATTCTTTTCTTCGGTTTCATACCAATCGAGAGACTTCAAAGGCGGAAGATTAAGTTGTTCCGCCTTTGAGTTATAGATTCTGTTATTGTGAGAATCATAGTAAAAATGCTGACCAGAAGCCAACTCAAATTTTGTATAGGTCATGGAACATCATCAGAGAATGTGTGGTTATGTGATCTTGCGGCGTTCACTGATGCGGCAAGAGTATTATGATTTGCGGCTGTGATAGTATTGCCCGCGGTTGCAACGTTACTCGCAGTAGCTATAGTCGATGCAGATGTAACGCGGTTTGTAGCGGTAGTACCACCGTTAATATTTCCAAATTCATATGCGGTTGTGAGTTCAACGAGTGTGTGAGTATGTGGAACTATTGCGTTAATAAATTCAACAATAGAATTCAGATGTGCTGCCTGAATCGTAGAACCAACCTGGATAGCAGCTAAAAGCGGTGTAGTATATGTTGTTCTAAGTGTTGTTGCAACACCTGTATCGGTCGTTCTAACTGCAGTTGCCATGACTTATCCTCTAAAGTCTATTATTGGTTTAGGCGTATTACCAAATTTGTATAATCCCAATTCAGTACTTTTGTATCCATTTTGAACAAGGCGATTGTAGAATACACTTGTATCACTCAACATCATTTTTGGTATGAAGTTAAAGTCATCATTTACTCTAAACGTTTCATTACTATTTATATAGTAGTCTCTGAATTTCTTAACGCTTGACTCGGGCACATGAGTGAGTTCTTCTGCAAACTGTTTGTACAAGTTAAGCTTTCCGCCAATCATATCAGTCATAAACGTCTCTGGAATAAACGACTCACCAATCGTATGAAATGGTTCCCAATTGATGTCAGACGCATCATCGATGCTATAGAAGACTCTATCACCATACAGATGAAGAGCCCCACGATAGATCTGGTACGTACGATCGTTATAACAAAGGATGTGTGTATTCTGATAGTCAAACACTCCATTCAAATCGAAGTCAGTGTTGCCGAGTTCTTGATCTTCAATGTTTGATTTGCGGAAGTCATTATGAAGTGAACTGACGATGCCTTTATCTTTAAGCCACTCGACTAGTTCGATCGCATGGTACTCGAGTTCTTTATCTGATGTCTTGATGACTTTGATTTTGTGCAGATTGTACTTGTCAATGTAGTCACTCAAGATTTCCATTACTTTGTTGTAGTTCCGTTTAGAGTTTACCTTATTCAGGAACTCTTCGGACAAGGTGACTTCAGATAATGCTTTCATATTGAGTTCCATCAACGACTCGTGTTGAGTGATGATAGCATTATCAGTCATGCCATACTCAAACGTTGAAGCATGTTCTTTATACCAATCGTACACATGACGATAGTTTTCCTTCAGATACTTCATATCATCGACGACACGAATCGTATAGAAGTAGTCAAAGATGTCGTACCACAAAGCAGTTTGCTTATCAGTGATTACGTCAGGAACAGATTGAGCATAAAATGGGTGATGCTCATTCAGTTTCTTTTTGATGTAACAGACCTGACAATTCGCCCCGCAATAATACTTACGAGTCGGGCTGAAAGCGATGTCGTGATTTAATGGTGCTAACGCGTCTTCAGTAATGAAGTACGTACTATGATCTTTGAACTTACGAAAGTCTTCACCAGTGTAATCACTCATAACCAACCCAATGCATTAATGTAGGTTTCTGTTTGAGCTTATGAAGATGGCGAACCATGAGACTGATCGTCCGATAGAAGTCAACACACTTACCTCCGGGCTCTTCATCAAACATGTGATAGAGATACTTAAGCCCACAGACGTCGCGCAACTCACATGAACGACATCCTTCACGAATGAAGTCTTCTTCGCTTTTCACACGATTGAGTTCAACACCACCACGCCACTTTCCTACACGAAACTCTTTTCGTTTGTACTCGAGATAGTCGAACTCTGGATAGATGAATCCGTCAGGCGATAGAATGAGCTTGCCGTGGTTGTTCAAGTATTGCTTGTCGATCTTCTCGTAGTTGCCATCGATGTTGAGATTGATTCCCTGCACATAGAGTGCATGAATGAATCTCATGAGATAAACACTATACCACTTCATGTCGAAGTCGTCAATCAAAACTTTGAATTTCTGTTTACCACGATGATGCCGAAGAGGAATTAAGTTGAGTGTATCACATCGAGATTCTTTGCATGCACTAATGATCGCAGCTAATGTATTCTCGTTGAATCCATCGGGCGGACACACGAATTGGAACATCAGATAGCAGTCATTACGATACAACGTATCTGCCAATGCCTTTAGGTCGATTGCTTCACGGTTGATTTCTTGATAGTTAAAGTCATAGCTCAGTGTCACATGAAAGTGCTTCCACTTCGTAAAGAACCATTCGTTTTCTGGAATCAACGAACCATTTGTTGTCATGTAGTACTCAACACTATCACCAAACAAAGGATGAATCAAATCCATCAACTGATCGATGCGCTTGATATACAACATTGGTTCACCACCATGAAAGGTGATAGCTTTCAAGTCTTTTGCATGTTCCTTTGCGATCTTCATGAAATTGACGATGTCGTCAAATGATCGCTTACTCAGATTCTGAGAACCAATGTCTTCACGAATATATGTCCTATCACAATAGACACAATCAAAGTTGCAGGTGTCTCCGAGATAGACTGTGATCGCCTTTATGCCAGCAAAGTCGAGAGGCTTGTCTCGTTCTTCCGGTTCTTGTCGAATATGATTGTCGATATGCATTGGATGTAATAACACTTCACTATGTCTGAATCTGGATGGAACGTGATTTCTGGGTAATTATATCTTTTTGCGAGGAGGTTGTACATCTCACGTAGATCGGTCGCCTCGGTTCCGATCTCCAAGGACCAGGAACGAATGATAGAATCGTAAGAAGGAAGACTACGCTCGAGATAAGTATCAAAATCATCTATTCCACCACCATTCATTTTCTCATAGAAGTATTGAAGTTCTGCGGCCAATACCTTTTCGCCAAGTTCTTGAAGACGCTTGTGTCGTTTCTTGACGTGTCGCATAAAGATCTTTTTCGCTACGTCGTGTTGGAAGTCTACGTATAGCTTGACGATCTTCTGGCACATATCATCTGGTCGAAAGATTCGTGAACCCGTGTCGAGATTTCCTGCTGGGCATTGATAGCATGCGTCTTGATAGTCACATGTTCGGCACTGCTCCTCAGTCTCGAACATCTCCTGATAAGCACCTTGGAACTTCTTGTACCTATCTATGTATACTCGGTCCTGAAAGACGTTTCCAAGCACTGCGATGTCAGCACCATTGGATTTCTGGTTAGTGAAGAAGTAGCAGCCTGAGAAGTCACCTGATGCATCGATAGCCACCATGTGAGAGCCAACCATGCAGTTGCTATCTTCCTTCTGGCCGACACCTTCAGAGAACTTGATGTACAGATCGTCGTACTGCTCGAGTGCGTTGAAGATCTTGTTGCGCATTGTGTACCAGTTCTCATCTTTCCATGAGATAAACCCATGCTTTGAGTCGAGAACAAGAGGATGGACAACCATGTTACGAACACCGAGTCCGTAGAGTTCGTCAATGAAGTTGCCCATGTCACGCGAAGTCTCTTCAGACAATGTAGCACGAATCACGACACGAAGAGGATCATCAACCGCGTCGATACATTTCTTGATCAAGCCTTTTAGCTTATTCATCTGAACCGGAGTAATCTCACGATGATCGATCGCTGAGTTAAACGTATCAAGGCTAATCATCATATGGGTGTATGGGCGAGAGAAATAGAACTCAATGAATTCGTCGTTTAATAGAAGACCATTCGTACACATTGAGACGAATGTACCACGGAAGTCTTTGTAGTTTGCGTTCAACTCGTCGTGATATGTTTCGATGAACTCTTTGATCAAAGGCTTATGAATCAGTGGTTCGCCACCAAAGAACTGAAAGACTTTCTTCTTTCCATTATTACGAGAGTTCATCCAATCATAGACTTGCTTCAACGATTCTTTGGTGAATCGGCCAAAGTCTTTATTATGTTGTTCATAGCAATAGGAACATGCGAGGTTACACGCATTAGTCAACATAGCATTGACTTGAATCAGATCGCGGAATAGAAACTCAGCATCTTGAAATGGAACTGCTTTCTCTTCAGCCGCAGGTAAGACTGTGATCAACTTGTTATTCTTTTGGCCTTTACCCGAGATGTTGATGGTCTCGATCGTTGTCACAAGCGTTCCGTCTTGATCTAAGACAGATGGTGTATGATTCTGAAGACGTTTCTTTTGAGCCTCGTTTAAGACTCTTCTCACATTCACATAGTTATCTGACATATCAGATACTGCCTCGGTTACAGTTGCACTGGCAGTTAGATGTATAGTCGTCAGTGAAGGTATGACTGTGCTGAACTAATGTGTCGAGAATGTCGACCATTTGTCTAAATGAAGCCGCGTCAATAACATCACCTGCAGACTTATTTGCGGTATTAGCCACGGCCGACGTGAATGTGCTGGTAGTATCTGTTACGATTGTCATATTAACCTCGTATGACTAAAAAGTCTATCTTATGTTTACCCGCGACTTTGCGGTCATCATAGTTATTTATCAATCCATCGATAGTGTATTCAATCGATACGAATCCAATTGGTTGATTAATCATTACTTTGATAACGTCATGTGCGCGTTGGATATTGAAATTTGAAGAAACTACCTTTGGAAACTCTGGTCTTTTCCCGAGCCTTTGATAGAAACCACCTTCGATAAACTCGTGTATCTCAAAATCGTTTTCAGCAAAGATAGTAGTATCATTGATCAACCGCGCACCAACTACTCGAGGACGAAGAAAGAATGCATCTGCGCCATATTCGAATCCATTGAATGTAGTAACCCGATGTCGACCAAGGACTGCGGTTTCAATGTTTGCGATTGATATTAGATTCGGGTTTACGACTGATATGCATACCGAAGGATCTGCAGTTCGCTTGAATACTGCGTAAGTAATCACTGGCAGATGAGTATGCTCGAGTGGTTGGTTGTTTCCACTTAAGTTTATGATCTGTAAAGTCTCAGGGTCTCTAGCGTAGTAGAACGATTTCGCTACGACGGTTTTGTCAGATATTTCAATGTTCGACAACACAACACCAAGGCCAACCCATGGATAACGATCTAACCAATGTACAACATCATCTAGATTGATTATACGGCTGTTTGTCTCGTTTGTCAACAACTTAACCTGAAGATTCTCCTTGATCAATAGAGTATTTTCAGGCGTGGTCTCCATCACATACTTAAAACTCTCGGCTTCAAATTGATCAAGCAGTTGTCCATGCAATGCATCTTTGTTTGGAACTAAATCTTGATAGACTTCAACTACATTCTTAATGTGAGCAGGAAAGTATCTTTCTGGAAGAGCATACTTTTCATTCAACGCAAGGTTGATGTTATTCGTAATGTTATCCCAAATGTATGCGCGGCGACTAGCCCATATAAAAATCCAATCAATCATAATGTGCGAATATACTCTATTACTTCTTCTGCCGATGATCCATCAAAGAATACATCAAATTCGTCCTTTCTTTGACGCAAGAAAGTTGAATAAGAATCTTGAAACAAGTGTGCCGCTTCTTCTGTTAGGTGTTCATGATTCAAAAGATGGTTAATGTTGTGCGGAGTTACCCATCCAATGTAAGTATGTGGAACAGGCGGGCGATTTCCAGAATATGCAATTGGTAATATTACGTATCCTTCAAGTGGTCTATCTAAATATGTGTCGGCTTCATACTTCAAAAAGATGAATCGATTCATATCATGAAAGGCTTCATCAAAGAACTTAAGATACGATGATTCATCTTTGAAAGATTCAAAGACATACTTATAATCGCCTGACTTAAAAGCTTCAACTACATCTTTTGGGTAGTTATGTTTGATTAGATTCTTTGTGATGATGTCAAGAAAGTATGCATCTTCCATACAGAATTGAATGAAGTTATCTACGTGCCAATTATTCACGCCATTGCGGATTTTGTTATTTACATCGTCCACTTCAATATTCATCGCAAGGACTACTCTTTTTAGCATGGTGTTACCTCGATTGTTTTGAACATCTTGTTTGATCCACTGATAGAACAGAGCTTCATGAAATATTTATTTACTCGATCAGTCATGTTCAGTGTATGCCAGTCAATCTCATGATTCAAATCAGAGTAAGTCGTGTCTCTCGGTGTGTTTATGTAACGACCATGAGGTGATCCCTTGCGAGTCCAGTCATACTGGGTGATGAATGAACGCGGTTGGTCGGGATTGTGATCGATCCACTTCACCGAGTTAATGCTCCATTTGATCAAATCTTCGAGGCGGTCGTCCTCACCGAATTCGTCGACGATCCATGTCTTGATCGCGTGGTAAAATCTGTCACGATTTAGGTTTATGATGATGTTGAAGATCGCAGGTAGCTTTGCGTACACCTTCCACGGTAGACCGTCCAACCGATAATATTCGAAGTTGACTGCACTTTTTTCCTGTACTTTCTGTTGTGCCTGTAGTATAATGCTGTTAAGCACAGAAAAACTAATAGAATCTAGATACTTACTGGTAAGGAAATTACTGTACAGTTTCTGATAGAATTCAGAATGAGGTATACCTTTGGAATCCAGATACTGAGTAATTCTACGAAGGTATCCTTCAGTCTCCATAGCAAAGATAACACCATCGCTGATCAGCATCTCTGCATACTCCTCTCGGGAGTATGACATTGTGGCTACTACAATCTTTGAAGTCTGTACGTATTCCTGAGCTTCAATCAATCCACGTCGATCGATGATTTCGCCGTCGTCAATGTATTGAGTCTTCATGACTGAGTCTTTTGTCGAGTCAGTGATTGAATCAATGGTTTCAATCTTAAACTTACTGATGTAGGCAGGATGTGATGCAGGTGAAGTTGGTAGAAGATGCCATGTGTACTTTTCCCAGAACACATTTCTCTTAGCCATTTCGCCAGCCGCGTAATAGTAGTTCTTAAGTGTCGTACCTGGAAGACCACGAATCAACTCGGCCCGAATCTTGATTCCAAACTCGTCTCTCAGTTCGTTGTAGACTTTGAATTGATCTTCCCAAGGCGCGTCAATACGATCAATGTTCTTGAGAACTTGCGGATCCATGTCTTGTACAGATATCTTAAAGCTTGAAGCGAGTCCGGCTTCGGCCATCATTCGGTCAATCTTATAGACGTTCGACTTCTTTGACTTGCTCAGGCCAGCGAGCACCAGTTCGTTTGGTACACCATACTTGGCTTTTAGATCACAGATGAATTGAACAACTTCTACATCACGATCGATCTGGCCAAGGTTTGCTTCCACCATATGAAGATCTTCGAGCGCGTTATTTTCAGCGAGCCACGTCAAGTCTTCGATGATATCTTCTGTAGGACGGAACGCAATCTTTGAGTTGATTCCACCACTCCACTCGCAGAACGTGCACCCGTAAGGGCACCCGCGATGAGTCTCATAAATTGCTTGAAGTGTTACCGATGGATTTCGTGTTTTGATTGCATGACGAATGTAGCCTTCATTTCTTTCAAAGATCTTCTTTGGCCAAGCATATGTACGCTTTTGAAAGATCACTGGTGAAGTAATGTATCCATCACCATTACGTAACACCATGAATGGTACTGACATCCAGTCTTTGTTTGTTTCAATTTGATATAGCAACTCATTGATGAATGGTTCGCCATACCCATCGGTCTGACATGTGAAGTCGATGTACGGATTCTTTTTGAAGTAATCGAGGTCTTCTTTGTATTCGCAATATGGACCACCAAAGACGATGTAAACATCTGGCCTCTGTTCTTTCAAGAGACGAGCAACTTCACGAGACAACCCAACGTTCCAAACATAAACAGAAAACCCGACGATGGTAGGATCCTTTGCTAGGATCTCATCGACAAGTTCTTGTACGTTATCTGCTTTTGATGAATTGATTGGGAAGTGCCAATTCCATTTAGCGCTTCCCTTATAGTTATCTTCTACATATGTCTTGAATGAGAGCCAAGCATAGTCATATACGTTATCACGTATTGTGTAATTTACATAAACAAAGTTCATTATATCCTTAGAGGATCACAGCCTCTACCATGTTTGAGCCACTTTCAAGAGCAATTGCAAAGACGCGGCCTTGGCCGTTGTACGTCATTGCGTGACCAGGCGCATATGCGGCGATTAGTTGATCACCTTTTGATACATAACCACTTACCTTAACCGGAACTCGTCCTTTAAGTGCTACTGCTGTACCATTTTCAAGATCGCTATTCATGAGGTATGCTGGGAATTCAGATACAACACCAATCACAGCGTGGCCGTTGTTAATATCTGCCGCAGTGATTTCTGCTATGCCACCAACTGCCACTACAGTACCAACTTCGTATGCGTAGTCTGCAACGTATTTTTCTGCAAGGTCAGCGTATCGTGCAGTCGTAGCGGTTCCATTGAATAACGTTGCGAACATGTTCGCATACACGAGTGTAGACGATCCAATGTTGAGTGTGTTGTTCGCGTTTGGCAACATGTTGCCTGAAGTTCTCAGGTTAGCGAATGTGCTGGTGCCTGAGAAGGTTTGGTTGTTTGCTAGGTATGGGACAACAGTACCATCAACTGCTAATGTTCTATTCGCGGTTAGATCACCTCCACCAAGTATACCAGAGTTTGCTGGCGTAGTGATTGTGATGTTACTACGGGCTATTGTCGATGCGATTCTTGCGTCCGGAATTGTACCAGACGTTATGTTATTCGCATTCATGGTCGTCAGTCCTGCACCATTCGCAGTGAGCAAGAACGTATTTGGTATGTTGATGTTTGAACTGAGTGTGGTGTTATTTGCAGTGATGCTCAGCGTACCGAGTGTCGATAGTGTAATAGAAGAAGATGAAACACTGAATGGTTGAGCAGTATTGGCCATACTGAATTGACCAGTGATCTGTGTGTTTGCGGCAACAGACATGGTGCGACCAATGGTACCCATCGTTAGGTTACCACTCAGCACCAAGTTAGCAGTAGACGTAATAGTCGAGCCTGTAAATACCACACTCGATGAAACAGTTAGATCACCTGAAACAGTAGTGTTACCACCTCTTAACGCGGTGTTTGCTACAATAGTTGTACCAGATAGAACCCCTTGAACATGTGCGTTACCCGTAGTGATACCGGTTCCAGCACCTTGATCAGTAGTCACAATGATACTGCTCATGTCTGATAAGAGGTTATTTGTTTTCGTTACCCAACCACCAAACGTATCAGTGGATGTATTGACTGCGGTATATGACTTAGACATTGTGTGCTCTTATCTCTTCTATGCATTGCTTCATTAACAAAAAATCTTGAGTGAGAGTGTCAAGATCCCTTCTTAATTCTTCCAACTTTCTCACTTGCTCTTGCCGAAAACGGTGTTCAACCAAGGCAGCTCGGTTTGTATTCACGAGTGCCTTGGTTGAGATATCTCTCGAAAAATTTTTATCTTCCGTTTGGATCATGTCAGTGCAAGAGTTCTCATATCTGCGATTCTTGGTACAACGTTATGGCTGCTTGAAGTCATAACGATCTTTACTGAGAAATATTTATAGCTGTTGTGAATACCGCCATTTGTGTCAATATAGCGAATGGCACCATTGTTCAACCATGCACCTTGACCAGCGGTCTTAGCAGTTGTTCCAAGTTCGTACTCAATCTCACGATAATCGTAACGATCACCACTTGATGAGTATTCATTTGTCGCACTCTTTGCGGTAAGCTCAGTCCACTCGACGTCTGCAAATCTGCGTGGGTCAGTTGTGGATTGAACCTTAATGTAAACCTTGATGTCTGTTCCAGGTGGGCGATACGCTGTGAGGAATGTTCTCACATCGGTTGCATCAAGACCATCAGCCAACTCTACCTTCTTCGAGATGTATTTAGAAAGAGCAGAACCAAACTCAGTTGTTTCGCCAGAGGTGTTTGCGTTAACAAAGTACTCGTACGCAGTGATGTTCGAGACTTCGTGGTCAATCATAGGTGATACGTCAATAGATCCAACCGCAACGCTATTAAGATCAAGAGTGATCTCAAAGGTTGGATTCGCGATATCGACTTCATTACTCTTACTTCTAATGTAAGTCGGAGCGCTTGACATGTAGTTATTTGTCTTGAAGTCAAGATCTTTTGAATAAGTACTAACACCATCATACAACTTCGAGAATGATGCATTGATTCGAGTTGTGTTGAAAGAGCTTCTATAGATTGACGATTGTGCATAGCTCACTGGCAAGTCTTTTACTTCACTAACCAACGCAGTTGCACCAGATTGTGAACCAATGATTACTGTGTTTGACGTAGTGTTAGCTGTAAACTTGAGTGTTGATTTTGCGCTCGAACCTTCGAGAATCAAGATAGCTGGGCTAGCCTTATCGAAGTATGAAACTCTTCCAACCGGTGAAGACCAGAAGTTCATATTGTTCGCGCCGGAAATTGTCTTAGTTGGAAGATCTGCCACAGACATCGTTGAGTTGTTTGCGATTCCACTGATACGTAAAACCTGGTATGAACCCGGTGTTGTGTCTTTAACGACAAGGTATTCACCTTGACTAAAATCAGTTAGGAAGGCAGTTGAAGTACCCGAAACAGTATTACTTCCAGCGGTCAATGTGATTGTACCGGTTTTTGTCGCAGGTTTATTTGCGAGGAATACATACTCATCGTTAATGAAGTCGCCAGCATAGCTTCCAAGAGTAAAGAACTCCGGATCATTTGCAACCATTTTCATCGTACCAGATGATGTGTTGTAAGTGGCCTTATAAAGATTGAACTTGAGGTTCTCATCTTGGTAAGGCGTCCATGTCTTATTATTCGTTGAAGTGAATAGTACGCCTGCATTTGTATCTTGAGTGATAGCAATTTCGGTATCGACATCGACGTTTCCTGTTCTAGCGATCCAAATAAGATAGTCTGGGTCGTTAGCGTCAGGCGCAACAATGAGTGCATATTCGGTATCAGTCTTCAAAGCAACTGGTGCTTCAAAGGTGAAGGTAGTTGGCGTTGTTGAACTTTCAATGATTTCAGATGCATTCAAGTGCACTGAAGAGAATGGAACTGCTACACCACTTGGGTAACCATTCATCACTTCGCGAATCTGGACGCCTACACCATTACCGACAGTGCTCTTTCTTGCAAAGAATAGATCGACTTTTGTGACCATTACACTGTCGTCAGTTGACAGGTCTCTGTCAATCATAAACGTCTGAGCGATAGGGTCAGAACCACCTCTTCTTCTACGAATCTCACGAGTTGTAGTGGTGATATCAATGTCAGCATTTCTTGTCGAGACAGCCATACCAGTTTTAGTAACTGAGAAGTTGAATCCGCTGTATACCTTTGCTGCATACGAAGAAGCAGCTTCTTTACTTGAGTAAAGCGGCACGTCCATAACTTCGAGAGTTCTATCGCCAACAAAGAAAGTCTCAGCAGGAATTCTGAAGATCGCAGTGAGGCGGCCTTCAGCATCTGATGTGATTACATTTGATGCGCTGAAGTCGGATGAACGTACAATCTCAGTACCATTCAGGGTTGCAGATGCAATGTGTTCATTAACATCTTTTCCGTCAAAGAAGAAATAGTATCTTGTAGATGGACGAAGACCAGTGATAAAGATCTTCACACTCTTTGAACGGAGATACGGTTTAAACTGAACGTCTGTTACAAAGTCACCAAGGTCTTGTGTAGTGGTCTGACCTTCGGTAACGGTTAGTGTAGAAGTTGTTTCAAGAAGGGTTTGAGTTCTTCTACGGAAAAGTCCAAGGAACCCACCACTTACAGTGTTATTGATCACCTCGATGTCGACACGCTGGAGTGGAACAAATTGAGACAAAGCCTCAGTAAATTCCATGAATGGCGTCGCAAGATCAATGTCGATGTTTAGGTCAGGCGCTACGGTGTAATCAGGTGCGCTGTCGTTAGAAGGATCTAACTGCATAGCACCATTGTACTTGTAGTAACTTGTTGTACAACTCTTGGTATCGGTTGCATATGGCTGTTCAATGACTAGTGTGTCAGACTTGGTCAGAGTCGCGACTTTTCCATAGTCAAGAATGTTTGAAGTCGAAGAGACTTTCAGTCCGATAGGATAAGCTCTGAAGCGAGGATGAATCTCTTTGAATGTAGGATCAATCGCTGCGGTGTAACCAGAGGTCTTAACGTCAGCGACCATTAGGTTTTCAAAGTTATCAACTAGGATACCGTTCTTGAACTTGTCTAGACCGGTCGCGGTATCGGTGATGATGAGGTCAGTCGCAGACTTCTCAAGAAGATTGAGACTTGTGTAGTACTCGAGGTTTTTGAGTCGCTTATCAATAGCACCAACATCTCTCATCGTATAACGACGATTGTCTGCACGAGTAACGCCTACACCATATGAAGGCTTCTTTGCTCTATTTGCGATCGCAGATGGCAATGAAGGGAATGGCGGAATATTCAACGTTGCAAGCAGCATTGATCTCGATGGAGTGATGGGCGCGAATGGGACATCAGTCGCAACGCCTTGAATTACCTGAACATCACCACGATCGTTTACAATAACGATATCTTTACGTCCAAGGTAATAGTCATATGTTGTTTCAATTGACGCGTTTGGAACAGCGAACGATACATCGGTAAATGAAAGGGTGCTAGTCGGATTCGTCGTAGCAGCACCAATCGTTGTAGCATATGCTGCAGTTGGTGTTGCGTAAGGACGAATGTCGATTACGTCGCGCATGTAGTATTCGACACCATTTTCACTAACATATGTTGGGATGTTCTCGGTTCTAATCTTATCACTTGGTAGAACAGTTGTTACATCGTCGACCGGATAACTGTCAACGGTAAAGAACGCGTTGATACCACCTGATTTCTTGAAAGCTTTCACTTTCGCGAGAAGGCCGTCAGCAGAAGTCAATGTTAGTCCTGGCTTAAGCTTGAGTCTTGCAAGACCATAGTAGTTATCATTTTGTCCGGTATCCAGGACAAAGTAATCAGTTACGTTTGTGTTGGTTTCTGCAAAGTTCGTAGTGTTACCCTGCCATACACCTTCAATGCTGTATACGTCTGGAAGACCAAGCGACCATGGACCAGTTGTTGTAGTATTTGCAACGATCTTAACGTATGAAGTCTCAACGAGTTTACGTGTGATGTTCGCATTGCTAATGGCACGCTTTACTTTGAAGTAGATCGTTGTCGATAGTGTTGAACCAGGTGCAGTAATAGTAATAACAATTTGTTGTGAACTATTCACTGTTGCAGCAGTAGGCGTGATTATCTGGTTATTTGAATATGGCCCAACTGTTGCTTTTGATACAATAATCAGGTCTTGTAGTTGAGTCGAGTTAAGCGATGAGCCCACAGTGTAAGGGAAAGTCTCTGCTGAATCAGCAAGACTGAGTGTAATAGTACCACCTGAAGTAGAAGACACCGTATCAGTTTTTTGGAAGATGTAGTCAGTGTTGTTTGACGCAGATACAGATTTAACAAATGATCTACCGATAGGGAAGATCACATTCTTGAATGAGAAGTCATTAATAGTTGGCGCGCCACTCGTCAATACTAAAGTAGCACTCGTATTTGCATCAGCACCAAAGACAGTACGTACGTTTTCAAATGACTGACCACTATTCATCGCTACATCGAACACGTACATATTGTACAGTGATCCATTTTTCGCGATTTGGCGAATTCTTGCGCTACCAATTGCACCTGCAGATGAGTTAGCGAGAGTAATAGATCCCATCGTTGATACTGGGAATGTACCAGTCACAGCGTTAGCAGTTACAAAGTGACCGTAGTTTGCAATTACGTCTTGGTTATAAACGGTGTTTGTAGTTGATGCTTCTGAAGTCTCAATGAAGATATCGTTAACTAGTTCAACACGTCTACCTTGAACATACGCGACACCCGAACCAACTACAACTGCAAGGTTTGCTGTATTTGATTCTGATTGCTCAACACGAATTGGGAAGTCTTGAACGGTGTAATCGCCCGATTCTTCAGAAGTTCTTTGTTGAACTAACGACTCGACGGAGTTAAACTGCGTACTCAGGCGACGACGAACAACCTTACCATTCACATACTCTTGAAGCGCAAAGAATGTTTCATCAGACTTTGCAAGCGTCGTAGTCATGACTGCGAGTGTAGGAGTCAGTTTAAGTCGATCGGCACCAGGCGCGTTGAAGTTATTGAATCCTGCTGCGTTGTCTAGAAGTGACTCATCTTCATCGCTCGTAACAAATGATTCCGTAGTAACAAATCCAACTACGACGCCGGTAGGTGTTGGGCTATACTTAGAGACGATTGTAAGAGCATCTGTGAATCTTACGAAGTGACCTTTTTGGAAGATGATACCATCTCCGCAACGTACGCCGTATGCTTCTCCAATAGGATTAGCAAAACCCGTTGCACCTGCAACAGTTACACGATGGTAGTCTTGGTAGATACCATTCGAATCTTTCTGTTGGATCTGAATTTGTTCGGTTGAGCTGAATGTATTGATGTTTTCGTTGTTAACATCGAGCTTGTTGTTGATATAACGAACATAGATCGTATTCAGATCAATCAGTTGCGATTCAAGACCTGCTTCTGCTGCAATGATGATTGCTTCAATGCCAGTTGAAAGGCCAACGGCTTTCATTCCAACATATGACTTAACGTCAGCAGAGACAATTGCAGATGAAGTGTCTGTTGCATCGTCGAGCAACTTTACATATGGAAGATTAGGCTCTTCAACAAAGTTACCACCTTTGATGATGGTACCTTCCTTCAATATATTTTCACCGAATCGTTCAATTTGATTCTGAAGAATTGCTTGAAGTTGGTTGAGTTCGCGTGCTTGCACTGCCGTAGCAGGCTTGAACATTACTCGATGGAAGTTTTTATCTTCGCTGTAGTCATCGAAGTATGGTTCGTTAGAAAGGTCTGTAATAAGAGCCATTGCTACCCTCTATTAGTATTCAATAACGATCTTGATCGTCTCGGACTGTGTGCTACTTCTATTTATAGGTAAATCAAGATCTTCAATATACAACACCTGACCTGTTCCACTAATTCTATTGGGCTTAGTAACGCTATTCAATTGACCGACGGTTCCACTTGAATTACCAGTGATTGTCTTTGTTAGATCAAGTGATAGATCACCTCTTACACCGGTAAAGTAAACATTTGCGCCTGAAACTTCATGCACAATTGCGGTGTAATTTGTTGTTGCTTGAGTTACAGTCTCACCAATGGTGAATGTCGAGCCAAACAGAATAGAAGTATTTGCTAGAAGTCTATCATCAAACGCAGAAATGTTAGACGTATTTGAGAAACTTGGGTTAGCAAGAAGGGCAATCTTATTGTATTCGTTTGTGATAGGATGTTCAGTTCTAAAGAATGTTTCAGAAACACATACCACATGTGCATGCAAATCCTGATACGCATTAGCGCCATGACCGCCTCTTGGTGGAATGATTGCTCTGAGCACAGCAGGGTTTGGCGAAATTACTTGGGACGTTGCAAGATCGACCATTCCAGATGTACCGACAACCGATATATCAGCAAAGGTATATCCAGAACCACGGTTAATCATTTCAACCGCGCGTAAACCATTCGTGGCACTGTTGATATGGCAAATCGCCTGAGCCCCAGTTCCATCACCTGAAATGATCACTGAAGGGGCGATCTCATATTGTGAAGTAGTTGTTAGGGTAGTCGTGAATGGACTGTCGACTGTAGCTACACGATCGTTACCGATAATGTCGTACGACACAATTCTTCGTAGTTGCCCAGCACCAGTTCCACTGCGGATGTATATTGAAGATCCGTTGTAGAACCCACTTTTACCGGCGAGCGCGCTGACTGTGTCTTTTTGAACAGTAAGAATCGTTGCAGAAGCGGTTCCTTGTACAACTGTAGCAGAAGTTGCAGCGTCGACTTCTGCTTGCACTAGCATAGCATCATTTGAGGCTAGAACTTTAAGTTCATTTGCTGCGAATGAATAGATCGTACCAGTGATAGTCTTATTTCCGGACACTGCGTTGATTTGAACGTTAGCGCTTGCTCCGGCAATGAATGTATTCGAAGTTGTTAGTGTAGCGTTAAATGTGAACATTGCTTGGGTAGCACTTGACT
>JACCEE012257490.1_pt1 | contig 17900 bp, 23 predicted proteins | sample 7449931 | NCBI WGS metagenome assembly JACCEE01 (sample SAMN15323457, study PRJNA562643) | freshwater metagenome | isolation source: river surface water | place: USA:Blue River Watershed | collected 2017-08-19 | reverse complement strand
ATAAGTGAATAGGTTATAAGTATCAGAGGTCATCCACTGATAAAAAGTAAACATTTTAATCATATAATTATCTTGTGCTAAATCTTTTTCGCGTCAAGTTCCTTCTGTATTTCTTCCATAAGATTAGGATTATTTTGTATAGCAAGATATGCTTGTTCCCCAATAACCGGAATTAAATATGCTCCCCATGAAGCCTGATATTTTTCTACACTTCTGTCTATGGTAATCTTTTTTGATTCATAAATATCATTTATATATTTACAGAATGATTTACCAATTAAAATTTCACGTTCTTCATCAAATTTGAGACACATGGAGCCTGTGCAAGCCGCACAAGAATGAGTGGGAAGTTGTTCTTCATTATCTGATAATTTTACGTCACATACTTTGATCCATGGCTTTTCTTTATACATAGCATAATCAAACAAAGCTCCACAAATAAAGGTTGATCCGCATACTTTGCGATAGAGTGCTTGACTGCAAGCAAAAAAAGGACAGCCTTTTTCTCTAAGCCATGTTTCTTTCCATTGAGAAAATTCTTCTATGCTTAAATCTCGACGCAAACTATTATTTTCGGTATAAAACATTTTCACCTCGAACAAATTTATTAAATTCTACATTCAATTTATCTTCATAAGATAAGATTTCGTTAATATAGTCTTCTCGATGTTCAGGCACATATCCACGCTTAACGCCATCTGAATAAGGCCCCATATTATATGCAACAAAAGAAATTTCTATTGTATCTGCTTTTGTCATACAATGTTCGGACCAAAATTGAATACCTTCATGACAATTTTTCTTAATATCATAAAAATCTATTATTTTCCAATTTGATCTTGACTTATTATTAAGCTGAAACAATCCTCTATCAATAGAACCATTTTTATTTCTATTATAGGCTTTCGGATTAAAAACACTTTCTCTCCAACATAATGCAAATGCTAAATTAACAGGCATTTCGTAATAGAGAGCTTCTTGAATAATAGTTTCAGAAATTTCAGAATTATGAGTGTATCTATTAAAGAAGTTTATTAATAAATCCATATTCTTACTGTTTTTGATGTATTGATTAATTTCAAGTCGAGTAATGTATAAAGCTTTCTCGTTGGGTGGATTATATAAATCTTTAAAATAATTATATTTTATTTGTCCGGCTATTTCGGGTTTATAATTAAATGCAGATACGCAGGATAATGCAATTAAAATAGTTGCCAGAATCAACACACTTTTATGTGCCATTTTGGTAGTTAATGTCATTTCTTAATGTATTCATTTGCATTTATAGCAAATGTGTCTCCTTTTCGATTTATTACCAGTATATCATCATAATCGGTATTAAACACCCTAATTTCCGTAATTTTACCAGTTTTTAAATCCCTAATAGCAGTAGCAGTTACTTCAGCCGTTTCTTGTTCTTCATCAGAAAAAAGACATTCTAAATTGTCAAACATCACCGTTGTTTTCATTTTCTATTAACTCCAAGTTTTCATTTATATTAATTATGCTTTTACAATTGCCACATTTAAATTTTCCTGCTTTAACTACTTTAAATGATTTTTTACATTGAGGACAAACCTGCACTTTTGGCTCTACAGACTTTTTAGCAGCACTTTGATCAATTTCTTCAAGCTCTTCAATAAAGTGAATAAATTGTGTAAAGCCAAGAAGTTGGAAAACATCAGCTACTTTTTTCTGGGTTTTCCACAAATGCATTTCGATAGGTTTTATTAACCTTAATATAGAAACAAATACGCCAATACCAGTAGAAGATACATAATTTAAACTTCGTAGATCAAAAACAAGATGTAGAACATTTTCGCAAGTAGGATAAATATCCTCTATTGTTTTACTAAAGTCAGATGAATTATATGTATCTATGCTACCCGAAATACCAATAATTAAAACCTGTTTCTCAAACGTTCCAGTAAGCTGTATATCTGAATGTAGTGCATTAAATTTATCAAAGGAAATAGTCATTTTTTTAAATTCTCCTTGTAATTATCTTTTCGTAAGATAAGGATTAAGACGAAATAATCTCAATAACTTTACCTTTAGGAGGATGATTGCTTTTAGTTACGCACCAAATAGTTTCTATATCATGATTTTGGAAATTATAAGAAAATACACCATCGGTAAGAATAATGACAGGACTTTTAATCTTTTTATTTTCCAACATCCAATCAAAAACACATTGAACACTGGTTCCACCCCTTCCGAGGATTTCTATTTTTCTCCATCCACCCTTTTTATAGGCCGTAACAGACTTAACTTCTGTATCCCATAAGAGAAGTGTCATTTTACTTACATCTTTTACAATTTTTTCAGCTTCCGCAAAAAATTGTTCAATTTCTTCTGAAGTAATTGATCCTGATACATCACAAGCAAAAACAATCTGAGTATCAAGCCGATGGCTTCCCGGAAGCGGTAAATTCCGCCGATTTGCCTTAGCCCAAGAATGTTCTTTATTAAATCCTGATCCATGAACATATACCGAAATACATTTGCGAAGATGGCGTTTCCAACTCACTTTTGACCGAGCTAAAAGTTTGGTAAGCTTTTCAAGTCCTGCACCAGTAAGACTTCCATATCCTCTTTCTGCTGCAACTTTGGCAATATCGCTTAACGTGGATTCCGTGAGATTATCATTATCGGCAAGAAGCTCATGAGTATCAAACTTAGAACCAAATATATTGTCAAAGAAATCTTTATTTTTTTGACCTTGACCGCCACAAGTAGGACAGGCTCCATCACCTTTTTTTCCAGTTCCACCGCAATCAGGACAAGGCTGTTGATTCTGCCAAGATTCTCGTTCCTTTAACAACCAATGATATACATCTTCAGTTATGGATTCACCAGTATATCCCGCATTAATTGCATCTTGAAGATATACTCCACCTTCAGGTAGTGGAAGTTTTCGTTCTCCGATAATCATTTCATTAATCATATCATTAATAATCATATCCGATGCAATATTCCACATCTCATGATCATCAAGAGAACGCTCTTGAGTAAGGAGCACAAGGTGTAATATTTCATGCACCAAAATAGCTTCAAGTTCGGAGTCAACTAAAATCTCTTTGTCTTTTTCTTGTTCAAAATTATCTCGTAGGCCATGCCAAAGGACTTTCTTATATACAACTTTTCCATTGGCATCACGCATAAGAGAACCGTCATTATTCTTCAACGGTATAGGCTTACCATTTTCTCCAAATTCAAAATATTCACAACCGCCATTTAAGAATTGTTCATTAAAGAAAAGATTTATTCGTCCGTTGAGACAATTTACGCCGAAGGTTGGTATATCAGGAGTTTCAAAAAAATTAAAGCGAAACATAAATTCTGCATAATATGGACAATCTCGCAACCAAAGACGAGAAATTGTTTCAAATCGCTCGGGCATACGAATACGAGTCAGTTTCATACGAGGATAGAAATGATTTAAATATGTTGCAAGTCTATCTTCGATAACTAAATCACTCAATTCCGTTTCCTTTTCACATCAAGTGTTGCAGTAGACAATTTAGATTTATCCTTATATCGCTCCAAATAATTTTGCATAAATTTTATCGTTCCTGTTTCTTTACAAGATAGATAAGTCTGTTTATTAAACGCAACGATTAAATCTTTTTCAAGGCAATCATTAGAAAAATTATCATAATTTTGCATAGCAATGAGAATATCATCTTCATCCCATTTATCATAATGTTTGCTAATATAAACAGCTATAGAGTTACATATTGCCTGAATTTGATCCCGTTGCATCTGCACTAAAACATTTTTATATTCATTAAATTTAAACAAAACATCTTTTGCAGATACTCTGTTTTTATTATCAAGATAAATACCAAATTGTGCAGAGGCTGATCCAAGCAAAGAGAATCCTAAAAGACGGTTAATGTCTGCAGGTTCATCATTAGGGTTTTGCTGTAATATTTTTGAAAATTTTACCCATGAACGAGGAGTAACTAATTCAATAAGGGTATTGTCCGCTTCATTTCGAATATACAAGTCTTCATTTCTGGTTCTAATATATCCGATAATATCTTCATGCACATTATGCTCTTTTGCCCATGTAAGCCATTCCTCTGTGGTATATCTAACAAAAAAATGAGCAAACCTATTTTTAAAAGCAGAATCTAATTCTGTAACATCGGTATTATCTTCATATCCAAGATTACCTGCTGCAATAATAAACCAACTGTCAAGTATCTTATGTTTACCGATTTTCCGATCATTGACCAACTGGAACAGCGCGCTTCCAACCTCTGGCCTTGCGCGATTAACCTCATCAAGAAATAATATTCCTTGAGTGCCTTCAAAAAGAGGATTGTTTTCTGTGGGTAAATCTTCTGGAGTAATCCAGCTTAATATTTTTGATTCAACCCCTGCCTTGTTTGTTACATCAATAACCCGAGGAATACCTTTAAGGTCAGAGGATTCTATTTGGGAAGCACGAAAATCTATGATTTGATATTCTTTACCTGTGTTTTTTGACAGCTCTTCAGCAAACTGAAAAACTGTTTCCGATTTACCAATTCCGGGCTTTCCCCATAGAAATGGAGTGGCTGGCTGAATGTTGTTAGGCGAAAGAATCTTACTTAATGCTGCCTTAATCTCGCTAATTGATTGTTGCATCTGTTTCTCCCTGAACCTTATTAGTATATCAGGAAAAGATGAAAAATTCTGCCTATACTGACAAAAAAAGTAGCTCTACTCGCTTTACTTCAGAACAATTATTCTTTTTTAATATATCTTTTAGTAAAAATTTAAGTAATACTTCATTCATTTCACTATCGCTTAAGCAATTAAGTAAAATATTTAAGGAAGGATCATCAAAATAAACCAGCTTTCCAATTTCATGGTAAAACCTAATAAACCGCTTGGTATCATAGGATATCCATTGGTATAAAATGGAAGGATATTCTCGAATAATACTTTTCATAAGCTGAATAACTTTTGTTTGTCCACCATATTTATAACTAAAGTCAAATAAGTCTAATAGCTTTATTCCATCGGATATTAAAGCGACCGCTTTATGATCCCAGAGAATACAATAATAATTTCGCTGTTTTTCAGCTAAAGAAATAGCTTTAACTTTAACATAAAGACGATCTATAATATTATCAGGGAATGATTGGCAAAAATGAGCAAATGAAGATTCACTTAATTCTTCAATATTATTTAATGTCCAGATTCTGGTCTTTTTTGAATATAAATTATTAACAATAATATAATCTTGAAAGTCTTCATATTTATAATATAATTCATCAATGGTTGCTATCGAATAGTTTTTAACAGATCGCAATATGCTATTTTTATTTGTTCTAATCCAAATTCTATCTGAAATATGTTCTACTATTATTTCTTCTTTTATTATCATAATTTTTTATATAAAGCTCTTACCAAATAAGGGATCATTTCCTGATTATTTTCGAATAATTTTTTTGTCAACACACAAGCCATGTATTCAAGTATCTCGTCTTTTTGATCATCCGTTTCATCTGTATCTTCATCTATAAGATGAATTTTTCTTTTCAAATATATTATATCCAAAACGTCTTTGGTAAATTTATTCTCTTTTAAATATACACAAATAAAATTTTCTATCGACCTATATTCAAATAAAATACAGGCTTTCGCAGTTTCATCTATGACCATAAGAATGGAAAAGGACACACAATAGCTTGGGGGAGTTCTGCCTTCATATTGGCAGCGCCGACAGTATTCATAGAATGAATAACAATTTCACCAGTTGCTTTTTGTTCTGCAAGAAACTTTGCAAATTGATATCCAGTATTTTCATTATTAGAATCCACATAGACCATACCATCAAGATCATGATCAAGGAAATAATAATCATATGGACCAAAAAAACTATATGCTTGTTTTGCATCTGCAACTGTTTTAAAGAAATAAACGTCATGACCTTCAAGTTTATTCTTAAATGTTTTTATACGGGAATCATCGTCTTCGAGAATTAATACTTTCATATATTTACCTTCTTAGAGTATATCACAAAAGTTAGATTTTTCAACCAAAAAATACATTTATATAGAAATTAATGCAAGTATAATAATATGACAAATTTTGAAATCGGAATGGTTTTATATTGCAAACAACCTAAGTCGGAATATTTTTATTTTATCTATGATATTTCAAGCGATAAAATATATTATTCCATGTATAAATTCAAAGATAAAAAAATGCAATTTAAAAGATTTGAATGTTTTAAAAATAATATATTAGATAAAAAAATATTACTTTCTATGCCAGTTAACAACGGAACGTTAGTTAAACGTCTTTTAAATCTAAAATAAAAAGCGCCCGAAGGCGCTTTTTTTATTTCTTTTTTTGCTTAGTTTCCTTATCATAGTTACTAATATCGTAATCCGAAGCAACAGTGTCTTCGAATCCTTCAAGTCCCATATCGCAATAAATAAAGTTTTTCGGCCTACAATTTTGAATCGCTATTTCTCTCCAAGCAATATACAAAATATTTCCCATGTTGTTTTCATAGAGTGGTCCAAAATTGGTAGGAGTTTCAAAACCTCCATCAGTAAAAATCATCAAAAATGGCGCATTTCCAACATTTGAGTATTTTGGTTCATATACAACATCACCATAATTAAACTTATATCCTTTTGGCGGAGGTCCTATATTTACACCTTCAGCTTGTTTTGCTGCAGACTCTGTTTTGATAATATGATTATCTCCTGCATCATATGGCTTCTGCCCTTCTTGCGTTTGGATTAATGGGCTTCCATCAGGAAGTTTCATGCTATCACTAAAATTAAGTTTATATGTATTATTAAACTTGCCTTCATTTTTTTTAACAAAAAATTGATTGAGAAATCTAAATACTTCATCAACATCAGTTCCTCCGCCTCCTCTAAACCTTACTCGTAATCCAGATTTCCATGCCTGAATAGGGGTTGCAACCTTTGTGTCGAACTCTAATACATATACTCGACCCTTAACACCAAATTGTTCTTTCTCGAAATGTTCAGCAATTGCATCAAGCCATCCATATACCAATTTATATTGCTCATCACCCATGGAACCAGAAGTATCAACCGCAAAAAACAATAAAGCATTTTTCTTTGCTTCTTTCATGGATTGTGTTGAATACGGTCTAAAATGTGAATTAACTGATCCACCTTGAGAACTTGCTCCAAGAGCACTCAATGCATATGACTCATCATTTTGAAGACTTTCAGATATTTCCATCTTAAATTTATCAAGCATTTTATATATCTTAGCCAATGGCAAATTCTGCCGCTGAACTTCCAATATTGCTTGACGATACAAATATCCAGCTTCTGAACCCCATTTGCTTGGGTCTTTAGTTCCTGATCGTTTAGCGAATTCTTTCCCCTTATTGCTAATCCATTGTTGGGTAGAAGGAGGAGCACCAGCATTTTTACCAAACTTAGTATGATCATCAAAAGATGTTGGCATATTACCCCAGCTATCTTTATCTGATTTATCAGAATTTCCTTGTCCTCCTGATGACTGCTCACCAGTTTCATTTGGATTCCCATCAGAACCTTCTTGTCCTTTTTCTCCATTTCCATCTGATGGCTCCCCTTGTTCAGGATTTCCACCTTTTTGATTATTTGGAGGATTGTTTTTAGATGGTTTTTGTTTTCCAACTGGAATTATTGTAGAACCACCGCCAGATGAACCAGAACCAGAACCCTGTTGTGTTTGATCTGCCGGTTTTAAAATTCCGAGATCATCATAATTCCAGTCTACACTCATAGAAGCATCTGCTTCTGATATCATATTTATTTCTTCTGCCAAAAACTCAAACATCTTAAACCCCTCCCGCTTTTGTAACTTCTGCTTCTGCTGCAGCTTTATCCATCGGTATTACACCATTTACCTTTTGTCCAGACGGATCAATACTGGTTACTTTTCCATATTCACCAGTTTTTTTATTAAAAACAATATCTCCAACTTTTGGGTATTGCGGACCCTGTTTGCCTTGTTGTTGTTGATCATCTCCATCACCTTCCTCTTTTTTTTGGTCTTTGTTTTGGTCTTTAAAGTTTTGTTTAATTTTGTCTTTATTCTTTAAATACCAGTCATAAACGTCTTTAGAAAGTTCTGGACCTTCATACTTTTCTCCCGCCAATGCTTCAAGACAGTTCTGCTTCATTCCACCAAAAGTTTCAGTATGAAGAGTAAAAACCGGAAATGGTGTTTTTACTCGGATACCTGCAAAAGAGCCTTGTTTTAAAACAGTATCATCAATCATAGAGTCTTCAACAATATTTGCTGCTTCATGATCTGAATATCGATGAAATAATCCTTCATCAATATGGTGTCTAAAAAAATGTGCAAACTCATGTGCCAATACAAATGCTATAACTTGCTCACCGCCCATAATACACTTTGGACCAATTGATAGAGCAAGCTTTCCGGGATCAGATGTATCCCAACCAATAGCAGCAGTTCCGTTTGGACTTTTATCTAAATAAAAATTGGTTGCTTCTGTGCAAATCATATACATGAACCGATCAACCTTGGCAAGCTGCCGAAGGATATTCAGCAGTGCCGGAGGTTTATTGTTATTCATCGGTATAAGATTTTCTGTGAGAAGTTCATGTCTTAAACTCAAAAGAAAATCTGACATTTATTAGTCTCCTTTAGGAAGCTTATCTTTAACCTTAATAATTTTATTTACATTGGCAAAAGAGATTACATCCCAAGCTCTATTAAGTGCTGACCCAGAAGTTTTTGATGCATAAGACTCTACAAGATCGCGTTGTGGAGAAGCTATGATAAGCTTGAGCTGAGCTATAACCCATTTTGCAGTAGCAAACTTCATATCTTTATTAAAATTGGGATAATAAATCTCTTTTGGATCAGTTGGAGGAAGCGGTTCTTTTTCTTCTTTTTTATCTTCTTCTTTTTTATCTTCTTCCATAAGTAACTCTTTTGCAAGTGCAGATAAGAAATTACTTTCCGATTTTGTCTTATTCATAGAATCAAACCAGTTTGCATCAGAGCCACCAGCGTTATCGAATTCTGATCCAATGGTGCTATTTGCAATGTTTCCAAATTCTTGAACCCAAACCTTTAATCCACCATCAGAGTTTAATGCTTCATCCATTTGGCACAAAACAATCGACACGCTTTTTAAGAAATCCTTAATAGCCTTGTCTGTTTCAGATACAATGCTTTGATTAAAGTCATAAGCCAGTCCATAAATTTCTTCTGGGGTTGCCATAGCATTTCTGCAGAATTCCATAATATTTATAGTAAGCCATTCAAGAGGAGCAAATTCAGTTTTGATCTTATTTTTCTTCATAAGTTCAGCATATTTTTCTTCACTTCCAATTTCTTTAATTGAATTACACATGCTAATCATAACTGAGTTTTTTGCCATCATACAGGTTTTTTTAAACTGTTCATCAAGCTTTGCATCTTTTCCCTGATTTTTTTCATTATTATCAGAGTCTTGATGATGGGCAAGAAGGATATGTTCTACCGTTCCTATCTGCGCGAATCGCTTAGTTTCATTGGTTGCACCGAGTAAGTCTTCAAGAGTTTCAGCTCCATTCTTAAGAAGAGATGCATTAATAATACCAAGATATTTTGGAGTAAGCTGCACAAATTGCAAATACATATTAACTGGAGAAACGAAATTATCATGCTTAATCCAGTTTTTGGATTTAACATCGAAATAATACCAATTCATCTTAGTATAATTTCTTTCATACCACTCTTTGTCATGACCTCCAGTAAGGTTGTCTTCTACCCAGTCTTGAACAGCAGCAGCTCTCATGTTTGTAGCAACACGTTCAATATAACGATTATTAAGAGGAATAATTGCATCATCTTGCCAAGAAGCAAGCTGAACAGGATCATAATCTTGTTTTGTTTCATATGCATGATGAACAGTAGAAAAGTTTACCCATGCGGAAGGCATATAGCATTCTTTCATAAGTTGTTCTTCATCATCTGTCGCAACAAACTTTGACATATCCTGATCTTTATTTTTAGATTCAATACCAGTTTTACCATCTTTCTTTGCGGCCAATGCTTTTTTCTCTTGTTCTGGAGTTAGATAGAATTGACCATTCGGATTTTCATTCCCGAAGAATTCTGAAGAATCTGCAGCGCTTGCTTGATAACGAACAACGCTATTAAAGCGGGTAATCATAGCCTGACTCATTTGAACAACCTGCTCATTATCATTTTGTCCACCAATATTTCCTGCAACACATACAAGTGTCTTAAGTGGAAGGAAATAGATAGAACCAATTGATCCTGAAAGCAATAAGTTCATTGCAGCATTCATATTTTCTTTTTGTCGATTAAACTCATCAAGCAAAAGAAGCCATGCACCCGAATCATTAGAAGGAGGTAAAACACCTTCAACAGCCTTAAGCTTAATAGTTCTGGTTACAGTTTTTTGACCAAAATTATCATCGTGTTCAGTAAGTAAAGAATAATGTTGATATTCTGCAGATTCATAAATATAAGCAGGAGCAGATTCGCCAGTAAGCCTTTCTCTAAGAGCATAGGCTTGAACTTCAAACTCAGTGTTTTTAGTTTCCTCCAAAGACATCTTTCCTGTAAGCCATTGCTGAACAAGACCGTATTTTACCTTAGCCATGGCAATATCTGAAGCTTTACCAACAAGGGTTTCTCCAGTAGTAAGAGATTCTACAATCATGCCAGCAGGAACGCTAATGCTTTCAGAAGCGGCTTTTAAAGGACGACCTCTTTTCTTTGGAGCTGCACCATCACCGATTTTTAACTTGTCAGAAGCTGCTGATTCCGCTGCAGCTTCTGCAGCCTGAGCTTCACCTTCAAGGTCAATTTCGTTTCCTGTTTCATCGACATAACGGACTTTTTCATCGGCTACTGGCATACCACCAAATACCTCTCGATATAAGGCTGCAACTTCAATACCTCTAAAATGCATTCCAAGTTCATCTGCCATTTGCTTACAAATAAATGTTTTTCCCTGTCCCGGAACACCAAAAATAAGAACAGAAGGAACAAAGTCCTTTAAAGACTTTCTAAACTTAAGCTGATATCCAAGTCTACGAATAATTTCCATTACATCGTCAGCTCCAAGTATATTTTCTTCTACAGGAGTTCTAAGATCAGAAAGAGATTCTTGGCCATCTTTTTTATAAGAAATATTAATATTTTTAGGAACGGGAGTATTTTTAAGATTCATACCTCTGGAAACAAGAGAACCATATTTACGAATGTTTTCTTGATCTTGATTAGTAAGGGTATGTCCACGTTCCTCTGAATCCTTATTCATTCCTTGCGGTCGTAAGGTCGCTTCTGGATCAAAATCGGCATCATCCAAATCACCAGCTTCGTTAAGCTCTTTGCCAAGCTGAGAAAGAAAGCTCCCTTCCATCTGTTTGCCGTTTCCAGTAACAGTAACACCTTTCATTACAGAAATTACTAAAGTATTATTTTCTGATCCACCGTAACCGGTTTGACAAGTATCCAATACTTTTTTACCATGGGCAACTGCCGCCTTACTTTTATCAGAAAAAAGAAGTAAGAAGGTTTTATTTTTAATATGTTCAACCACAGCTTTTGCTGCAGCGTATTTTTTCTTGAAGAAATCAATAGTGGAAGACAAGGCACCTTTTACGGTATCGGCCAAACCTTCATTAAGTTCTGGCTCTTTTTTCTTTCCAAGGATTTCGTCAATCATTTCATTTATAGTCATTTTTCACCTCAGTATTATATAAAATAAAAGCCTCTCCTCTTATCGGAGAGGCTATAAATCCTCAATCCAGATTACGCTTTAAGCGCAGACATAATCTCGGCATCGCCGCCGCCTTGGGGCTTTCCGGTAACAACGCCTACACAAAGCTTAAGAACATTCTCAAAATCCATTCCAACAATCTGTCGAACAACAGAATAATTCTTGTCGCTGATCATAGAAGTGTCACCCTTATCATCGGAACCAGATTCATCAGCCTCATTAAGTGCCATCTTTCCAGAGATGTAAGCCTCAGAAAGAGCCATGAGTTTACTCATATTCATTCCTTCCTCGGTTTTGGTTGCGTCAGAACGAGCAAATGACTTCTTAAGAGTATCAACAGCTCCCTTTGAAACACCAGCTCCACCATTTAGCTTCTTTGAAGCATCAGTGGAAGTTTGAGAAAGAAGGAAAAAATCCCACTTTTCTCCAGACTCTCTTACAAGAACCTTAAAATCTCCGCTTCCCTTTCCGGACGGTCCAAAATTATCCTTGGGGATATAGAACCAAGGAGTGGTAGCAAGATCGGCAAAAGTTTTACCTACAAACTGTCCTGCGGAATCACCACTCTCGGACAACAAACTATAAAATTTACTAAAATCTAATTCCATAAAATTTCTCCTTTATTTATATATTAGAAATCTATAATACGCTTTTATTATTTATCTTATTCAGATACTCTTGAAAAGAACCATCAGAACATGATAATCCATCATAAACGGCAACTGTTCCAGCTTTTAATAAAGACGTTAAAACCTGTTCTTTTGTTGCACCATTATATATATCTTCATCAACATCTTTAATTATGCTCAAAACTTGTGAAATAATTGAATTTTTTTGAATGTTAGAAGCATAATCTTCAAGTGTCAAAAATGGAGAATTATTACTTGCATGAATAGTTTTAGTTTTATAGTTGAAACTCTTTACCCACTGCCCTGTTGGAATCTCCGAACGCTCAAAAATAAGTCTTACCTTAGAGGTAGTTTTATTTTCATATATTAGATAATTATCAGCTTTTAAAGTCATATATTATCTTGTCAGTCTTCATCCATTTCTTTTGATTCAATATACGCAAGCTCTTCATCAGTAAATTCAAAATATAAGGCTTCCATTTTTTCATAGAGTTCATCCTGTTCTTCCGGAGTTTCAGCCCTATTATATTTCTTTTTAAGTTGAAGATACTTTTTTATGTTAATACTCATAATAACTCCTTAGATAAATATGCTCATGCAATAACATATCTTATTATATTCATGTAAAAAGTTAATTTATTTTATCTAAAAGAACATCAATACGTTCATAAACACGATATACGTCAGCTAAATCAGTATTCAACATAATTGCTATATCTGAAGGTTCCATTTCATAATTATTGGTTAGTTTCATTAATGTATACATCATTTGACTAAGCTCTTTGTCTTTAAATTTATCTGGTTTAGAATTACTATTGGTAGTTTCCTCATATTCAGAAGCAGTTATATTTCCTTTAAGAAATTCATTTTCGGCAGATACTTTAAGAAACTGTTCTTGAAGTTCCTTAATAACACGCTTCGCAAGTTGCTTTTCTGTCATAGTGTAGCTCCTGTTAATATATACATATATCTTGCATAAAAATACAAAAAGGCTCCCCTATAAAGAGAGCCTTTTGAGTTAATCTTTCAATTCCACATTCCAATATAAAGATGAAACAAATTTATCCCAGCTCTTATACTTCTTAATTCCTTCTATTGGAACTTCAAAAGTTATAAATACATTTGGCTTTATTGGCTTGTGAAGCAATTTCATTCCTGCCTCTTCTGGAGTTCTACATCCTTTTTTATTGTTACATTTGTAACAAGAGCAAACTATATTTTCCCAAGAGGTTGAACCTCCACGAGCACGAGGTATCACATGATCCCATGTAAGCTCATCTAAAGGAAATTTTTTACCACAGAATTGGCAGATGTTTTTATCACGAATAAAAACGTTTCTTCGGGAAAATCTAACTTGCTGCTGATAAGATTTATCATAGTTTAATACTCGAATAATAGTTGGAGCAACTATAGAGAATTCTTCATTCCCAATAATCTCTTCATTCGATTCAAGTCCAAATTGCGATTTAAGAAAAGACATTTCAATCCATGAATCAAAATTATATCCGGTGTATGCGGTATCTTCTATAGACACTACTTCAGCTCGTCCTTTAACGAGTTTTTTAATAGCCTCTCTTACAGTAACAATATTTATAGGAACATAATTCTTATTTAAAACAAGAACTTGAGAATTCAAAACGGTAGTCATAATTGCCTCACTTTGGGCGTTATAATAAATCCTTTATTAACCCCTCTAATTTTACTTTGTTCATTGGACCTTGTATCTGATGTTTTAGCTCGCCATCCTTGTAAAGTTGAATTACTGGAACAGCCATAATATTAAATCTACTTGCAAGTTCCATTTCTTCTTCAGCATCAATTTTACAGACAGATAGTTGATCTGAATATGTCTGTGATAGATCATCAATAACTGGTGACATCATTTTACAGGACCCACAATGGGGCGTAAAAAAATCTACTAAAACAAGCTTGTTTTCCTTCAAAAGATTGTTTAAATCAAACATATTTAACTCCTTAAATAATAAAAAAACCGAGACGGAATGCCTCGGTTTGTAAGGTGCATTAACGTCCTATATTAACTTATGCTTTTTTTTGAGTTATATTCATCATAGAGAGCGTCATATTTTGCAATTTTATCAAAATATCCAAATTTCTCCAGAATTTTATATACCACATTATTTAATGATTCATTCGGACCTTGAATATCTATAGTAATCAAAAAATCCGCATCATAATCATCTGCAAATGCCTCTTGTCTAAATGCTCGCGCCATATGATGGGCAACACCTAATGAATCTAAATCAGCCTTTATTTCAGTTTCTTTTAACGATATCATTTGCTGAACTTCTTCTTTATCAAGTTCAATATCTACATCTTTTAGATACCCTTTATATGTTTCAAGCTCTTGTAAATCACGATCAAGCTCTGCAATTTTACCATCAATACCATACATAAAAAATTTTGCCACTTCAAGTCCATACAAATATGGTGCTTTATAATTACTTTTCTTTGGCTCTTTAATCCATGTATTATTTAACACATCATAAGCCGCATCTGCATTCTTTATTCCACTATCATCTGTCTTTAAATAATAATTAATTGGATGCTGCGTTTTTAGAAGATTATTTCCATTAGGCATTAGCTTCCATATTTTTTCTACTTCATCATCAGCAATAGTTACTTGAATATTTACATCAACATCTGATGTTTTGGAATATTGATACCCTGTTGAAGAGCCTATCATAACCATTGCATTTACTTGATCTTTTTTATATCCAAGCTCTTCCCACCAAGAGAAAAAGACATCCTTAATTGCAGAACGAACGTCCGGACGCATTTTTCTATTAATAAAAATATCAGAACTAAGGTCTTTATTAACCGGATCAAGAATAGATTCTTTTATTGTTTTTTTAAGCGAAATACTTTCAAAAAGACTTTCAGCTAATTTTTCAGCTTTTACTTGAGGAAGTATAGGCTCTTTAATTTCTTTTACAGTGTGTTCAAACTTCATATGATTATCTTATGGGGTTTTTACAAAAAATATAAAAAAGGCAGCAGATTGCTCTGCTGCCTAAAATCGCGTTGTAGCTATAATACAGCCCTTTGGTCTTTCGATCCGTTAGCTCTTTAATCTGTATTACTCAACAACACTTGATGCGAAGATTTGAAGCCAGAACCGAGTTTTCACCCCTCTGGGCTTATTTCTCTTTCCTCACATCCATAGCTATAATATATCATATCTTATATAAAAAATCAAATTTAATTACAACTTTATCCAAATAAAATTTTGATATTCTTCTAATAGTATTTTAGTAGGATTTGGTAAAATTGTTTGAACATCTGGATTAGAAAATATTTTTATTTGATCAGTTCCAAATGGTGTCAATACTTTATCCAGCACTGTTCTTACTTCTAAAAAATAATCTGGACACTCCTCAAATCCCCTTTGAGTAAATGTGCCATTTGCCTGAAATACTGATTTTAATCCATCAGTATATTTGCTTATATCGGTATTTTTATATAGAATTGTCGGGATTACAATTCCCGTAGATGTTTGCTCTATTATATATCCATTAAGAGGAAATCCCATGTTTTTGATTTTTTCCATTGCTTTTAATAACAAAGATTCCAGTTTTTCTTCTGTAAAAGCAAAACGCTTATTTATTTGATCTACAGGATGTTTTTCATTTGATGAATAAATTGGCACGAATTTGTCTGTTAAAATTCTTTTCAATCCAAACTTATTTTCTTTTTTATATTGATAGGAAGTTAATAAAATTCTTGTTCGCTGATTTTTCCATCGAAAATAAGACTTGTTATGATTATAATCCGTAATTATTTCTGTTTTTTTAATTTCTAACAACGCTGTTTCAAATTTCATATAGTTATCTTACTAAATTTATAAAAAAGGCAGCAGATTGCTCTGCTGCCAAGGATGGTTATGCGCAAACTGTTTACATGGTTAATTCAGTGGGTGGGAGGGGAACTGAATTAGCCGCAGCTTACACAAGAATCGGCGGAAAGTGTCGTAACACTCACCCCCGACAAGTAATAATATATCATAATATACTATAAAATTCAAGTAAAATATAAAAAAACAGCAGAGCAATCTGCTGTTTTTCGCCTTGAGGTCGTCCCTTGACTCCTTACCAGACTTAGCTGTTTTGGCTATTTAATTCAAAAGAGTCTCAACACTTGATATTGAGATTCAGCACCAAAACCGAACTTTTCAGCCCCTCTGGACTTACGCATACCCCTCAATATCCAAAAATACTATATCTCAATTTCAATAAAAACCAAACTATTATTCATCAAAATTATCTTCATCTTCAAACTCTATATCATCATCAAATTCCATTTCATCTACATCAAAATCGTCATCTAAATTATCATTTCCAAAATCTGACATAATTACTTCTTTTTATATACCCCAGCGACTTGCTCTTCATGAACAAGTTGAAATCTTCCAAATCCATCAGCATCTACAATATTTGGATACCACTGTCCATTAACCTCAATAAAGTCTCCACTTCCTACTCCAACTTCAACCTTATTTCCAACCTTTACTACTAATCCAAATTGAGGATTGTTTGCTGTTGGCTGCTGAGCAACAATAATGCTTCCAACCTTCTTTTCTTTTGATGTCTTTTCCTGAAGAACCTCTACAAGAATATATTTCCCAATAGGCTCAAGTGATTCGTATCCTGATTCAAACGGTGTATTTGCCATATATTTTCTCCTATTAATAACTATGCTTAAAAAGTGATTAAATGTTTGTTCTTATAATTAATTTTCAACAAATTCAATTTGGAAATAGCTTAAAGTGCTCGCATTTGTGTTTGTTCCGGCTCGTATATCGATATAATCATTGACAGCAAAATCACCTATTAAAGCAACGGGACAATTGAAACCAACTGCTCCTGATCCGCCCGTCCTCCATTGAACACCATTTTTATAAATATAAATGGTGTTGGTATTTGCAATAGAAATGTTTCCCAAAATTCGCCAGCTACCCGCTTTAGAAATAGTAAACCGTTTGTTAGTAGCATCCCAAAGATCATATGAATCACTATCAATTGTATTGAAACCAATTGCCACATTTGCACCTGTTGCTTGTGCGCCTGATACACTTGCCCATAATTTTGCAGGATTATCAGCTTGTGCGTTTTGAGCGATTTTTATACGCCATGCATTATAACCATCTGAAGCAGCAATTACTTGCGCCCATGTTCTATCAGCAATTCCTGCGCCGTCCATTGCTGCGCCGCCACGTATTACGTTGGAAAGTCGAACTCTAACTTGACCCGCAACTGGTTGCGATAGCCAAAAACCTGATTTATACTCCGAGCTACCTACAGCAATACGGTCGCCTAAGCTAAAAACAAAAAGTGAATCAATCCCCGCATCTTTTGCATCAACCCAAGCTGAATTAACTTTACTTCTTACTTGTAATTGGATTACTTCATTTGGTAGAAGGTTTCTGGGTAATGAAACTTCATAATAAGTTCCGGTAGTGTTTGCTAAAATTGGTGTACCATCTGCTCCGTTTTTTGTTT
>JACCEE010950689.1_pt1 | contig 17915 bp, 11 predicted proteins | sample 7449931 | NCBI WGS metagenome assembly JACCEE01 (sample SAMN15323457, study PRJNA562643) | freshwater metagenome | isolation source: river surface water | place: USA:Blue River Watershed | collected 2017-08-19 | reverse complement strand
CAAAACCGTGAGTGCCACCAGAAAAACGTCCATCGGTAATCAACGCGACCTGTTTACCCAAACCTTTACCCATAATCGCCGCAGTGGGCGATAACATTTCGCGCATTCCGGGACCGCCTTTAGGCCCTTCATAACGAATAACTATCACGTCTCCGGCAACAATACCACCATTTAAAATACTTTGTAACGCTTGTTCTTCAGCATCAAACACTTTAGCCGTGCCGGTAAATACCAGTCCTTCTTTACCGGTAATTTTAGCAACCGCGCCTTCAGTGGCTAAATTGCCATACAATACAACCAGATGACTGTCCGCCTTGATAGGGTTATCTAAACTATGAATAATATCCTGTTCAACTGGATAAGGTTGAACATCTGCTAAATTTTCTGCTAAAGTTTTTCCGGTCACGGTTAAACAATCGCCATGTAATAACCCTTGAGCTAACAATATTTTCATTAGCGGTTGAATCCCGCCAATCGCCACCAATTCTGACATTTGATATTGACCGCTAGGTTTTAAATCCGCCAACATCGGTACTTTCGCACCGATACGGGTAAAGTCATCTAAACTTAACCCTACTTTTGCTGCATGAGCCATTGCTAGTAAATGTAAAACTGCATTCGTTGATCCGCCTAACGCAATAACCACCGTAATTGCATTTTCAAAAGCTTTTTTCGTCATAATGTCGCTAGGCTTAATGCCTTGTTTGAGCAACTCAATGACAGCGGCCCCCGCGCGTTCACAATCTGAGCGTTTTTCAGCAGAAATAGCATTTTGCGCTGAACTATTTGGTAAACTCATACCCAAGGCTTCAATCGCGGAAGCCATTGTATTTGCCGTGTACATACCACCACAAGAACCCGCACCAGGAATGGCTTTCGCTTCAATCGCAACTAATTCAGCATCATCAATTTTATGATTCGCCCGCGCACCCACCGCTTCAAATACTGAAACGACATCTAATTTTTTATTATTGTGACATCCGGGTAAAATCGTACCGCCATATACAAAAACGGCTGGACGATTTAGGCGTGAAATCGCAATTAAACAGCCGGGCATATTTTTATCACAACCGCCAATTGCCACTACGCCATCAAATCCTTGACAAGCCACTACTGTTTCAATCGAATCGGCAATCACTTCGCGCGACACTAGCGAATATTTCATCCCTTCCGTTCCCATGGAAATTCCATCGGAAATCGTAATAGTATTGAAAATAACTGCTTTTCCTTGAGCTTGATTAATTCCCTGAGCCGCAACTTCTGCTAATTGATTAATGTGCATATTGCACGGCGTAACCATGCTCCAAGTGGAAGCCACTCCGATTTGTGGTTTATGAAAATCCGCTTGTGTAAAACCGACTGCATGAAGCATAGCTCGACTGGGCGCGCGCTCCATACCATCGACGACTTTAGCCGAAAATTCGCGATTGATAGTTTCAGTGGATGAGTTAGTCATAAATTTTTGTCCTTATACCTTTAATATAAACTTTATCTATTTTTAACATTAAGGAATGATTTTACCTTTCACTTTGAAAATGAATTGCTAAAAAGAATCCCAATTATGTGAACGTCTGCGCCAACTCAATTTAGGTAAAATATAGCCTAACAATACGCCAAATAAAGACAATAAACCACCATAAATAAACCAATCTTGATTTGCATTCGTTTCCAAAGTTTGTTTTTCTAATTTCAATTGTTCCAATTCTTTGGTAGCTTTAACAAAATTCTGTTCTAATAAATCATGTTGTTGTTTTAATTCAATCGCTCCGGCTGCAGTTTCGCGTAATGTAATTAATTCATTATTTAATTGATCGCGTTCTTTAGTTAGAGCTGAAGTGGCCGCTTTATAAGAAGGATTATCATTTTTTAACGCATTTAATTGCGATTGCAATTTGGCATTATCTTGTTTAATTTTTTCCAATTCTTGATTAGCTTTAGCTAAATAGAATTTATGACTGGGATCATTAGCTAAATAGCTGCTTAATATAAATCCTTCTTGACCATTTTCCAGTCGTACTTTGGTATAGTCTGAACCGCGTTTTTTGGAAATTAATATCAAAGGAGTTCCGCTGGTTACGGTCGTTAAAATGGGGCTATTGATGCTGTCATCGACTTTAAGCGTAAAAGACATATTGTCAGTGACATATACCGTTTTGGCATAGCTAAAACCAGTTTGCAATAACAATAGCAACATAAAAAATAATTTTGTTTTCACGAAGGTCTCAAGGTAGAAGCGAAAATAAGGTTAATTTTAATAGGTTATCTGCAAATAAGGAATTCTAGCAACGCCTTTTGACTATGCAAGCGATTTTCCGCTTCGATAAACACTACACTTTGATGTCCATCCATAACTTCCGCGCTGACTTCTTCACCTCGGTGCGCCGGTAAACAGTGCATAAATAAAGCCTCAGGACGCGCTTGATCCATCACGGCGGCGTTCACCTGATAAGGCTGAAAATCTTGCTGACGCTGTTGTTGTTCAGCCTCTTCGCCCATGCTTACCCACACATCGGTGACGACTAAATCGGCATTTTTTGCAGCTTCAAGCGGAGTTGCAAAAAATTGGACTCTATCGCCTGCCAATTGTTGCCAAGCAGTTGCTGGTTCATAACCTCTGGGACAAGCAATGTTCAACTTAAAATCCAGCAAAGTCGCCGCCTCCAAATAAGAATGACACATATTATTACCTGCACCAATCCAAGTTACTGTTTTTCCAGCAATATCCCCGCGTAATTCAAAAAAGGTTTGCATATCCGCCAACACTTGACAAGGATGAGACAAATCCGTCAACCCATTAATCACCGGAACTCGAGAATATTTTGCAAAAGTTGTCACCGTGCTATGTTGATAAGTGCGCAACATAATACAGTCAACCATACTTGAAATCACTTTAGCACTATCTGCTAACGGTTCACCGCGACCTAATTGGGTATCTCGTGGAGATAAAAAAAGGGTAGTTCCTCCCAAATGTGCCATGCCAACTTCAAAAGAAATTCGCGTACGAGTGGATGATTTTTCAAAAATCATCGCTAATACTTTATTTTTCAAAGGCTGAGGTTCAGGAAATGGACGTTGTTTAAAAGCTAATCCACGTGCAATTAAATCACGAAATTCTGTACTGGTTAAATCACATAAATTAATAAAATGTTTTGAGTGCATAATCTTTATAGATTTTGAGTATATTCTTGAATGAGATCAGCCAATGTATGGGTTAAATGGCGAATCTGTTTCTTTTTAATAATTAATGGCGGTAATAGCCGAATCACTTTATCAGCCGTCACATTAATTAATAATCCTTTAGCTAAAGCTAATTTCACCAATTCGCCACAAGGTTGAGCCAATTCAATTCCAATCATTAATCCGTAATGACGAATATCAATCACATGAGGATTATTTTGTAATTGTTTAGTCAATTGTTGCGTGATTTTTTGTCCTTTTGCTGAAACTTTGGCAATTAAATTCTCTTGTTCTACAGTTTCTAATACCGCTAAAGCGGCACTACAAGCTAAAGGATTACCACCAAAAGTTGATCCATGTTTACCCGCAGACCATAAAGAAGCAGCGACTCCACTAGCTAAACAGGCTCCAATCGGTACGCCATTGCCCAAAGCTTTGGCTAAAGTACAAACATCCGGCATAACTTGTTGATGTTGAAAGGCAAACCAAGCTCCGGTACGTCCAATACCGGTTTGAATTTCATCCAGCATCATTAACAATTGATGTTGATCACACAAATTCCGAATGCGCGTTAAATAATCGCTTGCTGGAATATTAATGCCCCCTTCGCCTTGAACCGGCTCGAGCAAAATAGCGACACAATTCGGATGTTGCGCAATCGCTTGTTCAATCGCCGCAATATCATTGAATGGCAGCCGAATAAATCCAGAAACTAAGGGTTCAAAACCTTGTTGAATTTTGAGATTACCAGTCGCGCTCAAAGTTGCTAAGGTTCTTCCATGAAAACTTTTTTCCATCACAATAATTTCGGGCTGATCAATTCCACGTTGATGTCCATAATAACGCGCTAATTTAATCGCCGCTTCATTCGCTTCAGCTCCGGAATTAGAAAAAAACACGTTACTCATGCCACTATGAGCGATTAAGCGACGCGCTAATTGTTCTTGTAATTCAATCTGATATAAATTAGAAGTATGGATCAATTTACGACTTTGCTGTGTCAATGCCTGATGAACAGCAGGATGCGCATGACCTAAATTACAAACCGCAATTCCAGAGACGGCATCCAAATATCGTTGACCGCGATCATCCCATAGCCAAACGCCTTTGCCATGATTAAAGCTAACCGGTAACCGCTGATAAGTGGGCATAATAAACGAGTTCATTTGTTTAACCCTGTGATAAAAAACAAAAAGGCAGCGTTCGGCTACCTGATAAAAAAAGTTTTCATTATAGATTTGTCAAAACCAGCTCGCAATAGTTGTTTTATATTTCAGGGTTTTGGCTGAACGATAAACTCTGTTAAGATGAATTTTTTTTACCTATATGAGTTTTTAAAATGGATGTGATTGAACGTATCCAACAACAATTAGCGAGCCATTCTGTCATTCTGTATATGAAAGGCACACCGGATTTTCCACAATGTGGTTTTTCCAATCAAGCCGTACAAGTGTTACGCGCCTGTGAAGCCGAATTTGCTTATATTAATATTTTTGAAGATTTGGAATTACGCGAAGCTTTAAAAGAATATTCGCATTGGCCTACTTATCCACAATTATATATTAATGGACAATTAATTGGCGGTTGCGACATTATGATAGATTTATATCGTCAAGGAGAATTAATTAAATTATTGAATCAAGCTAAAACAGTTGCTTAATTTAATATTTCCTTACATTCCTGCCAAGTTATTCAAAACATGGCAGGTTTAATAGGTTTTTTATTAAAACAAAAATACAAAAGCTTTATAATCTTAAATTTTTAATGACCCTAACAATTTCTGGATCATCATTTATAGATTCAATACTAAAACTTAATTTTTTAACTAAAGCTAACATCGATTGATTAATACTTAAAACTTCTCCTTCCAAAGAGATAATGCCTTTATTTTTTGCAGTCAACATTAAGGCATTCATTAAGCGACTGCCAATTCCTAATCCTTGATATTGATCTGCGACTACTAATGCAAATTCGGCACTCAAACCATCGGGATTAATAATATATCGTGCAACTCCTAATTCAATACTGTCATTTTCTTCAGTAGTTACTGCAACAAAAGCCATTTCACGGTCATAATCTATTTGAGTAAAACGAACAATCATTTCCGGAGTTAATTCTTGTAATGCTTGCATAAAACGAAAATATTTTGTCCGCTCAGATAAACTGCGCATAAATTCTTTTTCCATTTTCGCATCTTCAGGACGAATCGGTCGCAAAACAATTTCCATTCCATTGGATAATTGTAATTGCTGAATCAATTCTGATGGATAAGGATGAATGGTCATATGTGAATATGGAATTAATTGATGCACCGTTTTTGCTTTAATTCGAGCATCTACTGCCATTACGCCCTTTTCATCTGCAATTAATGGATTAATATCCAACTCTAAAATTTCAGGCAATTCGCTCACTAAATTAGAAATATTTAATAATACCGCCACAATCGCTTTTTTATTCGCTGGCGGCAATTGTCGAAATGCTTTTAAATAACGCGCGGCTTTGGTTTTAGCAATCATTTGCTCAACCATATATTCATTTAAAGGCGGTAACGCAACGGCTTTATCGCGTAAAATTTCGACCATTGTTCCACCTAATCCAAAACTGATTGCCGGGCCAAATACCGGATCACGCACCACGCCAATCATCAATTCACGTGCAGAAGTCGATTGATACATCGGTTCAACGCTAATCGTAACAATTTGAATTTGTGGAAAACGCTGTTTAATTTGCTGTTCCAATTCAACAAAATGATGCGAAACTTCTTGAGCATGAGGGATATTTAATCTCACACCGCCAATATCAGATTTATGACTAAATTCCGGCATATTAATTTTTAATACCACCGGAAAACCTAGGGTTTGTGCCGCAACCATTGCATCTTTGCTATTCGTTACACTGATTGTGGGAGTGACTGGAATATGAAAAGCAGCTAAAATCGCTTTTGATTCTTGAGCAGTTAGAACCTCTCTACCTTCAGCTAATACTCGTTGAATAATCAACCGCGCCCCTTGCACTTCAGGCGGGGTAGAAGATTTTGTCGGCGAGGGAATTTGTTTGAGTAAAATTTGATTGCGCGTGTATTTAGCTAAACAAGAAAACGCATCCACTGCAATTTCAGGCGCGTTAAAATGTGCGACTCGACTGTTGGCAAATAAGGCTCGTCCTTCCAAAACTTTACTGCCACCTGTCCATGAAGCCAAAACCGGTTTTTGAGTTTGATTCGCTCGCTCAATTAAACAGCGAGCAATTTCTGTCGGATTGGTCATCGCTTGCGGCGTTAAAATATTCAATACGCCATCAATATTGTCATCTTTTAAACAAATTTCTAAGGCTTGAGCATAACGTTCAGCGGTTGCATCGCCTAAAATATCCACCGGATTGGCATGAGACCAATGAACCGGCAACACTTCATTCAATGCCTTAATGCTTTGTGAACTCAAAGTTGCCATCGTGACTCCAACATCTTCAGCACGGTCGGTACTCATCACTCCGGGCCCACCCGCATTTGTAATAATCGCTAAATGATCGTGTTTTAACACATAATTATTTGCCAAAATTCTAGCGGCGGAAAATAATTCGATAATGTTATACACTCGAACCACTCCGGCACGTTCAATCGCGGCATCAAAAACATCATCGCCCCCAACCATTGCTCCCGTATGTGACATGGCTGCTTTACAACCGGCATCATGACGACCGGATTTAATTAAAATCACGGGTTTTAACCGAGCTGCGGCTTTTAAACCACTGATAAAACGTCTCGCCTCACGGATGCCCTCAACATACATTAAGATTCCTGTGGTTTTAGCATCTGTCGCTAAATAATCTAGCACTTCACCAAAATCAATATCTGCGGCTCCGCCCATCGATATAACGGTAGAAAAACCAATTTCTTGGGATTTTGCCCAATCTAAAATAGCGGTACAAACTGCACCTGATTGAGATAACAAAGCTAAATGTCCATCGGTAATTACGCCGTCACCAAAAGTCGCATTTAAAAAAGCACTCGGTCTAGCAATCCCTAAACAATTGGGTCCTATGATGCGAATACTGTAACGACGAGCAATATCCAAAACTTCTTGTTGTAAACGTTTGCCTTCTTCTCCCAACTCACCAAAACCCGCACTAATAATAATAACTGAAGTTACCCCTTTATTCGCACATTGGCGCATAACCGCTGGCACTGTGGGTGCTGGTGTTGAAATCACCACTAAATCAATCGCCTCATGAATTGCCGTTACAGTTTGATACGCTTTTAAACCTAAAATCTCATCGCGCTTATGATTCACCGGATATAAATTTCCGTTAAATCCAGCCTGCTGCATATTTAATAATAACCGATAACCCACGCTATCCGCACGTTCTGAAGCACCGACAATTGCTATAGATTTTGGGGTAAAAAATCGACTTAAATAATGAGGTCCCATAATCACTAATTCCTAAATGAGAAAGTCACATCTTAATCGAAGTGGATTAAAATTAAATAAAATCCTCACTTTTTATCGAGAACTTGGCTTAATTTAATAAGGATGAACCGAACAAGTTGGACATTCCGGATTTTTCTTTAAACGCAAACTTCGCCATTCCATAGTTAACGCATCCAAGACCAACACTCGCCCCTGTAAACCATCGCCAATCTGTAAAATGTATTTCAAAGCTTCTAACGCCTGCATACTGCCAATTATTCCCACTAAAGGAGCGATAATACCTTGAGTGGCGCAATTATAAATATCCTGCCCTTGTTGTGGATATAAACAATTGTAACAAGGTTGATTATTTCCACCGGCAAACACACTAATTTGCGCTTCAAATCGAATCGCTGCTCCTGAAACTAAGGGCTTAGACCACTTTACACAAGCGGTATTAATCGCAAATCGCGTCGTAAAATTGTCACTACAATCCAATACAATGTCCGCCGCCGACACTGCAATATCTAACTCTTCAGCTTGCAAATGTCTAGCTACCGCCACGACTTTAACTTCAGGATTAATTTTTTTCAGCGTTTGTTGGGTTGAAATTACTTTTTTTAACCCTATATCGGTCGTGTAGTGAACGATTTGACGTTGTAAATTTGATAAATCAACATCATCGGCATCGTAAATAGTCAATTGACCGACACCCGCAGCGGCTAAATATAAACTCGCCGCCGCGCCTAATCCACCGGCACCGACTATTAAAATTTTTGCGGACAGCAATTTTTGTTGTCCTGCAATGTCGCAGTGCGACAACATGATTTGACGGCTATAACGCAAAAGTTGGTCATCATTCATGATTATTCAAAGGATTGATTATTTAAATATTTTTAGGGATTCATGATCCCTTTATCAACAATTGATTGATTTTGAATACTAGCAAAAATCAGTCAATTTACATGATAGCTAGTTTAACCTTTAAAAACCATTTATTAGGAGATATTTTATGAGTATACGTCCGTTACATGACCGAGTCGTTGTTAAACGTGTTGAGGAAGAAACAGTCACCGCTGGTGGGATTGTATTACCCGGCTCTGCGGCAGAAAAACCCAGTGAAGGGATCGTGTTAGCGGTGGGCAATGGTAAAGCCTTAGACAATGGCCAAGTGCGTGCGTTAGACGTTAAAGTCGGCGACCGAGTGTTATTCGGCAAATATTCAGGTACTGAAGTAAAAGTCGATGGCGAAAAAGTGATCGTGATGCGCGAAGATGACATCATGGGTGTAATTGCTTAACCCATTTTTCGTGATAAAACAAAACGTTACCCTCATTTATAAACAGTTAAACAATAGGAAATAAAATGGCAGCAAAAGATGTATTATTTGGTGATGATGCGCGTAACCGTATGGTACGCGGCGTTAATGTGTTAGCTAATGCCGTTAAAGTGACTTTAGGTCCTAAAGGTCGTAATGCCGTATTAGATAAAAGTTTCGGCGCACCAACCATTACTAAAGACGGGGTATCTGTCGCTAAAGAAATCGAATTAAAAGATAAATTTGAAAATATGGGCGCGCAAATGGTGAAAGAAGTTGCATCCAAAACTTCTGATGTTGCTGGAGACGGCACCACGACTGCAACCGTACTAGCACAATCCATTGTCAACGAAGGTTTAAAATCTGTCGCTGCGGGCATGAATCCTATGGATTTAAAACGTGGTATCGATTTAGCCGTGACTGAAGCTGTTAAATCTATCGTTGCTGCTGCAACTCCTTGTACTGATAGCAAAGCGATTGCTCAAGTCGGCACAATTTCTGCGAATTCGGATGAATCTGTCGGTCAAATCATTGCTGAAGCGATGGAAAAAGTCGGTAAAGAAGGCGTGATTACCGTTGAAGAAGGTTCTGGTTTGGATAATTCTTTAGATGTTGTTGAAGGAATGCAATTTGATCGCGGGTATTTATCGCCTTATTTCATTAACAATCAACAAAGTATGTCTGTTGAATTAGACAATCCTTTAATTTTGATTCACGACAAAAAAATCTCTAACATCCGTGAAATGTTACCGATTTTAGAAGGCGTAGCCAAATCCGGTCGTCCTTTATTAATCATTGCTGAAGATGTTGAAGGCGAAGCTTTAGCCACTTTAGTAGTCAATACGATTCGCGGTATTGTTAAAGTCGCAGCGGTAAAAGCCCCTGGTTTCGGCGATCGTCGTAAAGCCATGTTAGAAGACATTGCGATTTTAACTGGTGGTCAAGTGATTGCTGAAGAAGTCGGTTTAAGTTTAGAAAAAGCGGATTTAAGTTTATTAGGTACCGCGAAAAAAGTTCAAATTTCTAAAGACAACACCACCATTATTGATGGTGCGGGTTCTGAAGCCAGCATTAAAGCTCGTGTAGTTCAAATTCGCGCCCAAGCTGAAGAAGCGACTTCAGATTATGATCGTGAAAAATTACAAGAGCGTTTAGCCAAATTGGCTGGCGGTGTAGCGGTGATTAAAGTCGGAGCTGCGACTGAAGTCGAAATGAAAGAGAAAAAAGCTCGAGTAGAAGACGCGTTACATTCAACTCGTGCAGCGGTTGAAGAAGGTGTAGTGGCGGGTGGTGGTACTGCCTTAGTGCGTGCTTTATCTGCGATTAAAGATTTGAAAGCTGCAAACCATGATCAAGACATGGGTATCAATATCTTACGTCGTGCGATGGAAGAACCTTTACGTCAAATCGTTGCGAATGCCGGTGATGAATCTTCAGTAGTATTAAATGAAGTAGTCAAAGGCAGTGGCAATTACGGCTACAATGCGGCCACTGGTGAATACGGTGACATGATTGAAATGGGTATTTTAGACCCTGCAAAAGTCACTCGCACTGCTTTACAAAATGCAGCTTCAATTGCAGGTTTAATGATTACCACTGAAGTGATGATTGCTGAAACGCCATCTGAAGACAAAGGTGGTCATGCTCATGGTGGTGGTATGGGCGGCATGGGTGGTATGGGCGGTATGGGTGGTATGGACTACTAAGAAAGTTCAAACTGCTAGAGCTTTTACCGCTTTAAATTTTTAAAACAAGCCTCGATTGTGAAAACAGTCGGGGCTTTTGTTATTATGATTAATTTATAAATAGCTTTTTAAAATCGCCTGTTTTTTTGCCGCTGCATCATTAATAATTTGTTGCGCAATGGCAATTTTAGTTTCCAGTATTTCAATTTCAGCAACCAGCATTTTTTGAGTTTCTAAATCAAGAACAGGAATTTTAATAGTTTGTATTTTTTCCCATGAAGTTCTGGGTAATTGTTGACCTGTTACCGTTTTTAAAATCTCATCATTAAATTTTTTTGTCAAAAAATAATGTGCGTAAAATTTAGCAAGCGGTTCATTTTCAAAACGGAAAACTAAAATATCTGTTGAGCATATTCCATCAATCTCAGCCAAATAAACTTTATTCAAATTAGGTCTTAATTTTCCATATAAAATATCGTATTTCTTGAAACAGTTTTTTATGCTTTTAATTGTTGAATAGTCTGTTTTTATTTCACCAACTAAGTGACCAGTTTCACTTTCAATATTTTCAAGTCCAATATAATTAACTTCGCCATTTTTCTGTTGCGGGTCTATGTTTTCACTAACTTTTAAAACAATTTTATCTAAACGTTTAAAGTTAAAATTTGTTTCAGAAAATATCAGATTAATTGATTCTCTTGCTTGATTAATAACCTGTTCCGCATTTTCAACCTCTTTATCAACTACCTCACATTCCGCTACAATTTTTTCTTGAATGTCTAAATCAGGTAAAGGAATTTTCACCTCATTTTTTAAAAAGTCGCTATTCAAACTTTTTCCAAAAACTTTATTACTGGTATTTTCTAAATCAATATAATTTGCTGTGAAAAGTTGAAATAAATAACTATCAAGTAATGTTGCTTTATTTTTAGGGATTAAACCGGCAATCGCTTCATTGGTATATAAATCACTTCCTGCAATAGCTGTTTTACCAATAGATAATTTAAAACTTAATAAAGTTGTACCTTTTGGAATTAATTTAACATTAGAATTTTTTACAGCTTCATTGGTTATTTTTTCTTTTGTATTGGTAATAACTTGTCCTTTCATTTCAGAAATTGAAACCCATAAATGATCTCCTGAAAAATAACTCTGGATTTTTCTTGATGGCGTACCACCAATTAAAATATTGCAAATGTCACCTAATTTAACTAAATCCCATTTTGTTTTAATTTCAAGAATTGACTTTTTATCTGTCAATGAAATCGTTTTATTAAAATCCACCCGCGAAAAATCTAACATATCTACAAGATTAACTTGTGAAACGTAAGATTGTAAAATTTCGGGAATTTCAACTACTGCATTTAAAAAATTCTGCGTAATTAAAAAATTAATCTTTTCAGGATTATTGCGATTAACCGGATCATAAAGCGGTGTCATATGATTACGATTAGCATCGGTAATTAATTTAATGCCTTCATTGCCTTTTGCCGCGCTCCATTCATAGCCTAAAAAAGTTTTTTGGGCTTTATTATCGCTAGGACTTTTGACCACTAAAACTTTCTGCGGATTATGAAAAGCCAAAACAAAATAATACAGTTTATCTTTTTCAATATTTTGCACAAAAGTTACGAAACGCTTTTTTAATTCTATTTCTTTATCAGCCGGATTTTTATCCTTAAACCATTTCTGTTTTTCCAGAGTTTTAATTTCCGTAGAATGATTAAAAGCATTTTTATAATCGCTAAATAATTCAGTGGCTAATAATTCCTCTGATATTTCATCATTTAATAAACTGTGATAAGCTTCAATCGGAATACCAATATGTTGGCAATAGCAATCAATCAAACCAACATCTTGATACACTTGACTATCTTCACCGTCACATTCAATAAACCAACAGGCAACTCTAGCGCGATAATGATCGGCTGGCGTGGGGTCTTGGACTTTTTTACGCAAAAATAAAACCACCGTATTAGTTCCGGTTTTGCCAAAAGTAGCAGAGCCGAATTCTACAATCGCCACTATATCAAAATAAGCGATTAATAATTCGCGGGTCGCGGTATAAGTGCTATCGCTATTTGATAAAATTGAAGACGGTACAATAATCGCTGCGACTCCGCCACTTTTTAATAATTGTTTTGCCCGTTCCAAAAAAAACGTTTCAATTGAATTATTCGAGTCTAAATTTTTTTCATTAATGGCTTTAAATATTTCGTAATTCAATCGTTCATTTTTATTCAATGTGCTTAAAAAACCTTTGACGCTATACGGCGGATTCGCCACCAATACTGAAAAACTTTCATTTTCAATTTTTTCATGGCTGGCTAAAGCATCGTGATACAAAATATTAATTTCATCCTGTCCATACATAAATGCCGATACTTTCGCCACTTTCGATAATCGATATTCTTTTTCAATGCCATAAAATTGCTGATAATAATTTTGCGGCGTATTATGACTATGTTGTTTCACAAATGGCGTAATTTGACTAGCAAGTTCATTTAAAAAATGCCCTGCGCCACAAGCATAATCAATGGCTTTAGGTGGTTGAGTGCTATTTGCAAATACCGATTCCAAAGGCAACGATTGCAAAATAAATCGACAAATCGGCATTGGTGTAAAAAATTGCCCTTCGGATTGTTTTATTCCATTATCTAAAAAGCCTTCAAATAAATCACCCAAAAATTGGTTTTTTTGCTCATGCTGTAATAATTTAATATCTTGTAGCATTCGCACCATTTTTAACAAAACAATTCCATTTTGATAAAATAAATTTTCATTATGCACATCAATAAAAGCAAAATCGTTATTCGTGAAATATTTTAATTGTTTGAAAAAATCTTTAATCGTATCACGAGTAGCATTCGGTTTTTGTTTCACATAACGAAACGCCTCCTCAACTTGATTATCCCGAATATAAGTAACTTTTTCATTTAAAAATTGATACATTCCCGCTTGATATAAATTTTGCAATCGGTCTATTAAATCAAAATAATTATCATATGAAAATCCTTTCCAATAAAATTGCAATTCTTGTTGATCGATCTCTTTTTTACTATTATTTGATTCATCCACAATTTTACATAAAAATAAATTGACTAATTTATCAAACGCATTTTCTCGCCCAGAAATATTATGTTGACGCATAATGGTAGCAAATTCATGATATTTAGCTTGAATATCCGCATTACTTAGAGTTTGTAAATCCTCTAAAGTCATTTTTTGTTGCCCTAATTGATAAGCGGGGACGCTATTTTCAAATAATCCTTTGGTAATTGGCTCTTGTTGATAAGTATTTTTCCAAACATTAAATAAAGCTTCACGGGTTCTTTTAGAATTGGCAAAAGTCGGTAAATTTTTATTTTTATTTTCGTTTAAAAATTCGATATTATCTTTTAAACTAATTAAATAATAAACCGGAGTTACTTTATTATCGTTTTCATTAAAATCAGCAGTATATAGCGATAAAAAATCTGGCTCAGAATTTGCCGCATAACCAAATAATTGTCCGCCATCTTCCTGTGTATTTTTCCAAGCTTTATTAAATTGTTCACCGGCAGTTTTACATTCAATAATTAATAAAATATTGCCGTCATTGTCTTTAATTTGAATATCGGCACGTCCACCACTTGCACCATGTCCTAATTTCCATTTTGGTTCTAATTCAATATGCTCAGGTTTATAACCTTTTTCTAATAACCGATGCACACATTCAAAAACAACAAAATTTTCTTGGGCTTTAAAGTTACAGGTTTGCCGCTCGTTAATTTTTAAACCTTTTTCTTCAGGAAAAATCAGCAGTTCATTTTTAAAATCCACTGTTAGTATTATTTGATTCGCCAGCGTTTTATAATAAAGCTGATCTGCTTGAATAAAATCTAAAGATTGTAATAAAAGAGAAAAATTTTCAGTCGTTATCATTTTCGGTCGTTTTTTTCATAAAAAATGGATTTGTTTTTTCAAGTATAGATTACCACAAATAATCATAGATTTTAGTCATCGAATTGTCATTTAAAAAAATTATCTTATCTCTTACTTAATTAAAATATTTTAAGTAAAATAGAGGTGCATTTATTAATTGCTCGTTATTTTTTAGATTATTCAATAGGATATTTTTATGAATCTTGAAACTATTTCCCCGTTAACTGCGGATGAATTAACCAAAATCGATGCGTATTGGCGAGCAGCTAATTATTTATCAGTTGGACAAATTTATTTATTAGACAATCCGTTATTACAACAACCCTTAACGTTAAATCATGTTAAACCTCGATTATTAGGGCATTGGGGAACCACCCCCGGACTCAATTTTATTTATGCACATTTAAATCGACTGATTAAACAGCACGATTTAAATATGATTTATATTGCCGGACCAGGTCATGGTGGACCGGGGATTGTGGCGAATACTTGGTTAGAAGGCACTTACAGCGAATACTATCCAAATATTTCTGAAGACCTTGAGGGCATGAAACGATTGTTTAAACAATTTAGTTTTCCGGGCGGAATTCCCAGCCATGTCGCCCCCGAAACGCCCGGCTCTATTCATGAAGGGGGCGAATTAGGTTATGCCTTATCTCATGCTTATGGGGCGATTTTTGATAATCCTGATTTAATTGCCTGTTGTGTTGTGGGCGATGGTGAAGCCGAAACTGGGCCACTCGCCACTTCTTGGCATTCTAATAAATTTGTCAATCCGGTGCGAGATGGGGCGGTATTACCGATTTTACATTTAAATGGTTACAAAATTGCCAATCCTACGATTTTGGCGAGAATCAGTAAAACCGAATTAACCCAGTTGTTAAGTGGTTATGGCTATCAACCTTATTTTGTAGAAGGTCATGAACCTGAATTAATGCACCAACAAATGGCGGCAACTTTGGACGTGGTAATTCAGGAAATCAAACAGATTCAACAAGCTGCGCGAATTGATCATCAAACCACGCGTCCATTGTGGCCAATGATTGTGTTGCGTTCACCAAAAGGCTGGACAGGACCTAAAACCGTTGACGGTTTAAAAACTGAAGATTTTTGGCGATCTCATCAAGTGCCTTTTGCCGAAGTGCGTGAAAATCCACAACATTTAGCGTTACTCGAATCGTGGCTACAAAGTTATCGTCCACAAGAATTATTTGAAGCGACTGGACAATTAAAAGTTGAATTAAAAGCATTAGCTCCCAAGGCTCATCGTCGTATGAGTGCAAATCCCCACGCAAATGGTGGACATTTACTTAAAAATTTACGCTTACCTGATTTTACCGATTATGCGGTTGAGGTCACGCTTCCGGGTTCAGTGATTGCCGAAGCCACACGAATTCAAGGTCAATTTTTACGCGATGTATTGTGGTTAAATCAAGATGCGGCTAATTTTCGGTTATTTGGTCCTGATGAAACCGCGTCGAATCGGTGGAGTGCTGTTTTTGAAGCCACTGACAAAGCTTGGATGGCAAATACGATTGAAGCGGACGATCATTTATCTGCTAACGGACGAGTGATGGAAATGTTATCAGAACATACCTGTCAAGGTTGGTTAGAAGGTTATTTGCTCACCGGCAGACATGGTTTTTTCAATTGTTATGAAGCGTTTATTCACATCATTGATTCGATGTTTAATCAACATGCAAAATGGCTAAAAACCACCAGTCAAAGCATTAGTTGGCGACTACCGATTGCGTCATTAAATTATTTATTGTCTTCTCACGTTTGGCGACAAGATCACAATGGTTTTTCTCATCAAGACCCTGGATTTATTGATCATGTGGTGAATAAAAAATCTTCGGTAATTCGGGTTTATTTGCCGCCAGATGCAAATACCTTATTATCAGTCACGGATCATTGTTTACGCAGTCGTAACTATATCAATGTGATTGTCGCGGGAAAACAACCGGCTGAACAATGGTTAAGTATGGATGCTGCGATTAAGCATTGCACCAGCGGAGTTGGTATTTGGAGTTGGGCGAGTAACGATCATGAAACTGGAGAACCAGATGTCGTGATGGCTTGTGCGGGCGAAGTTCCCACTTTGGAAACTTTAGCCGCCGTTAAAATTTTATGGGAATTATTGCCAGAGCTAAGTATTCGTGTGGTCAACGTGGTGGATTTAATGAAATTATTACCTCCAGAAGAACATCCGCATGGATTAGCCGAGCGCGATTTTCAAGATATTTTCACCACTGATAAACCGATTATTTTTGCTTATCATGGTTATCCTTGGTTAGTTCATCGCTTAACTTATAGACGCAGCAATCATGCGAATATTCATGTACGGGGTTATAAAGAAGAAGGGACAACTTCAACACCTTTTGATATGGTGGTAATGAATGATTTAGACCGCTTTCATTTAGTGTGTGATGTGGTAGATCGCGTGCCTAAATTGCGTCAACGAGCTGCATATGTTAAACAACAAATGCGTGATAAATTAGTTGATCACAAATTGTATGTGCGTGAATACGGTGAAGATATGCCGGAAATTCGCCAATGGAAATGGTGTTAAATTTCGCATAAAACTTTTTGAGAACTGCTAATCTGTTTTAAGGATTAGCAGTCTTGCACGATTTGAGTTCTTTAATTTCAGAAGAAAAGGCATTTATTTGAGTGGTGAGGTTGTGATGTTTTTTTATATTCATCTACCTGTTTGATATAACATAAAGTTTTGGTAATTCTGCAATACGAGTGATGAAAACTTTATTCGGCTCGATTTATCAAGATTGATAACCAAATGCTATCATTTAGATTGTAGGACTACCAGTGTCAGGAACGTTGATGAGGATTTGCAGGACGTTTTACAGCTTTTTTATTTTGCTAATTTAACCGCCACACCATAACCGGATTGTTCGATTTGACCACTCGCATTAAAAAATTCAACATGGTCATTTTCCCAATAAATCCAAACTTCTTTTGCACCGGCGGCTAAATATAATTTTACTTTATTAACCATTTCCTCTTTACAATTTGAAGGCGATACAACCTCTATACAAATTTCTGGTGCGGTTAAATAAGGCGTAGCAAACCCATATGTCTTAATAAATTCTTTTGAACACCAAACCACATCAGCTACTTTTACCCCTTCGGTTGTTGCAATAGAGCATTCGGAAAATGTTTTGCCTTTTTTCAATTTGCGTCTTAATAAATTGCTTAATTCAGATTGTGTGTAATTGTGTAGATTCGAGGCGGGGGACATTTCTATTTTTCCATAGCGGTTTAATTCAATTTTAAACGGCAAATCTTGTAAATACGGGCTGGCAATGACTTCTGACCATTGCATATTATTCTCCTATGATGGTTTTGATTTAGCTTAACTATTTTTCTCTAACAGCGCATTGATTT
>JACCEE010679882.1_pt1 | contig 17920 bp, 9 predicted proteins | sample 7449931 | NCBI WGS metagenome assembly JACCEE01 (sample SAMN15323457, study PRJNA562643) | freshwater metagenome | isolation source: river surface water | place: USA:Blue River Watershed | collected 2017-08-19 | reverse complement strand
TGGGTGCTCGACCGCCCCAACCCGGCCGGCCGGCCCGTCGAGGGCCTGACCCTGCGCGAAGGCTGGGAAAGCTTCGTCGGCGCCGGCCCGATGCCGATGCGCCACGGCCTGACCATGGGCGAACTCGGCCTGTGGTTCATCGACCTGCTCAAGCTCGACGTCGATTACCGAGTCATCGAAATGCAGGGCTGGCAGCCGGAGGCTGCCCCCGGTCACGGCTGGCCGCTCGAGCAGCGAAGCTGGATCAACCCCAGCCCGAACGCCCCCAACCTGTCGATGGCACGCGCTTATGCCGGCACCGTCATGCTCGAAGGCACCACGCTTTCGGAAGGACGTGGGACGACGCGGCCGCTTGAGTTGTTCGGCGCGCCGGACATCGATGCCCGCGCCATCCACGCCGAAATGCGCGCCTTCGCGCCGCACTGGCTGGCCGGCTGCACACTGCGCGACATCTGGTTCGAACCGACCTTTCACAAGCACGCCGGCAAGCTGTGCAACGGCATCCAGATCCACGTCGACCATCCCGGCTACGACCATGCGGCCTTCAAACCCTGGCGCGTGCAGGCGCTGGCCTTCAAGGCGATCCGCCGCCTCTACCCGGATTACCCGCTGTGGCGCGACTTCGCCTACGAATACGAGCACGACCGCCTGGCCATCGACCTGATCAACGGTTCGCAGCTGCTGCGCAAATGGGTGGATGACGAAACGGCAACATCACAAGAACTCGATTCGGCATCACGAACTGATGAAGAAAACTGGATGGCTGTACGGCAGTCTTGTTTAATCTACCTCGAATATCAGGATTAATTTGAGAAAAGTCATTTAACCCATTGATGAATTGGTGACAGTTCACCGATTTTGAGTAACAATGAGGGGTTTGCGGAACTCGCCCCGGAAAATCAGGCAACTGCACTCTCTCAATAAATGCCATCGCCATCAAAAAATTGTTAGCAGCCGGCTTCCCAAATGAAATTCAGATATCTCGATAAGCACGTCCGGAGCGACCCAGCGTGGCGGAAACGCGCGTCCATTCCCGCAGGAAGCCGGACGTTCCTGGCAACCTGCCTGTGGTTGTCACTTTCCGGAGCCCATGCGCTGGAAACTTCCAAGACGCTCTCCATAACCCCGGCCAAAAAGCCGACCACAACACTCTCTGCTGCCGCCAACGCGGCTTCAGCAGCAGCCTCTGCTGCAAATGCGGCGGCCGAAGCGGCGGCTGCGGCGGCTGCGGCTGCTTCGGCGGCGGTGGACGCAATGAATTCCGTACTGCCTCCATCGCAGCGCATTTCTCCCCCGAACGGCGGCACCAGGGTTGCACCGTTACAAAACAAACCAGCTAACACAAACACAGCCGCAGGTTCTACAAACACAGCGCTGCCTCCTCAGCAGCAATCCACCGAGACAGAACAACTGCAGCTGGCACTCCCGGCCGACACCCTGCTGGACACGCAAAGCAACGACCAGAAATTTGTTGTCCCTTCAGAGCGTAGCCTGGTCGGTCTGGTTGGCACTTTTGAAGTACCCGTGTATGTGGATCAAAACGGAGATTACGCAGCAGGCGTACTTGCTGCAAAAGGCGACGACATGGAGCCCGTTGAAAGAATCGGCTCACTCGATCTCGCCCAGGCAGTCAGGGCAGCACTCGGGTTCAGCCGCGACGTCCTGGTTTCCTCATCCAAGCTTGATCAGGCCAGGGCGCAAACGGGACAGGCGCGTGCATTCCTCCTGCCATCGCTATTGGTCAACATGCGAACCGGACGTGAAACCTCGATGCCAGGCGCCGAAATCGACCCGGCAACAGGCAAGGAGTACACAACCAGCAAACACTCCAGAACGGACAAGTCGCTGACCCTGAAGCAGCCTCTATTCGACGCGCCAAGTTTCTATGACTGGAGAAGGCGGGATCAGCTGGAAAAATCAAAGGAAGCAAGTCAGCGTTCAAGCCAGGGAGATGCCTATCTTGCAGGCGTCAATGCCTATCTCGACCTTGCTTCCAGCCGTATGCTGAGCAACATGGCTACGGACTATGAAGTCCAGCTCGATGAACTGCTCGAGTATGTCCAGAAGCGAGCACAGGCAGGCGCCGCCAGTAATGCCGACATGGAACGCGTTCGAGCCAGAAGCCTGAATGCACGTTCTGCAAAAATTGAACAAGAGGCTGCGCATGCTGCGGCCGGAGTAGAGTTTGCGCGCGTGGTGAATCTCGCCCCCAGCTCTTTGCGCATTCCTGACCTGGAAGACGTCGGGCTTTCACTGGTCCCACCCTCTGTCTCACAGGCCATGACACTTGCAGTCGCCTCCAATCCTGACATTCAGGTTCTTCAATCCGAACTTGAGGCCGCCGAACTCGACCGCATGGCCGCAAAGGGACGATTCTTGCCACGCCTCGACGTCGAGTATTCCGACAACGACGCCGTTCATCCTGGGGGACAAGCTGGAAACCAGAGAGACAAGCGTCTGATGCTGGTCATGAACTGGTCCCTTTTCAACGGTGGCGGCGACATCAAATACAGCGAGGAGAAGGCAGCTCGCCGGAACGAAATTCGCTACCGACTCGACGATCAAAGGCGGCGCGTGCTGCAAACGCTGTCCGCTCAGTACGCAACACTGGAATCGACCAGGCAGCGGATTAACGCCGGGTACAAGGAACTCGATTCAATTTCCGCCGCAGCCAAAGCCATGTCAAGCCGAATGCTCTCCGGCAATCAGTCTCTTCTGGACATGCTTGACGTATATGACCGTTTTTTCCAGGCTCGCTCCCGGCTGGTCAACCTCCACACTCAGGAAATCAAGGCCGTCGCACAAATCGCCCGACTGATTCAGGGGACGCCAGAGGCAAGGGGAGAAACATCCTCCAGAACAGACGTCGTCGGACAGGTTGGCACGAAGGACCAATGAGGACTCCGTATGGCTATTGAAAGCAACGAGGACAGTTCAGCAGACATCTTCTGGCCGGGCTATGTTGATGCTGTCACCAATCTTGTATTGAACCTGCTGTTCATGCTGACAATCATGATTGTTGCAGTGTTCATGTTTGCTCTTGAATTGAGCAGGCACAAAGAGGATGCAGTTTCCGAACTGGCGGCACCTACAGAAGAACCCCTGCCGTCGCCAACGATCCTGGAGCAGAAGGATCAGGAAATCCGGCTGCTTCAGAAAAAGATCGAAATGCTTGAACAGCAGCAACCGCCCCCCAGCAACGAGGCTCGCATAAACCAGCAGGTAGTCACTGCAAGCACCCCTATCCCGAAAAGCGAAAAGGAACTCCAGCAGCTGACCCCTCGCGGTGGCGGCATCATTGTTCAGTTCGTTCAGGATGCGGTGACGCTCAGCTCTCCCGAAGCTGAAACGCTCAAGAGCAAGCTGAATGCGATTGCAGCAAGTGGTGGCGCGAGAATTGAAGTTCTGGTTCCTGCCGGATTTTCCGAGGCGAGGCGTCTTGGCTTCTACCGCGCGATGGCTGTTCGCAACCAGCTGATCGAGATGCGTGTACCTGCCAGCAAGATCGAGGTATCAATCCGCGAAGGAGGAACCCGCGCCGACAATTCCCGCGTTCAGGTTTCGCCACGATAAGCGGCCATGAAGAACCTTCGAGCCACATTCTCCGCACTCGCGCCCAGGGGGAAATTTGTCGTACTGGTCACGGTCAGTTCGACACTGCTGCTCGCATGGTCTGCACTTGCCCGCATCGACGTGATCGTGCGAGCTGAGGGCAGGGTTGTCCCAGCAGGAAAAGCACAGATCGTGCAGCATCTGGAAGGCGGAATCGTCCGAAAAATCCTGGCTCAGGAAGGCGAGATCGTGCAGGCAGGACAGGTTCTCATGGAGCTTTCCGACATTCAGGCGCGAACAAACCTTGGACAGGAGCGCTCGAAGTCATCTGCACTCAGAGGTCGCGAAGCCCGCCTGGTAGCAGAATCTTCCGGGGCGACCGAGGTTACGTTCCCTGCAGACCTTGATGATGAAGAAGTCAAACAGACCGAGTCATCCGCCTTCCTTGCTCGACGAACCCGGCTGAACGAAGAAGTTAAAGTCCTGCGTGATCAGAACGGGCAGAAACGTGGAGAAATTGCCGAAGCCGAGAGCCGGAAGCGTAACCTGGCCTCTGAACTGAACGTGGCCAAACAACAATACCGCGTTATCGAAGGCCTCAGGCAGAATGGTGCCGCATCGAATCTTGAACTTCTCGACAGTCAGTCCCGTGTTCAACGCCTTGCTTCGCAGATTGCGGAAGCCGAATCCGCAATTCCCAGACTGAGAGCGGCTGTTACTGAAACAGAATCGCGAATCAGTGAAGTTTCGGCCCGCTTTCGAGCAGAAGCCTCGGCAGAGCTAACCCAGGTACGTAGCGACCTCGAAAAATCCGAGCTCGAAATTGACACCAACAAGGACCGTCTCGACCGAAACAAAGTACGCGCACCTGTTTCCGGGTTCATCAACAGACTCGCAGTCACTACGGAAGGAGGGGTCGTCCGGCCGGGTGAAGTTCTGATGGAAATTACCTCGAATGAAAAAGGAGTGTTGATTGAAGCGCGTGCCCGCCCGAACGACCGAGCCAACCTGAGAAACGGATTGCCGGCGCGGGTGCGTATCGGCGCCTACGATTACGCGACCTACGGCGCCCTTCATGGCGTCGTCACAGAAGTCAGTGCGGACACGCTGCTGGACGAACGCGAAGGCCGTTACTACCGTGTCGTTCTAAAGACCGAGCCGCAAGACAAGGAGGAGATGACCACCTTGCCCGGGATGACCGCCGTTGCAGACATTGTAGTCGGCAAACGAACCGTCCTTTCTTACCTCCTTTCGCCCCTGATGCGATTCCGCGACAGCGCATTCCGGGACCCCCGATAGAAAAACACAAACAGCATCAGATACCAGCCATTACTGATGGAATAAACCATGTACAAACGTCTTCGAATCTACTACCTCTACACAGCGCTGCCCTTCGTACTACTGCTTCTGGGCGCCGTGATCTATCACGAACCCATAACCAGGACCATCACGAGCAATCCGCACCCGCAAATCAATTATCTGATTTTCGCGATCATTCTCGCCGGCGGAGCCCTGGTGCTGTTCAGCATCAACAAGTTGATGTACGAGGCAAAGAAGCTTTCCGAGTTCGTTGAAGCAAAGAAAAGCGGGATCGATGAGGATGCATTGCAACAGCTTGCATTGAACTGCGATGCTGACATCGCTTACGTATTGCGCATGATGGCTGCTTCCGCAGGACGTTCGATTACACACCAGGAGCAAATTGCCCTGGAAAACGAATTACACAAGGCGGGCACGCGACTCAATAGCCGCAACGCTCTGCCTCAATTTCTGGGAGGACTGCTCGTCGGCATGGGATTGCTCGGAACGTTCATCGGGCTATTGGCCACCCTTGATGACATCGCAATCCTGATTTCCAGTTTCGCAACACTGGACATGAAATCCGCAAACCCGATCGAGGTTTTTGGACAGATGGTCCGCCGGATGGAAGCGCCCATGCACTCGATGGGCATCGCTTTCTCCGCATCCATGTACGGTTTGCTCGGTTCCATCATCATTGGGTTCATGATGGTTTCCGTACGCCGCTGCATCGGCGAACTCCTCTCGATTCTCGGCTCCGAAGTTGCCCAGCACATCGAGTTCGCACTGGCCAGGGATGGCTTCGCCTATAGCCATAGCGGCATCAAGCTTGGTCTGGGGAAACGCCCAACAGAGCAAGCCGTTCCGCTCAGCCAGCTTGCGGCTGGAATACCTGCGTCTTTTGTCCAGACTCAAGCCAATCCGCAAGCATTGACCAGGGCAGAAAACAAGGAAGATGCGCAGGAAGACGGCGCCGCCTCCGAGCCCACCCGATCTCAGGCCACCCCGGCCTTCAAGTCCGGGATCGACATTCATGGCGGCGATCTTTTTTCTGAAGAGGTACGGGTTCTCCGCCGCATTGAGGAACGCATCGCCGAGTCGGCGAGGCTGCAGGAACGCGGACTCAATTCGGAAATTGACGACTTTCACAAGCAGCGCGCCGAGTTCCTGCGCGCACTTGCTGAAAATTCGGAAGCGGCAAACAATTTCAGAAGCGAATTGCAGCGTGTCGGTCGTCAATTGGGCTCAATGCTTGCCGTGATGGAGAAAAGCAGCACCAACACCATCGAGCAAATCAGTGAGCTCAAATTGCGTATGGCCGATGATGCTGTAGAAACACAGCGACTTTTGGCCACCCTCATCGAAGTCCTGAATCGGTCGGTCGAAAATCGACGTTAAGGAGTAAAAACCATGGCGACGCAAAAAAGTGGCAAGTTGCCGGTCTCTGGCAACGGAAATGATGCTCACGGAACACAGACTATTGTCTTGAGCAATCTCGTGCGCGCCGTCACCGCTCCTGATGGCACAGTCAAGGTCGACGAGTCGATGGCGACACTCAAACTGGTCGACGTTGCCGACGTCGATCTTTTGCTGACATTTGCCAACGGAGACCATGTCGTCATTCCGCAAGGTGCAATCGACGCCCTGAGCCCGACACCTCCGGAAGCCGTATTCCGCGACCAGAAAATCAGCCTTGCCGAACTCTTCAAGCTGGTTGGAATTGCCAACCCTGCAAAGGCAGGGAGTCTTCGCCTGGTTACCGAAAACATTGACGCCAATGCGCCACCACAAGAGGAAACGCACGCCCAAAGCGAACCCACCCCGGATATCCCGCCTCCGGCCCCGCTGGTCAAAATAAGCGCCGGCACATCAACAGGCGTCGGGAAAGGGCCGGGCAACGGTTCCGGCTCAGGGGAAGGCGATGGTGAAGTCCCTGCAACGGTCACCCCCTTGATGACGACCCAGCCTCCCGTCTATCGTTCCGGAAAATCCACGCAAACCGTGGAAGACCTGCTGAATGGCTCTGGTCTCGGCCAGCCCAATTTCACTCAGGCGCTTTATACCTCGTCTGACTTCAAGGTCAGCCCATCGGGGAGAAGCGACCTTCCTCTGGGCGCCTACGATGCAACCGCCGACACCAGCCAGTTGGCAGTCCGTGCCAGCCCGGAAAAACAGGCAACACGCGAAATCATCAACGGCACATCGGGCTCAGACACGATCGGGTTCAATTCGGCATTCAGCAGCTCCGAGTCACAATGGACGAAGACGCTGCACCTGACGATCAACAATTTCTCGGAACTGACCAGCATCCAGTTGATCTTCAATGCAGCAAAGATCGCATTGATTCCAGGCTTCGACATTCATGGCATCGGCGGCGTCACGGTAACCAGAGACAGCCCGACATCGAATTCCTGGCACGTTACCCCGACGACCGACATGCTGCTGCAAGGTCTCGATCTCGCGATTGTTTACAACGTCGATGACAGCTCAAGCGCAGTCGATTTTGGCGCAGATGTGATCGTCAACGGAAAGGCGGGGCCATATACCTTCGAAGTCATCAACAACCTGAGTTTCACTTGGCGAGATGCCGTAACGCAGGACGATTACACCGTTTTCAGTTCCACAGGCGAACCACTGATGGTTCTTCCCCGCTCCGGTGTCGGCGTGGAAGTTTTTGCCGGTGATGGCGATGATGTCGTGACCAGCGGTGCAGGTCGTGATCTCATCCACGGAGGTATCGGCGATGATGCCCTGAACGGACGAAGCGGAGCTGATGTACTTGATGGCGGATTGGGTGCCGACGCCCTCGATGGCGGGCAGGGAAATGACACTGCAACCTACGAAAATGCCACTTCCGCCGTATCTGCGTCATTGGCATCCGGGCTGGCTGGTTTTACCAGTGCCGGCGAGGCGGTCGGTGACACCTACATCAATATCGAGAATCTCACCGGCTCTTCCTTCGACGACATTCTGATAGGTGATGCAGAGAGTAACGTACTGACGGGTGGAGACGGGGATGATCGTCTCACCGGACTGGGTAGTGGAGACACGCTGGATGGCGGCAGCGGTATCGATACCGCCAGCTATGAATATGCAACATTTGGTGTAACCGTCAGTCTCACCGACAACACGGGATCAACCGGCGAAGCGGATGGCGACGTCCTCGTTTCAATCGAAAACCTGATTGGCGGCAGCGGCAATGACGTGTTTACCGGAGCGAGTGGTGTTCAGGCCAATTCATTCGACGGCCGCGGGGGCACGGACACGGTCAGTTACAGCCCGTCGACGGAGGGCGTTGTTGTAACGCTCGATCCATCCCTTCTATTGAGCCCGCTTGCCCAAACCAACGACGCCCTGGGCGACACGTTCCAGAACATCGAGAACCTGGTTGGCAGCGCCCATGACGATACGCTGATCGGGAATGCTTCGATCAATACACTGAACGGCGGCGCCGGCAACGACCTTCTGGAAGGGCTTGGCGGTGCCGATGCCTTCATCGGCGGCACAGGCTCGGACACTGTCAGTTACGAGAATTCGGTTCTGGGAATCGTTTCCTCATTGACCACGACTTTTGGCAACGGCCCCACGGTAACCCAAACCAACGATGCGGCTGGCGACACCTACAGCAGCATCGAAAACCTGGTGGGATCGGCATCTGGAGACACGCTGATCGGCGAAAGCCACGACAATCTCATTTCCGGCGGCGCAGGCGACGATACCCTGGAAGGCATGGCCGGCGCTGACGCACTGGCCGGCGGTATTGGCAACGATACTGCCAGCTATGCCCACAGTGGCGGTGTCTTAGCGACTCTTTCAACTGGCTTGGGGGTGGTTGCCAGTGGAGACGCATCCGGCGACACCTATGACAGCATCGAAAATCTCGAAGGTTCGGATTTCGCAGACACGCTGATCGGGAATTCAGGAATCAACATACTCACCGGCGGAGCGGGCAACGACACTCTTGAAGGCATGGGTGGCGCCGATATTCTGGACGGTGGATCGGGAACGAACACGGCCAGTTACGAGCATAGCGCGGATACCGGCGGCGGCGTCGGGGTAACAGCCTCGCTGGCCAGCCCGGCTTCCAATCTGGGGGATGCTTACGGCGACACCTACAATAATATTCAGAACCTCACGGGCTCGGCGTTCGACGACATCCTGACCGGCGACGGCAACAGCAACATTCTGAGCGGCGGTGCAGGCAACGACACTTTGAGTGGCGGTGCAGGCACTGACGAACTGCATGGCGGTACCGGAAACGACGACCTGACTGACGACCTGAGCGGCGCTGCCACGATAAGCGGAGAAGATGGCGACGACATCATCCGCATGACAAGCAACGACAATCAACTCGACACCATCACCGGCGGGAATGGAACCGATACGCTGATCTGGTCCTACTCTGGCTCACTTCGTGTCGACGTCAACATGCAGACCGGCTCGATTAATTTTTATGGCCCGGTTTCCGGCACATGGGTGAACTTCAGCGGCATCGAGAATTTCACTGCTGCCGGCAGCAACAATGCCTACGTTTATGCCAGCAACGCCGACAATGTCATCGTCGGCGGCAGCACGACCAATGACTGGGTGGATTATCGCTACGCCCTTGCCGGGATCAATGTAAACCTCCAGACAGGATTAGTCACCGGAGGCAGCGGGAACGACACCCTGTCCGGAGTCGAGCACATCTATTCCGGCTCACAATGGAACGACGTGCTGATCGGCAACGATGCAGACAACACCATCCGGGGAGGATCAGGCGGGGCGGACTACATCGACGGCAGCAATGGCTACGATACCTGGTATGTAGACTGGAATACCGGTACGGGTGTTACTGCCTCGCTGCTGTCTGCCGCGCAGAACAGCGCGCTGGGCATCGTGATGACAGGTGACGCCGCGGGTGACACCGTGGTCAATATCGAGCGTCTGGTCGCCAGCTCTGGAGACTACCTGTACGGCAACTCCGGAAACGAACGGCTGGAAGGGCGTGGCCTACTTGAGGGGTTTGTCGGCGCAGACATTCTTCAGGGAACATCCTCAACAGCAACCGCCAGTTACGCAAATTCGGGAACACTTGCCGCGTGGACTGCGGGCATAACATCCGGTCTCGGCGTGGGGGTCACGGCAAGCCTGACCACGGGTCTCGCGGGGGTTACCGCAAGCGGCGACGCCATCGGCGATACGTACGTGGGCACAATGAACAACCTCAAGGGCTCAGCCTATGCCGACGCCCTTTACGGAAATGCGGCCGCAAACACACTGGATGGCGGATCAGGCGACGACCTTCTCGAGGGGCTAGCCGGTGCGGACATCTTCCAGGGGAGGGCTGGCAGTGACACGGTCACTTTCGTTCACTCAACTGCCGCGGTCGTGGCAGATCTTTCACTTACGGTTGCTGGAACGAACGATGCAAACGGCGATCAGTTCATCGGCATCGAGAATCTGACCGGAACCACTCTTGGTGACTCGCTATACGGCGATGGCAACAACAACATTCTCGATGGACTGGCCGGAAGCAACCTGCTGGATGGACGAGGTGGCATCGACACAGCCAGCTATCTCTCAGCCACCGGGGCAGTCACGATCAACATGGCCAGCAACTCCGTTACGGGTGCAGGCCGGAGTGACACCCTGGCAAGCATTGAGCGCGTCATTGGCTCGAATTTTGGTGACACGATAACCGGCACGACCGGCGATGACTGGATCGACGCAGGTGCGGGCAACGACACGGTCAATGGTCAGTCCGGAACAGATACCATCTCTTACGCCAGCGCAACAAGCGCAGTCTCCGTCAATCTGACTCTCGCAACCCAAGCCGACGGCAAGCAATTAACCTCAATTGAAAACATTTTCGGTTCAAACAACATCAATGGCGACATTCTGACCGGGGATGCAAACGCCAACGTTGTTGAGGGCGGGCTCGGCGACGATGTACTCAATGGCGGCGGCGGAACGGATACAGTCAGCTACGCGAATTCGACAGCGGGCGTCTCCGTAAATATATCCTCTGCCGCCCTGGCTGGCATTGCCGCGAACTCAAGCAGTGGTGGTGAAGGCAGCGATACGCTGACCAACTTCGAAAATATCGCTGGTTCTTCTTACGATGACGTTCTGATCGGCGATGGCGGAGACAATCAGATCGATGCTGGAGACGGCAACGACCTGATCTATTCAGGAGGAGGAACCGATGTCGTTATCGGTGGCAGCGGCACGGACACCCTGAGTTACGCCAATCTTGCGACAGCGGTTGTGGCGACGCTGGGTAGCGGCGGTATCAGCGGAATTGAAAACCTTGTCGGTGGATCAGGAGGAGACACGCTGACCGGAGACAGTTATAGCAACTTCATCGAAGGCGGCGCCGGCAACGACACACTGATTGGTGGAGCAGGCACAGACACCGTCAGCTATGCGAGCGCAACCTCTGCTGTCACGGTCAATCTCGGGGCAGCATCGAATCAGGCTACGGGCGGGGCTGGAACAGACCAGCTTTCTCAATTCGAGAATGTCATTGGCTCCGGTCATGCCGACACCATCACCGGGGATGGTGCCGCAAATATCATTGAAGGCGGTGGTGGCAACGATGTCCTGAATGGCGGTGGCGGTGGCGACACGGTCAGTTACGCCAATGCGGCATCTGGCGTCTCGGTCAATATCCATGTTTCCACCGTGCTCGGCATCAATGCCAATCAGGCCATCGGAGGTGCCGGTACAGACACTCTGTCCAACTTCGTCCACATCACTGGTTCCATCTACGACGACACGCTGATCGGCACCACCAGTGCCAATACGCTTGATGGTGGCGCCGGCAATGATGTACTCGTTGGCGGGGCAGGAGGTGACACACTGATCGGTGGCGCCGGAGACGATACGGCCTCCTATGCAAACGCCGGAGCCGCGGTGAATGCGACACTGGGTGGCGCTGCCCTGACGCACACGGGAGATGCATTCGGCGACATTTATTCAGGCATCGAAAACCTGACCGGATCAATCTACGCAGATACCTTATACGGGGACAGCAATGCCAACCTGCTGACAGGGGGTCTCGGGAATGATCAATTGCGAGGTTATGACGGTAACGACACCCTGGACGCCCGTGAAGGCCATGACACTCTTTATGGCGGCAATGGCGATGATACGTTCTGGATCGACGCAACAACCGCAACGATGGCAGCCAACCTGCCGACCAGGATATACGGGGAAGGCAACACCTCAACCAATTTCGGGGGCGGAGATACGGTAAAACTGTGGGGGCTGGTAGCTTCGCAAAATTACTCGCTCACCAATCTGGCCAATGTCACCGACAACTGCGAAATCCTCAATACGCGGGATGGCCTTGCCTCAAATCTGACCATGAGCAGTACGGACATACGAAGCTTCGTGGATGGCGGCAGCAATTCTCAACTCTGGGTGCAGGCCAATGCAGGCGACAGCTTGAACCTGAGCCTGGCAGCGGGCGAAACGTCACAAGTAGCCTCAGTCAGCGCGACCGTAGTTGATTACACGATTTTCGACGCATCGGGAGCCCAGGTTGCCCAGATCCACTGGCAGGTTGCCTGATGACAGCAGCACAACACGAACAGGGGAGCAGCGATGTCATCAGTGATTCTTCTCCTGCGCAAGGTACGCTGAGCAGCGAACAGCTGTTTCGCGCCATCAGCGGACTGTGTGGCCCGAACCGCATGGCCGCAACCGCCTTGCTGGCGATATGCAAAAAGCTGGTTGGAGAAGGTGCGAACTGGTCGCACCAGACGAGCCTGATCAGCCGTATGGGGCTTCCGGCCAGGCACCACCTTGGCCAACTGGAGGAGGCGCTTGATCTTCCTGGCGACCTTGTTCTACTCAAATTATCGCCCTCGGAATTTCTGCTATTACAGCGTCGCGAGCAGCGCTGGCAGGTAATCGGCATCGACGGAGAGGCAGTCGCCGAAATTTCCGGCACCTCAATGACACAGACAGTTGAAGCCTGCGTTCTGCGCATGCCCTTCGCCAGCTTCGGAGGCAAAGGCATTGGCTCGCTGGTAACACTGTGGCCCGCCCTGCGTTCCTCTTGGGCTGAAGTCGGCGGAGCGAGCCTGTTGATCAATGTCGGCCAACTACTCCTGCCGATATTTGCCATGCTGGTTTACGACAAGGTGGTCAGCAACGGGGTATTCGAAACGCTCTGGGCGCTCACCATCGGCATGATCATCTACCTCGCCACCGATATTGCGCTGCGCATCGTGCGAAATCAGTCGATCGAAGGAATCGGCTGCAATCTGGCCCGACAAAGTGACGAAGCGCTCTGGGTCAAGCTGATCTCCCAGATCGACTCGCCCCCCGGAGGATTTGCCCGCTTTCTCTCACACTATCGCGACCTTTCACTATCAAGGGATTTTGTTTCATCGAATTACCTTCTGGCTTTGGCGGACACCCCATTTGTCGCTCTCTATCTGCTGGCGATCGCTTTCGTTGCCTGGCCACTTGCCATCGTCTCCATACTGTTAATTGCCCTTTATTCCGTGCTTGGCCTGGCAATCCAGAGCCGTGCGACGACGCTCGGACAGGAGGCGGAAGCCCAGGGCACCAGAAAGCTGGCGTTCATGGGAGAAATGCTGACCAGCCTCGACATCGTACGCACCGTGCCGGGGGCCGGCGCTTTTGTTCGCCGCTGGCGCGACCTGTCTGATGAAGCTGCCCATGTCGATGGTCTGCGCCGGATGGCAACAAGCCACCTGACCACCTTGAGCACGGCAATTCAAACCTGCAGCACGGTCACGATGCTGGTGGCCGGCGCCTATCTGATCGAGGCACGCCTGTTGACCGTCGGTGGGTTAATTGCGGCCAACCTGCTTACAGGGCGAGCCCTTGCCTCCGTGAGCTCGCTGCTTACCGTTCTGGGCAAATGGAAGGATTTTCAGCGTGCGGCAACACGCATGGAATCCAGCATGACGACCATCGAAGAACATGAATGCACACCGCGCCCGACCATCCGAGGAGACATCCGCATTCTGTCGCTGGCCAAGCGTTACGAAGGACGGGCACCGGCCCTCGACTCGGTATCCCTTTCTGTTTCCCCGGGTGAACGCGTCGCCTTGCTTGGCCGCCCCGGCGCGGGAAAAACCACTTTCTTGCGTTGCCTGGCAGGACTCTGCCAGCCCAGCCAGGGACAAATCCTGATCGATTCGCTATCACTGGAAGATATTTCAAGAACCGACCGCAAGCGCTGGCTGGCCTGGAAGCCACAGGAGCCCGCTCTGTTTGCCGGCACGCTGGAAGACAATCTGCGTGTCGCGGGTGCCGAAATTGGCAGCCAAAGATTCAATCTGGCTATCTGGGCATCCTGTCTTGATGTCGAATTTGCGAATGGCTGCATGAACCTGGGTATGCAACTTGACGAAAGAGGTTCCAACCTTTCGGGAGGGCAGCGTCAAAAGGTGGCCCTGGCACGTGCTTTTGCCCAGCCGAGCAGGATTCTTTTGCTTGACGAACCAACCCTCGGCCTTGACCCTGACAGCGAACGCCTGCTGGCTGAACGCCTTCCGCAGCTTCTCGGCAAGGATGACATTCTGATCATGACTACCCATAGCAGCATCATGCTGAAGGTAACGCAACGCGTCATTGCGCTGAATGAAGGGAAGATCATCGCGGACGGCCCCACGGAAAAACTTGTTCGCGTTCAGTGACCCAATGATCAATGTTTCTCACCGGGCGCCCAACGCCGTGTCATTTACCCAGTAAGGACAAGGTTCTTTCCGCCGCCCGCACGCCACGATACTGCGCCTCCTCGAACAGCGAAAATCCCGAGAGATCGGCGTGGGCGAGCGTCAGGTGGCGATTGCCAAAATTGGCCATTTTTTCGCGTTGACCGTGGAAGAGGCTGCCCGGCGTCGGGCGGCGCATGGCGTGGCCGTTGCGGAAAATGTCGAGGCGCGTGGTCAGCTTGCGGATGTCCGGATGCACCCTTTCCATCTCGGCGAGGATGCCTTCGACCCAGACCTCGCGCGGCGTTTCGAGCAGCAGACGGCGCCCTTCGGCCGGCGTGACGTCATGCAGGGCGCGGTAATAGGTGAGCACCGTACCGCTCAGGTGACGGCGAATCAGTTGATGGGTGGCGCTGACGTAACCGAGGCCAGGGCTGTCGTAGAGCACGTTGTCCCAGGCCGGCGGCGCGCCGTGGCGCTCTTCGGGGAAATCGGAAAGATGCAGATTGGCGGTCAGCCAGGGCGCGTAGTCGCCGGCCAGCGCAGCGCTGCGCAGTTCGCCCGGCATGGCCGGCCAGACGTGCGGCAGGACAAAAGCCGGCGCCGCCCAGATGACGTGACGCGCTTCGAACCTTACCGTTTTTTGGCCAAAATTCACGTCGGCCGCAGCATTCGCCTTGCCTTCCTCGATCCGCCAGACGAGAGCGTCGGTCAGGACGCGTCCGGCGGCTTTTTCGGCCAGCCCGCGCACCAGCCAGGCGTTGCCTTCGGGGGCCGTGAGCACGGCATCGCTGCTGGCATTGGCCGCTTCGCCATTGCGGCAGGCGAAGTAATGCACACCGGCCCAGGCCGAGGTTTGCGTGTGCGCCGTGCCGTAGTCGTCGCGGCAGGCGTAGTTGGCCAGCCAATGCAGACTGGGCGCGGTAAAACCCTCGGCATTCAGCCAGTCGGCGAAGGTCCGACGATCCAGTTCGCGCCATTGCGGATCACGGCTGGAAAGTTCCATGGGGATGGCGAAGGCACGCCGCCCGTCACGCCCGATGGCGTGCTTGAATTCATCCATGCGCGCGTGGAAGCGGCGTTGCTGTTCGCGTTCTGCCGCATCGACACCGCGATGCGGCAGCAGGCCTTCGTCCCACAAGCCGTTGCGATAGACACGTTCCTGCGGGGTGGCGCAGAGGAAGCGCTCCTCGTAGGTCGGCTTCGCTGCCGCCGGGTCGCCTTGCAGGACGCCAAGTTCGGCCAGCAGGCGGCGCACTTCCGTCGACTCCTGCGTCGGCAGCGGCAGGTAATGCGCACCCCAGGGATAGGCAACCAGCGGCGAACGCCCGGCCCGCGAGTTGCCGCCGATTTCCGATTCCATCTCGAGCACGAGAAAATCCTCGAAGCCGGCCCGCGCCAGGCGCCAGGCCGCGGAAAGCCCGGAAACACCGCCCCCGATGACGAGCACACCGGTCTTGCGCACTTCGGCGGGCGGCGGAAAACCGCCCTCGCGCAAGCGGTGGCCAAGGGCATGCGACATGCCGAGCAGTTCGCCAGGCGGCTGGGCCGTACGTGAAGCGGGGAGACAACCGGCCAGGGCAGCGGCGCCCAGGGTACTCAGGAACCCCCGCCGGTTGATGCTAATCAAGCTTGCGCAGCGACAGGCTGACGGAAAGCTGCGCCCCCAGCCAGCCGAGGAAAGCCCCGGCACCGGAAAGCACGGCCACATCAAGCGCGCCCGGCCCCTTGAGGGTAAAGGCACCGCCGTAGAGCGCGGCCAGTTCGCCGACCGGACCGGCCAGCTGGCGCAGGGCAACGGCGATCAGGAGCGCCGCCAGCAGACCGCCCAGCGCGCCTTGCAGCGCGCCGAAATAATAGAAGGGGCGGCGAATGAAACCGTCGGTGGCGCCGATCATCCGCGCCACTTCGATTTCGGCGGCCTGCGCCAGCACCTGCAGGCGAATGGTGTTGAAGGTCACGGCGACGAGACCGGCGGCAAAAATGCCGGCCAGCATCCAGAGCGCCAGCTTGCCGAGCTTGAGGAAGGCATCGAAGCGCTTCACCCAGGCCGAATCGAGCTGCACGTGCGCAACCTTGGGCCAGCTCGAAATTTCCTTGCGCATGATTTCCAGCGCTTCCGGCTCGCTGTTGGCGGCTTCGACGATGAAGGCGTCGGGCAGCGGATTGCGCGGCAGGCTGGCGACGATTTCCGCCATGCCTTCGCTCTTCTGCATCCGCTTCAGGGCGTCCTCCTTGGGCACGAAACGCCAATTGCCGCCCGCGGCAGCCTGCAAGCGGGCTTCGATCTCGGCGATGTCCTTCTTGCCGGCATCGAGTTGCATGAAAAGACTGATCTGCTGCACGCCGGAGGCGTTGCGGCCGAGATCGCGCAGGTTGTCGAGCAGAACGTAGCCCGCGCCCGGCAAGGTCAGGGCGATGCCGATGACGAGGAGCGAGAGCAGCGTGTTGAGCGGCGTCGACCACAGACGGCGGAAAGCCGAGCCCAACGCGGCCCGATGCTGGGAAAGCCAGGCATTCATGCGATCAGCCTCCCGTGATCGAGGCGCAGCACGCCGGCCTTGTAACGCTCGATGCAGCCCTGATCGTGCGTGGCGATGATGACGGTGACGCCGACGCGATGGAAGTCGGCAAAGATTTCGAGGATTTCGGTGGCCGATTCAGCATCCAGATTGCCGGTCGGCTCGTCGGCCAGCAGCACGGTCGGCCGGTTGACCACGGCGCGGGCGATGGCCAGACGCTGCTGTTCGCCGCCGGACAGGGCAATCGGATGCGCCTTCTCGCGGGCGAGCAGGCCGACCTTGTCGAGCGCGGCCTGGGCACGGCGGATCGCCTCGCGACGCGGCAGGCCGACGATCTGCAAGGGGAGCAGCACGTTATCAAGCGCACTGCGGTCGAAGAGCAGCTTCTGGTCCTGGAAGACCAGCCCGAGATGGCGCCGGACGTAAGGAATGGCGCTGCGGCGCAGGGCCGAGAGATTTTGCCCGTTGACCACCAAGCTGCCCGACGTCGGCCGCTCGATGGAGGCCATCAGCTTGACCAGCGTCGTCTTGCCGGCGCCCGAGTGACCGGTGATGAAGACCATCTCCCCGGCCTCGATCTGGAAGCTGAGATCGCGGACGGCTTCGTAGCCGCCGGGATAACGTTTGGTCAGGTCGCTGGCGACGATCATTCGAAGAGGGCGTCGACGAAATCTTTGGCGGAGAAGGGGCGCAGATCGTCGATCTGCTCGCCAACACCAATGAAGCGGATCGGCTTCGGACACTGCCGGGCGATGCCGAGCACGACGCCGCCCTTGGCCGTGCCGTCGAGCTTGGTCAGCACCAGGCCAGTGACATTGATCGCCTTGTCGAATGCCTTGACCTGCTGCAGTGCGTTCTGGCCGATAT
>JACCEE011953801.1_pt1 | contig 17929 bp, 8 predicted proteins | sample 7449931 | NCBI WGS metagenome assembly JACCEE01 (sample SAMN15323457, study PRJNA562643) | freshwater metagenome | isolation source: river surface water | place: USA:Blue River Watershed | collected 2017-08-19 | reverse complement strand
TAAGACGCTCTACTTCTCGCTTCCTGAGAACCTTCAGCTGCAGATAGTGGATGTTCTAGGCAGAACTATCTTTACAAAGGCCATAAGCAAGGAGATTAAGCAGGTAACCCTTGATGTTAATCCGTGGCCGGCCGGTGTCTATCTGGCAAGATTAACCGCAGGTAACAGTGTTGTGGCAGAGGCGAAGGTGGTTAAACAATAAAATTTAGTGGTCAATCATCTCAATGTTGTGGTGTTCGGCATCATCTTTGTCACCATCCTGTTTGACCGGGCTGTTTAAGACAATATAAAAAATGATTATAGAGGATAACAATCCAGCAGAAATAATCACCTTTTGAAGGAAGTTTAATCTGGCAGGTTCAGCCTCTATGTTTTTAGTGCCGGTAAACATTGACCAGACTGTGCCTATTGATCTGAAGCGAAGGAAATCGCTTAGTAATCCTAATAGATGCAGAAGAATCAGAGGTATTAGGATTGTTATAAAGAGTTCATGAGTCTCTTTTATCTCTTTAGCTTCAGTATCGGGCAGTATTGAGGCAAAAGGGCCGTTTCCCTGAGCGGAATATGCAGCAAAACCCGTTGCCACGGTTATTAGTCCGATAACGAGTATGCCGCTCATGACCCAAGAAGCAAGAGGATTATGCCCGGCATATTTCAAGTGCTCTTCTTTGGGGTTACGAAGGTATTTGATGATGTTTGTAAAGCATAAAGGGAAATCTTTGAACTTTGAGTATTTAGGTCCAATAAAGCCCCAGACAATTCTGAAGATAATAAGGGTGCCAGCCATTGCACCAAAAGCAGCATGAAAATTAATAAAAGCATCTTGCTCGCCTAAAAGCCACGAGATAACTATTGCTGCCGCAAGCATCCAGTGGATTAGACGTGATGGTAATGTCCAGATAATACTTTTTGCCATGTTATTTTGTGTTTGAGGTGTTGTTTTTTTCAGCGGTTGATGATTCTGAATGGTGTTAGTTTTATCGTAAGCTCATTCTTTGTCAAATATACAAATGTCTGTAGAGGATAAGTCAAAAAATGATGATGGATTTTTTCGGTCACTATGGCGGTTTTTTGTTATGGAAAGTTGACTTTTGGTGTTTTATTTTTTTTTACATTGCGCCACTTTAAATGTTTTCCCTATGAAGCTGATCTTGACTACTCTGAACACCTCTGTTTTGTTGATATTCTTACTTTTGGTAAATTCAGTTACAGCTCAAACCTATGGAGGAGCCGGGGGCGAGCTTTCTGATAATGGTCAGTGGCACTCGTTTTCGATTAATGTTTCTGGGTTACCCGTTTCTCAAATTGATACCATCTATGGATTGAGTCAGGTAAAAATCAATGTGCAGCATGAGAATGCCTCTCAGCTTATAATGAAGTTAGAGGCTCCTGATGGGAATGAAATCTTGCTTTTTCAAGATCTGTGTTGGGGATGTACTAACTTTATAAATACTGCCTTTCGTGATGATGCTACTGAGGGTATTATCGTTCAATCAGCTCCTTTTACAGGGTCTTACAGGCCAATTGAGAATTTAGGATATCTGAATAATAAACAAACGGGTTCTGGTCAATGGACTCTATGGATTAAGGATACTGATCCATGGAGTTCGTCTGGTTCTCTTTTAGGTTGGGAGTTGCAGTTTGATAATAATCCCGGAAGGCCGATCGCTTTTAAATCTACAAATCTGCCAATTGTAATGATTAACACTAACGGCCAAGAGATTATTGATGATCCGAAGATAATGGCTGATTTCATCATTATAGATAATGGATTAGGGGTATCGAATCATCCTGATGATAGTCCTTCTTTTGTTGGAAAGATTGGAATTGAACTTAGGGGTAGTAGCTCACAGACTTTCCCAAAGAAGAGTTATGGCCTTGAGACATGGGACGATACCGGCAACTCAATTGATACTTCATTGCTTGGAATGCCCGCCGAGTCAGACTGGATTTTAAATGCCAATTATGCAGATAAAACGTTAATGCATAATGCAATTTCGTATCAACTCTGGATGAATATGGGTCATTATGCTACACGTTATCGTTGGGTTGAGGTGATGCTTAATGGTAGATACAAAGGACTGTATCTCTTTTCTGAAAAGATTAAAAGGGATAAAAACAGGCTTAATATCTCTAAGTTAGAACCTTCCTCTACAAGCGGTGATAAACTGACAGGTGGTTATATCTTTAAGGTGGATAAGTCGACCGGTAGCGGTGGTGATGGGTGGACAAGTAGTTTTCCTCCACCGGCAGCATCGGGTGGTCAGACTATATTTTTTCAGTATGAATATCCAAAGCAGGATGATATAGTTCAGGAGCAGAAGAGTTATATCTCAACTTACGTTAATGAGTGGGAGGCTGCTCTTGATGGCCCAAATTCGGCAGATACGTTGATTGGCTGGAGAAAGTATGCTAAGGAGTATACCTTCACAGACTATCTGTTGGTAAATGAGGTTAGTAAGAATGTAGATGGATATAGGTTAAGTACTTTTCTACATAAAGATAGAGATAGCAAAGACGGCAGAATTAGTATGGGCCCCGTGTGGGATTACGACATTGCTTACGGTAATGCCGACTATTGCGATGGTAATTTATATTCAGGTTGGGCTTATCAGTTTCCTTGTTCTGATGACTATTGGTTGGTGCCTTTCTGGTGGGAGAAGCTTATGAGCCAATCACTTTTTACTGACCGTTTACAATGCCAGTGGAGTATGTTTCGTAGTTCATTCCTGAGTAATCAAGAGATGAATTCAATGATTGATAGCCTTGCCACCATGTTAGCGCCTGCTGCGCATCGAAACTTTCATACCTGGCCAACGCTGGGGCACTACACCTGGCCTGATCCCTACCCTTGGCCTACCACTTGGGAGGAGGAGTTAAACTCATTTAAATCATGGTTAAATCATAGACTCAATTGGCTTGATCAGAATATTCCCGGTACCTGTCTTACTGTTGGTGAGCAAGAGATAAATAGCCCCTCACATCTCTTTATTAATCCTAATCCTGCTTCCGGCTTTTTTAAAATAGAAGGGTTGAATGCGGGTGTTAATGCAGAGGTTACTGTTATAGATATGACGGGTAGGGTTGTTGTTTATGAGCCTGCATGTACAGGTTTTATTTATACCACAACACTCAATAGCGGTCTTTATTTGATCCGTATTCAACAGGCAGAGGAAATGACGGTCTTGAAGCTAATGATTGAATAGAACTTAGAATTGATATGTTGCAAGGGTTGATTGGCAGGATGATTTGTTACTAGTATAAAGTCAATAATGAGCAACTTTTTTGCAATCAATTTTGACATAGTATTTGCCATTCTTTTAAAAATGCCATATCTTTGGAGTCAATAATACCTGCCACGCTTCCCACTTGAACAGCGCACCCGGGCGGGTTTTCGCTTTTTATAAGTAATTGGTTTTTAGGTGTAGTAAAGATCAAAGCCTATGCACTACGATAAACCACCTATTTCTTTCCAGCAACAAGTTGAAAAGCTTAAAACTCGTGGGATGCAATTTAAAAGTGAATCCACAGCCATTCAACACTTGTCCAATATTAGTTATTATAGGTTACGAGCTTATACATATCCTTTTCAGGATAATAGCGATCCTAATCATCCGTTTAAGGTTTCAATTACATTTGAGCAGATAATCGATTTATATCAGTTCGACCGTAAATTATGTAGCTTGTTATTTAATGCATTAGAGAAAATTGAAATTGCTTTGCGGACTCAAATTATTTACCAGTGGGGAATAGTCTACGGTAGCCATTGGCAGATTGATTCTACACTTTACCGAGATCAAGAGAAATTCGTCAATCAAATCAATAGTCTTCGAATGGAAATCGGCCGTAGCCATGAAACTTTTATCGAGCATTATCTGAAAAAATATTCAAATCCATCTGTTCCGCCATCATGGATGAGTTTAGAGGTTAGTAGTTTTGGGTTATTATCACAAATATTTTACAATCTCAGAAAAGGTAAGGAAAAGATAGCCGTTACTAAACATTTTGGGCTTAACGATGTAGCTATTCTTGAGAATTGGATGCATTGTTTTAGCAATATCCGCAACATTTGCGCTCATCACAGTAGGTTATGGAATCGTAGATTCACAGCACACATAATCTTACCAAGCAATCCTCAAAATTTGTTTATACAAGATAGAAGTGTGTATCCATATAAGTTATATGCCGCCATTTGTTGTATTCAGTACATGCTCAATTCTATTTTTCCGGGCAACAGTATGGGAGCAGATTTAATTGAATTAATGAGAAATTGCCCATTCTTACAGGAGAAAGAAATGGGCTTTCCGGTAAACTGGGAAATGGAGCCTTTTTGGCAACTATGTAATTCTTAATATGCCAATTTAATTGGCATATGATATTTTTGTTACCCAAAAATGGCGGATTATGTCTTGATATAATGTGCTTTCAGGGCAGTCAAATAAATTTACCACCCTTCACCTATATAGTCTACTTTTCTGATAGAGTATATCGTTTCATCTTGTAGCTCGTTATACTTAATAATGCTCATCCTTAGGACAGCCTCTAAGATGAAACCCGATTTCTGAAGAACACGTTGAGAAGCTTTATTATTTCTAAAGGGAGCTGCATAAATCCTTTCTATATCAAATGTCTCAAAGCCATACTTGACAATTAGTCTGACCGCTTCGGTCATTATACCCTTGCCATGGTAAGGTTCGCCTAACCAATATCCTATCTCAGCATTTTTACGATGAATATCCTCTTTCGGGAAGATGCCAATAGAGCCAACCACTTTGTTGTTATATGCTATAGCAAAAACCTTCTGTGGTATTTCAGTTGAAACTCTTCTGACAAAGGCCTCGGCGTCCATATAGGTGTATGGATTGGGGAATGCATCTGTCATGTTTTTTGCTATATTGATATTGTTAGCCAGTTGAACGAGATCAGAGATATCGTTCAAAGACCATGGCCGTAGTTGGATGGAGGAGTGTGCCATTAGTGTCATCGCAGTTAGGTGAAAACGAACCGTTGTTTCTGATTAAATTATGAAATATCGAACAAAGGTATTTGGCTTCAATATAGATAGCAAATTGCAATTGTTAATTGAGGCTGTTTAGTAAGTATGCGATTCTAATAAGGCTGCAAATGCAAGAGTTGTCTATTTAATCGAATTGTTCAAGTTCGATGTGTAGATCTTCCCAGAGGGTGGTCGTATCGGTCAAACTCTTCTTCAGAGAAGTATATTTTGAGAAGAAATTGGTATCGTTCATTATTCCGGGGTTCTCTGAGGGGTTTGCTAATAGGTGGTCGCATTTTGCAATCTCCTCTTCTAGTCTAATGATTTCGGCTTCTGCTTGATTGATTTTGTTTACTATTTTTCTTTTCTCTTTTTCTAAAGCCTTTTTTTGCTCATAGTTGAGTTTGTTTTCTGATACACCCTCTTGACCAGCGATTGAGTTCAATTTAGAAGAGGGCTGTTCAAGTTCTTTCAGTGAAGCCAGACTTCTAGCTTCCAGGAAGTCATAGATATCGCCGGGGTATTCTTTAATAGTCTTATTCTTAAACTCTATGACCTTATCGGTTAGACCCTGGAGAAAGTCACGGTCGTGAGAGACGATGATTAGTGTTCCATCGTATCTGAGGAGTGCGCTCTTAAGGATATCCTTGGAGACCATGTCCAGATGGTTGGTAGGTTCGTCGAGGATGAGTAGGTTAACAGGTTTAAGAAGAAGAGTGGCTAAAGCAAGTCTCGCTTTTTCTCCTCCCGAGAGCACGCTTACTTTCTTCTCAATAGCTTCACCGCTGAAGAGGAAACTTCCTAAGATGGCTCTGGTTTTGGTTCTGATATCGCCAGTGGCTATATCGTCAAGGGTTTGAAAGACGGTCTTGGAATAATCGAGTAGTGCACTCTGGTTCTGTGCGTAATAGCCAATAGCGACATTATGACCGAGTTTGATTATACCAGAGTAGTCAAGTTCGCCGACAATCATTTTCGAGAGTGTACTCTTACCTTCTCCATTTCGGCCAACGAAGGCTATTTTTTCCCCTTTTTGAATAGTTAATTCTATTTTATCGAGAATCAGGTTTTCGCCATAAGCTTTAGAGGCTTTTTCGATCTCAAGGACAACCCTTCCCGATGAAGGAGCAGCAGGGAAAGAGAAGTGAATTGCTGAGGTGTCAATGTCGTCTATCTCAATTCTATCAACCTTTTCGAGTTGTTTAATACGGCTCTGTACTTGTCGGCTTTTGGTAGATTTATATCTGAAACGTTCTATAAAGCGCTCAATTTGAGCTATCTGTTTCTGTTGATTCTCGAGAGCAGCCATCTGTTGTTCCATCCGTTCTTCACGCATGAGTACATAGTCGCTATACGATGCTTTATAGTCCCATGCCTTGCCCATGCTAATCTCGATGGTTCTGGTGGTTACATTATCAAGGAAGGCTCTATCGTGAGAGACAAGGACTACTGCGCCTGAATAAGATTTTAGCCACTCTTCAAGCCAGCTGATAGATTCAATGTCGAGATGGTTAGTAGGCTCGTCGAGAAGGATAACATCGGGGCGGCGAAGGAGTATCTTAGCTAGCTCCACACGCATCTGCCAGCCACTGCTAAACTCTCCCATTAATCGTGAGTGATCGCCCGGTTTGAAGCCTAGACCCTCGAGTACTCTGAGAGTATCTCCTTCTAGGGAATCTCCACCGTGGAGGCGAATCTGTTCATCTGCATCATGAATTCTATTTAGAAGCTTAAGATATCCATCCGATTCATAGTCGGTTCTTTCGGCCAGATCAATACTCCATTTCTCGACTTGAGTTTTAAGTTCATTGACCTCTACGAATGCCTGTAAAGCCTCGTCGAGAATAGTTCGATGGGTATCAGGCACCAACTCTTGGGAGAGAAATCCGATCGTGCAGTCGCCATGACGGGTCACCTCTCCGGCAGTTGCAGAGAGCGTTCCTGCGAGGATGTTTAGGAGAGTACTCTTCCCTGCGCCGTTTTTTCCTGTTAGGCCGATACGATCTCTATCTGGGATAATAAAGGAGACATTTGAGAAGAGGTCTTCGCCGGTAAAGTGAATGGCGACATTATTTACACTGATCATTTCTAATTTTTTGGCAAAGATAAAGATTCATTAGGCAGGATTTATTAAGATGGAGTATTGTCTTGGAAAAGGGGGAGCGGTAATTAATCATATTTTCTTATCTATTCATAGAAGTTTTACGTTGATAGTGTATGGTTGTGTTTATCTTTGTTAATGAATAACCCTAATTATATAAGACCTATGACATTGGAAAAGCAGTATTCATGGTTGACCAGGGAGAATGGCCCCAGAATGTTAAAGGTTGCGCTCGACCTATATGGAACAGTAGAGACACCTGGTAAAGCGAATAATAAGGTCATCCTTGATTGGGCCGGAGAGATAGGGGGTAAGGTTGACGATTTATATAGAGCAGATGAGATTCCTTGGTGTGGATTGTTTATGGCGATAGTGGCAAAACGAGGAGGTAAAGCGGGAGTCAAGGATCCACTTTGGGCTCTTAATTGGGGTGCTTTTGGCGTTTATACTCCGATACCTATGTTAGGTGATGTACTGGTTTTTGTTAGAAAGACCACAGACGGGAAGAGAGCCGGTCATGTCGGCCTCTATGTTGGCGAAGATGATGAATGTTACCATGTCTTGGGGGGCAACCAGAGTGACAAGGTCTGTATAACTCGAATTCATAAGGATAGGCTCTATACTAGCAGGCGGCCGGCTTACCATGTACAACCCTCCAATGTTAGAGTAATAAAACTTCAGGCCGATGGAAAGATATCGGAGAATGAGCAATAAAGTTCACGCTTGTCTGGGAGTTTAACTCTTTATAGATATAGGATGTGCCTCTTCACCAAGGTTTCTATCTAGGGAAGAGATCGTCAACCTGTTGTTGTGATAATCGTCCTATAGGATAAAGATTATGGGCTTTATCATAATAGGGGGTCTGTTTGTAGAACCATTGTAGTTGTTCCCATTGGTTATCTTTTAGAGAAGGATTGGCCTTTAACCAATTGTCAAACTTCTCTCTTAACGTGGGGTCATTAGTCATCATCTCACGTGCCATTGGTTCCATTACATAGGTCTCTGAATACTCTTTCTGTTCAAAAACTCTATTGAAGTATCCCCAACTAACCCATGAGTCTTGTGCTTGGGGTTCCAGTAGGTGAGCAATGATTCTGGAGCTAGGTTGTTCTGTTCTGATTATTAGACTTCCTGCGGCATAGTATAGGGTAGCGGTATCGGCCGTAGTTTTGAATAGAGGTATTTGATGGCCCTCGTTACTGGTAGGTCTAAATTTTACCTCTGAGAATCGATAGGTGTCTACCTTTAACCAGGTTGCCTTTCGTAGTGTATCAACCTCAATGCCATGAAGGGGAAGACGTGATGCCAAATCGCTGTATTCAACCGGAATGATGTAGGCAGGAGGTAAAGTAATCTCTTTGGTTACTATTGCTTTATCATATAATGGGAGTCTGAATGTTATTGTATCTTTCCCATATCTGAACCATTTACCACCAGTAAGATCGCTTGTAATAACATCATAGTTGATGCCCAAAAAATTCACCATTGTACTATCTTTCTGATCAACGGCAAAGTTTACAGAAACACTGGCTCTTCTCGAAGCTAAAAGTCTTGCGTTTTCATCGGCTTTTCTAAGACGTTCATGGAGTGTTTTTGCGTTAAGAGAGAGAAAGGATATTGATTTTTTGATAATCTCGAGCGTTGATTCTACCCTAGGTTTATAAGGTTTAAGCATATGTGTTTCGATTAGTAAACCGGGTCGATTATGTATAGCTGCATACCCTTGTGATAACATTGGCGGAGCAGGTTGTGAAATAAGTCCACTTCGAGGGTTATGCCATTCGCGGAAGCTGACATATGGGAAGATGGGCATCTTATGCTCAAACATATGTCGGGTGATTTCAGGAAGATAGGCTTCCTTTAACCAACTACCCACAACCGGATCGATGTTTAGGCCATCTTCTAATGCATAAGTTAAAACATATTGATAGTCTGCCCCATCTGTGGTATGGGTGTCAATGAAAAAGTCGGGCTTCCAATTATTCCAAAGCTTAAGCCAGGCCTGCATCTCAGGGGCTTCCGCTTTCATGTAATCACGGTTAAGATTAAGATTTTGTGCTGTGGTGCGCCATCCCATCTCTTTTGGGCCATTCTGGTTTATCCGGTTATAAGGGCCAAAACGTTCATGGCCATCAACATTAAAGATCGGAATAAATAATAATGTGATGTTTTCAGGAAGATTGAACTTCTTTTTTCTGAATGCTATATCTCTTAGAAGAATCAATCCGGCATCTTTCCCCTCCGGCTCACCCGGATGAATACAGGCTTGGATCATAATAATAACATTTCCTGCTTTTTTTGCCTCTTCTGGGTTTTCAAAACCTTTATTATCAGCAATGATATAGGGAATGTCTAACCCTCTGGCCGATTTCCCAAACACATGATAAGATAGTATAGGAGAGGCATCTGCCATCTTTTTACAAAAGGCAATGGTGTTCTGATAATTGGGTGTCTCTAGTGTGCCTGATTGTTCATAATAGGTATCCCATTTGTCAGATTGTGAACGACTTGTATAAGGACAAAGAAAGAATATAAAAAGAAAAAGTAGGAGGATTCTTGTCATAAGTGTATAATCATTTTTGGGTGTTACTTTGAATAGCATATGTAATTATTGTTTATTCGGGAATGACATGACCTCTCCCTTACCCCTTCGCTCTCCCTTCGCTCTTTCTTCGCTCTTTCTTCGAAGTTGTCCGTTCTAATATGGAGAAGAAGCGAAGGGGAAGCGAAGGGGTAAGGGAAAAGTGTCAACGATTAATTATTTCTCCTTCTGAATGCGCCACAAAGACGGCAGCACACGTATCTCCGTATACATTTACAACGGTTCTGAACATATCTAGAATTCTATCAACAGCAAGGATAAGGCCGATACCTTCAAGGGGGAGCCCAACAGCTGATAATACTACTGCCATCATGACCAATCCAGCCATAGGGATGCCTGCAGAACCAACAGCAGCAAGCAGCGCGGTTAACACTACAATGGCTTGTTGTGCAATGGATAGTTCAATGCCATATGCCTGTGAGATGAACATTACTGCTACACATTCATAAAGTGCTGTCCCATTCATGTTGATGGTCGCACCAAGCGGCAGCGTAAAGCCAGCTATCGATGCAGAAACTCCACTCTTGTTCTCTATTTCACTCATCGTTAAAGGTAATGTGGCATTACTGCTTGAAGTAGAAAATGCAGTTAAGATTACCGACGACATGTTCTTTATGTGAGTCAGGGGATTAAGTTTAACAGCAATTCTCAGAATGAGACTTAATGAAACTAAGGAATGAAAGGTCAGTCCGAGTATTACAACAACCATGTATGTTCCCAGATGTCCGCCAATATTTAGGAGAGCTGTGGTGTCACCTGCCACATCAGCAGTAACTTTTGCAACAATACCAAATACTCCTAATGGGGTGAACTGGACAATGAACATAGTCATCTTCATCATTAGTTCACCTATTGATTCAAATGCTCTCTTTATTGGATCAGATTGGCGAGCGGGTAATCGTGTGATAAAAAAGCCAAATAGCAGAGCAAAGAAGATGATTTGAAGCATGTTGGCCTGTGTTAAGGCTTGGAATATGTTCTCAGGTACAACCTCCAAAAGAATACTACTGAGAGGTCTTTCTGTTACCGTCAGCCCCTCTGGTTTGGCATTTAATCCAAGATAAGCCCCTTTACCGGGTGCAATAAGATTTACAAAGAATAGCCCAGTAATAATAGCCAAGAGTGTCGTAAATATGTAAAAGACCATGGTTTTTAATCCTATTCTCCCAAGATTATCGCTGTTACCTAAACTGGCTACACCTGTCACCAGCGAAGCAAAAACCATAGGTACAATAACCATTTTGAGCAGGCGAAGAAAGAGGTCTCCCATCCAGCTAATCCATGGAACAGCTGAAGAGAAGTAAAATCCAAATAAGGCACCAAGAAAAAGTGCGATGAGAATATACCAATGAAGTGAAATTCTTTTTAACATGCGTTGATTGTTAGTTTGGTGCAGCAATATTACTTAAAAGTTAAGTAGCTTCAGAATAGATAGGGTAGTTAAATTATGACAAAAAATATTCTAGTGTTTAATGATTACTGCTTTGAATAACATGTAAGTTTGTCTTATATTTGGGATACTTAGACCAGTGATTGAATAGCGAGGCCCAATAAATAGGGATAAATGAATATGGAATCAAAAAATCAGACCGTATTGGGATTATTCAACGAAATGGTTGAAGCTTATCCCGACCGGGTCTGTCTGAAGGTAGGTGATATTTCATTAACATATAGGGAACTCTATGAGAGGGCTCTGCAACTCGCGTCGTTACTGGAGGCGGAAGGGCTTAGGCATGGCTCTGCTGTTGTGTTACTATTGAATCGAGACTGCCGATTGGTAGAGAGCATGCTAGCTGTTATGATGGCAGGTGGCTTTTATGTGCCACTTGATATCCAACAACCTAAAGGTAGATTAAATGGTATTCTTTCACAGATTAGTCCTTCTTTTATTCTCGGGGAGAGTTGTCCTGTAGATTACACGGGTCGGTTTATTGGTACCGAGGAACATCAACGGGTTGTTTCAACAAGATCATTTGTAACGGTTAATGCTCATCTGACGGGTGATGATTTAGCCTATGTTCTATTTACATCAGGAACAACTGGCCAGCCAAAAGGGGTGGCGGTATCGCATAAGTCGGTTGTCAATCTTTTAGAAGCCTGGGAGAAAATGGCTCCCTCTGGAGAGGCACTCAGGGGAACCTGTGTCTGCCCTTATGTGTTCGATGTGAGTGTGCATGAGATCTTCTCGATTATCTGTTATGGGGGTACGTTATATCTGCTAGAGCAGGATGAAGCTTTACATGTTGAGTCATTTGCTGCATTCTTAAAACATGAGGCAATTACAAGTTGTTATTTTCATCCGGGTATGTTGGATGAGCTAGGTAAGTCTCTTCTGGAAGACCAATCAGGGGTAGTTATAAAACGGATATTAGCTGGAGTAGAGCCAATAACACGCGGTGTCTTTAATAAGTTTCTTGCTCTTGAATCGGCTCCTGTCGTTATTAATGCTTATGGACCTACCGAGGCAACTGTTTTTGCAACAGCTTATCGAGTGACTCAGTCACCCATGGTTAATGACAGGACTCCAATAGGGAGTGCCATTGATGGTAACTATTTAAGGATTTTGGATGAAGAGTTGCAGGAGGTGGAGCAAGGTTCTTCAGGTGAGCTATTCATTGGGGGTGTGGGTCTGGCGGTGGGCTATTGGGACGATATATCCTTAACCAACGAACGTTTTATCGTAGATCCATATAGAAAAAAGGAAAGACTCTATCGAACAGGAGATCGGGTGAAAATGCTCCCTGATGGCAATCTTATATATGAAGGTCGTATTGATTATCAAATAAAGCTAAGGGGCTATCGTATTGAACCGGGTGAGATAGAACAGTCGGCCATTAACTCTGGTTTTGTAACGGAGTGTTGCGTTGGTAAGGTCACTCTTAATGGCCAGGATCACTTAGTTATGTGGCTAGTTTTCGATGATCAATTAACTCAGGATGAGTCTGAGAGGGTAAAAGGATTCTTAGTTAATACTCTGCCTTCTTATATGATTCCCTCCTATTTCGTAAACCTAAATAGGTTGCCTCGAACAGAGAATGGTAAAGTAGATCGTCGTCTACTTCCTCTACCCGGAATGGTGAGTCAATCAGAGTTCCGTGAACCTAAACCGGGTGCTGAGAGTCAAGTATGTGGTATTGTAGCAAACTTATTGTCGTTAGACCGAGTAAGTCCTTCTGATAATTTTTTTGATTTAGGCGGAAACTCTCTAACCATTGCAAGGTTTCTAATCCGAGTTAAGCAGCTTACAGGGAAAGAGCTTAGTGTATCAAGTGTTTTTGAGGCTCCTGTTTTAGCCGATATTGCAGCTGAACTGGAGACATGCTCCGCTGCTGTTGAGAAAAAGGGGATTGTCTATTCTTTTTGCCCTAGAGATAGAGTGTATTATCCGATGACTCCGGTTGAAAAAGATCTTTTTTTGTTGCAAAAGCTTGATCCTACAGGTAAACAACATTATATTGTGCTCCAACTCTCTATTTTGTCTAATAAAGAGGAGCATTTTATAAGAGATGTTTTAAATGAGATATTTAAAAGACATGAAGCATTTAGGTCGGCTTTTCTCATTGTTGATGATACCCCGGTTCAAGAACTGCTGAAAGAACCAAAATCTTCGGTTCTCTTTAAGGATATCGCTGACCTTAATCCATTAGAGCAGAAGAAAACTATTCAGGCTCTCCTAAAGCGTTTAGGGAATATTTCATTTGATCTAGCGACTGGCTATACCTTTGAAATGGTATTATTACGGTTATCAAATGAGAGGTTTTTGTTACTGATGTCGCTGAACCATTTGATCTTTGATGGTTGGTCAATGGGGGTGTTTATGAATGAGTTTCGTAGGATTTACAGAGAGAAACTCTCATTGACAGGGCAAGTTGTTTTTGAGGATGGTTATCAGATGGTTGATGTTGGCTTTAGTTTAAGTCAGATCCCTCTGGATTATTATAATGACTCATTAAAGTTCTGGTCTGATTACTTAGGCAAGGGAGAGCGAGTAATGGTTTTGCCCTATAGGGAGGGAGCTGATAGAAAGGCAGCCGGGCGAAAGGGGAAGCGATTGTGGTGGCGGTTTGATAAGCAGACTTCTTGGGGCTTACAGCAGCTTGCCAGAAGAGAGAAGACAACTCTTTTTTCTCTCTTTCTTGCAGGTTATTCGTTGATGCTGAAGCATTATAGTAATGACCACGATATTGTTATAGGTACGCCAATTGCCGGAAGAGATGATGACGCATTGACCCAGGTGATCGGTTATTTGACTAACATGGTTCCTGTGAGGCTAGTGATCGGTGAAGATCAAAACTTCCAAAACTATCTTCTAAAGGTCACTCAAAATGTTGTTGCCGCTCTTTCGCATGGGGATATTGCCTTTGGAAAGCTTTTAAAACATCTTGACGTGGTCACTCGCCCAGGACTTTCTCCGCTGTTTCAAGTCATAATGGTAATGCAGAACTGGCCTGAGCAGAATATTAGTCTTGATGAACCGATCTTAAAACAAAAAGAGGTTGGAAATAATACGGTAAGAGCTGATCTGACCTTTAATGTGGAGCTAGTTGACGATGAAATTGAGTGCTGGCTTGAGTATGACACTGAATTATTCGAAGACTCTATGGCAGGTCGTATGCAAAGCTTCTTGCAAAAGCTCTACGAAGTGATACTAAGTAATCCTCAAAGACGAATAGTAGATATTCTAGCTGCAACTAAACCCTACCGACGAGATACTGTAGTGATAGGGGAAGGACCCAAGCTTAGAAAGATCCTTTATCAGCTACAGAAGAATGACTTTAACGTGGTGGCTGTTGTCTCGAAAGAGAGATTCAATGACTTGATTGCTCCGGTTTATGATTCGATAAGTATGCTTCCTGGTGAGGCGAAACTGATTTTTGATTATCTGTTCGTTTTAAGACCTAAAGAACCTATCCCGGTTGAGTTGTACTCAAGAGTAAGATTAGAAGCGATTATGTTACATTATGGCGTGTTTCCCGGTATGGTTGGTGATACCGCTTTTGTGGAGGCACTGCTTAGAAAGGAGAAGTATTTCGGGGTTATCTGGCAAAGGCTTTCCACCGAATTCTTTGGTGGAGATATCCTCTTTCAACATAAATTTCCAATAAAGGATTCTGTTTCTCCATCTGATCTTTTGCAACTCTGCCGCAAGGCTGCAGAAAACTCTTTTGAATTATTGTTGACTGACTTAATGAATGATACCCTACGTCAGGTGAAGGTCTCTGGAGGTCTAGTTATTGATAGCAGTATATCGCTTGCTTCAAAGGTTGTTTCTTGGATAGATTTTAACGCAAAGTCGAAAGAGCTTGCAACGCTTATAATGGCACTTCAACCAATCCCCGGGGAGTCGAATCTCTATGGGATGCCATTTTTTGTTGTTAGAGGAGTGGCATACTATATTACAGGTCTTACCATTGTAAGTTCTGCTCCTGCTGAGGAGTATGGTCGATTTGTATCTATAGGCAGTGGCAAATGGGGGATCTCTACTTTAGATGGGGTAGTCCAACCAACTCTGGTTGGGAGAATAACTATTGATCATATAGCTTCGCTTAACCCTTCAGGAGGTGTGGATAGAATCAATATAGCCTCCTTAAATGAGATCACCTCTTTGCGCACAAGCATCGCCCCCCAAGAGGCGGAATGGCGTAAGATTTTGTCTAATTTAGAGTTTACGGAGGCTCCTATCTATTCTGAACATCTCTCTTTGATTCGCCAAAAGATAAACCTTGGAGTGGATAAGTGTTGGCTTAGAGCCAGTCTCTTGCTTTTTCACCTCGTCCGTTTAGGAGGAGGTGATCGATTGGCTATAGGACGAATCCGATTGAAAAGTGAGGATGAAGCTACTATCCCTTTTAAGATTCTTTCTGATTGGCTTCCTATTGATTATAAGATTGATGATTCGCTGTCGGTTTGGCATTTCAGTGAAGAGTTATATCAGATATATCAAGGAGCATCAGTACAACGTACCTGGTTTAATGATCTCCCTTTTCGAGATCAAGATCTGTCTCACCTGAGAGGAACTTCCCCTAATATATATATTGGTGAGCGTTTTATTAGTGATGCAGAACCGAGTGCAATGGTTATTCTGGTTACCGATGACTCAGTAGATATGCTTTTGCCTGGCGAGGAGGAGTATAAGATATTTGGGTTACGATGTGCCGAGATCATTGACCGGCAAATTAGGCTACTAGAGGTTGATTCTGATCTTCCACTAAAGACTCTCCCTCTTTTAACAGAGAGGGAGGAGATGATTCTTTTAGAAAGAAGAGAAGAGGCTTTCTCGATAAACGATCCATTATTAAAGAGCATTATAGGACGAGGGTTATTCAATGGGAATAAAATTGCGGTTAATGATGGAGGTACGCTCTATAGCTATGATCAATTATTCAAGGATGTTGTTGTACTTAAGGGACAATTAGAGTATCATGGGGTCAATGAGAATTCCAGGGTGGCATTGTGGATGCCAGCCGGATACTCTATGATTAAGAGCATTTTGGCTTGTTGGGGCTGCAAGGCTTCGTTTATGCCGATAGATCCTGATTATCCAGTTGAAAGGCTTCAGTGGATGATTGATCAAGCTAAACCTGTTGTGATGGTGACAGATCGGGCTGTCATGCCTTCCGGGCTAGAGGTAAACTTCATTCATCCTGATAAGTTCCATGATTTAGGGAATGATGATTTAGGAACTGCTCTTTCTCAGGAATCGGATACGAATTGGAGACAACTGGCACGTCAAATGGTGGAGGAGACGTTAAACCAAGTTGGTGACAGGGAGGCATACCTCATCTTCACTTCCGGATCTACAGGAACCCCAAACGGTGTTAGAGTGGGGCAAAGGGCGATAACCCGTTTTGTCAACGAGGCGGTGATTAGATATGGTTTTAATGCCGAAGATGTTGTTTTACAGTTCTCTAATCCTACATTTGATGCTGCTCTTGAAGAGATCTGTTGTTCGCTATTTGTAGGTGCCACCTTGGTTATCAGACCTCCTGCTACTCCTGAACCCAATGCTTTAATGCGATTTGTGGTGGTCAACAGAATAACGGTGCTTGACCTTCCAACCGCATTTTGGCGACTGTGGGTTAACTCCTCTTATTTTCAGACCGAGCACATACCCTCTTCTATTCGTCTTGTTATTTTAGGAGGGGAAGCTCTTTTCGCTTCTGATCTTCAACTGTGGCGCAACGTTGTCTCTCCTACAGTAAGTTTAGTGAATAGTTATGGCCCAACTGAGACGGCTGTTGTTGTGCTAACAACCAAATTGGATAAAGAGATTAAACCTTATTCGGTTATTCCATTGGGCGATGAGTTGCCTGCGACTCAAGCTTGGATAATGAATAGCAAAGGGGAGGCTCTTCCCCCTTTAGTCCCAGGCGAGTTGTGGATCACCGGAGAACAACTTGCGTTAGGGTATCTTAATCAACCTGAAAAGGATAGAGCAGCTTTTCCCGAATTAATCGGATTATACTCTTTAGATCCTCTCACTTCACGAAAAAACGTTCTATCAAATCCATTGGGTGATGCCGATTTAAGTCGAAAGGGAGATGGAGAGTCTGAGATTGAAGTTAAAATTTCAAAAAGAGCCTATAGAACAGGCGATAAGGTTGTTAGAACTTATGATGGGCGGTTGTTGTTTCTCGGTCGTATGGATCATCAATTAAAGATTAGGGGCTTTAGGGTAGATCCGCTTGAGGTTTCAAGAACTATGCAGCAATATCCCGGGGTGGATCAGGCCGTGGCTGGTGCGATTACTCAGGGCGCTTTCGGTAAAGTCTTAGCAGCTTGGTATGTCTCTGATCGTGATGGAGTCGATGTGGATAATTTAAAAGTCTGGCTCCAGCAGAAGCTTCCTCCTTATATGGTTCCTGCTCTACTACTAAAGGTAGAGGGTATTCCTTTAACCGTAAATGGAAAGACTGATTTTTCAAGACTGCCTATAAGGCGATCAGTTGATGAACTTAATACGAATAGCCCAGTCCTTACAAAAACAGAGTCATGGCTCTCATCTATCTGGAGGGAGGTTCTTGATGTGCCTGTGGTGAGGCCATCAGATGATTTTTTTGGATTAGGCGGGCATTCTATCCTGGTTGCTCATTTGATAGGTAAGCTGTGGGAGGAGAAGAAGATAAAACTACCTGTTGCTGTTGTTTTTGATTCCTCGCGGCTCGATAAAATGGCCTTATGGATTGAAAAAAATAACCTGGTTGCTACTGAAGGAGACTCTCTTGAAGGG
>JACCEE010155513.1_pt1 | contig 17929 bp, 13 predicted proteins | sample 7449931 | NCBI WGS metagenome assembly JACCEE01 (sample SAMN15323457, study PRJNA562643) | freshwater metagenome | isolation source: river surface water | place: USA:Blue River Watershed | collected 2017-08-19 | reverse complement strand
TCGGGGTCGAAGGTGCGAATGCTGTCGATCTCGTCGTCGAACAGGTCCACCCGGTAGGGCACGGGCGAGCCCATGGGAAAGAGGTCGATCAGCCCGCCGCGCACCGCATATTCACCAGGGCTGACCACCTGGCTGACGTGCGAATAGCCCGCCAGCGTGAGCTGCGCTTTGAGCTGGGCTTCGTCGAGCTTTTGCTTGACTTTGAACTCGAAGGTGTAGCCCGCCAGAAAGGACGGCGGGGCCAGCCGGTACAGCGCCGTGGTGGCGGGCACCAGCACCACGTCGGCGGCTTCGGGGTGGTTGCGCTGGCGGATGCGCCAGAGCGTGGCCAGCCGCTCTGAAATCAAATCCTGGTGTGGCGAGAAGGTGTCATATGGCAGGGTTTCCCAGCCCGGAAACATCACGCAGCGCAGACCGGGCGCAAAAAATACCATCTCATCCATCAGGCGTTGCGCGTCGCTGGCGTCAGAAGCGACGATGGCGGTCAGTCGGCCAGCGGCCTTCTCACGCTCGGCCAGTTGCGCCAGCAGCACGGCGTCGGCCGAGCCCGTTGGGCGGGGCAGAGTGAAGCGTTTACCAGTGGAGAGGGTGGGCAGGTGCATGGCGCGCAGAAAGCAAAAACACCCCCCGCCAGTGCTGGAGGGGGGTGAAGGAACAAGATGCTCGGATTTTAGAGGTTTGGCATGCCCGGGCGCTGCCCGGGGGCAGGTGCTCAGCGGGTGGCCAGCCAAGGCATGCGTTCGGCCGGTTTTTCAAAACAGTCCAGGAAGGCCATCAAGGCCTCGGGGGTGCCCCCGGTCAGCTGGACTTCGCCATGGTCCAGTTGGTGGGCCAGTTCGGGCCAGCCCAGGGCCATCTGGCGCAGCCAGGTGGGCCAAGCCGTGCGCAGGCGCAGCCCGGCTTGATCTCCGGTTTGATCCTTGGCTTGGTCGGGGGCGTGCAGCGTGATTTGCAGCACGCCACGGCGTATTTCCAGCATGGCACACACGGGCCGGTCCGTGAAGTCGAGGGTCAGCTGCTGGTGCAGATTCAGGCAACGCTCGGCCTGCAGCCGAACGCCCAGGTTGCGCAGCAGCTGCCGGGGCTCGACTGCCATCCAGATGTCGCGCACCGCCAGACCGTTGCCTTTGAAGGGCACTTGCGCAAAACGGCCTTCCAGCTCCAGCGCCGAGCTGAGGTACCAGTGCCGCCAGTTGGTGTTGAGGGTGGCCAGCCCCAGCTGGCGCAAGGCGCGGGCTTTGGTTTGGCGCGCCGTATCGTCCATGGGATCCAGTCGCAGCAATTGCCCCGCCAGTTCGGCGATCCAGCGGTGCTCGTCGAGCGCGGCACGGCGTTCGGTCTCGGGTGCCAGGGCCCGGGCTTCGCAGGCCGACAGCTCGCGCAACACGGCCTCTCGCCCACCGGCCAATTGCACCCAGCGCTGGGCACGGGCCTGGGGCGGCAAGGGGTCGAGCGTGGCCGGGTCGCCATCGAACCAGCCCAGCAGACCTGAGAACACCTGCCGAACGCTGTGCTTGACGGTGCCGTAATACTCGCCCAGCCAGGCGTGACGCGCCAGGTGCGGCGGCAAGGCAGGCAGCCAGTCGGCCAGCTCGTCCGGCGTGGCGCCATGGTTGATGAAACGCACCGCCTGATCGTGGATGAAGGCGATGGCGTCGCGGTAGGCGGTCAGCAGTTCGCTGATCGATGCTGCACCGCTGACCGGACGACCATGGGCCGGGACCATCCACCGCACGGGTTGCGCGGCATGGCGCTGGCGCATGGCGTCCAGGGTGTCCACCCATTGCAAGGGGTCGCGGTAGCGGGTGCCCCGGATGGTGTGCACATTGGCTAGGCATTCGCCCTGGATGACCTCAGCGCTCAGCAGGGTGTGTTCGTCGGGCAGCCAGGCGACGATTTCGTCATCGGTTTCGCTGGGTGCATGGCGAAACTCGAAACGCACGCCGGCCAGGGTGATGTCCAGCTGCTCATCAAAGGTCCGTGTGGGCGGTAAAAAGCTGACCTGGCTGTTGATGATCCTGGGGCCGATCCCTGCGCTCACGCTGCCTTTGGGGCCGGGTGGCAGCAAGGCACCGAAAGAATAGACGCTGCGCGTCGCCAGAATCGGGGCGACCACCGAGGCGTTGTCGCTGATGGCGCGCATCAGCGTGCTGTGGGCAATGATCTGTGTGCGACCCGCCTGAACATCTTCTTCGTTCACAAAGGCGCGGGCCCCGTTGATGTGGTCGCTGTGGTTGTGGGTGTAGACCAGGGCGGCCACCGGCCATTCGGCGACCTCAGGCACGGCCGCCCGGAAATCCTGCAGGATCTGCACGGCGCTGGTGTGCGATTCGGTGGTGTCGAGCACGATCAGGGCCTGATCACCCCGCACGATGACCACATTGGCCAAGGCGTAGCCCACCGCGCAATAGACCCGCTCGCCTGCCCGGTAGATGCGCTGGCGCATGCGGCGGGCGTGGGCGGCGAGCGCAGCGGGCACGTCGGGGTGTTCGCCGTCAAAGGCCAGTTGCACCCCGGCATCGTGGACCACCTCCAGACCTTGCTGGTAATGCTCGGCCTCGCACAGGTCGGGGCGTTGGCGCAAGACTTCGCGCAAATGGCGGCCCGAAAAATCCGGATCGGTCAGGGGGCTCATTGCGCTTCCAGCTTGGCCGACTTCATCATTTTTTCAGTCAAGCCGATTTCGGCTTGCAAGGCATCGCGGTATTCCTCGGGTGAAGAGGGGGCCAAGCTGCCGCCCTGGGCTTCCAGGCGGGTTTTGACCTCGGGGGTGGCCAGTGCTTTGGTCAAGGCCTCGGCGATGCGCTTGACCACGGGTGCCGGGGTGCCGCTGGGCACAGACAGCCCGCCAAAAGACGTGATGCTCAGGCCGGGCCAGCCCGACTCAGCAAGGGTCGGGGTGTTGGGTTGGCGGGCGTTGCGTTGGCCACCTGTCACCGCCAGGGGTTGCAAGCGCCCCGCGCTGATGTGCGGCATGGCGACCGAGCTGATGGCCAGCGCGAAGTCGACTTGCTTGCCGATCACGGCCGTGGCGGATTCAGACGCTCCTTTGTAGGGCACATGCAGGGCCTCTGCACCCGCCAGGCCCAGCATCAATTCGGCCCCCATGTGAGCCGGTGAGCCCACGCCACCCGAGGCATAGCTGAGTTTGCCAGGCTCCTTTCTGGCACGGTCCATCAGATCTTTGAGGGTCTTGATGCCGGATTCCGGGCTGACGACCACGGTGAGGTCAGATACGGCTATGCGGCCCACATGGGTGAAGTCCTTCATCACATCAAAGCCCGGCTTTTTGTACATCCGCATGTTGGACGCCATGGGCGTGGCCGAGTACACCCAGGTATAGCCATCGGCGGGGGCTTTGGCCGCGATCTGTGCGCCCAGATTGCCCGCTACGCCCGCCTTGTTGTCGACGATGACCGGCTGCTTGAGGATCTGGCTCATGGCATCGGCCACGACCCGCACGGTGTTGTCAGGTGCGGTGCCCGCCAGATAAGGCACCACCCATCGGATGCTGCGTTGGGGATAGTCCTGTGCCAGGGCGGTGGTGCTGAACGCCATGATCAAAGTGGCCAGAGCACCGAGACGTCCGAGAGTGAGTTGTGGGCTGCGCATGCGTGTCTCCTTGTACTTGTCGTCACTGTGCTGCAGGCTGCAGCAGTTCTTTGGCGATGGTGTTGCGCTGGATTTCGCTGGTGCCCGTGAGTACGCGGTACATGCGCAACATGCGGAACAAAAATTCCACCCGACGGCCTTGCACAATGCCTTCGCCGCCGTGGATCTGTACGGCCTTGTCGGCCACGCTGAAGGCGGTTTCCGAGCAAAACAGCTTGGCCATGGACGCCTGCGCCCGTGCATCCACGCCCAGGTCCAGCTGGCGGGCCACCGACAGCATCAGCGCGCGGGCCGCGGCCAGTTCGGTGGCCATGTCGGCCAGCATGTGCTGCACCGACTGGAACGCCCCGATCGGCTGGCCAAACTGCTTGCGCTGGCGGGCGTATTGCAGGCTGTCCTGCAAGGCCAATTGGGCCAGGCCCAGCATGGCCGGGCAATGCAACAGCCGGTTGACAGTGATGCGGCCCAGTGCCAGCCCCAGGCCTTTGCCGCGTTCACCAATCTGGTTGCTCATCGGGATGCGGCAGTCCTTCAAAACAATGTTGGCGGTGTGGGACTGACCTGCCATGGTCTTGTAGCCACCTTCAATGGCAAAGCCTGGGCGCTCGCGTTCGACAAAAAAGGCAGTGGTCTCACGCACCTTGGGGTCGTCGCTGGTGGAGGCGATGATGACCGCGAAGTCGCAAAAGGGCGATCCGGAGATGAATTTCTTGGTGCCGTTGAGCACAAAGTGGTCACCGTCTTGCACAGCCGATGTTTGCAGGGCGCCGGCATCCGAGCCGGCATCGGGTTCGGTGATGGCAAAGCACACGGCTTTTTCGGCGCGGGCCACGGGCAGGATGAAACGTTGCATCTGCTCGGGGGTGGCTTGCCGCACCAGTGCGCCCAGGCGGGGCGGGCCGGTCAGCTCACCCAGCACATGGGGGGCAAAAGGTGTGCCGCTGGCATAGATGAATTCCTTGATCAGCGCATGGTCATGGACGCTGAACCCGGCTCCCCCCATGGCCTCGGGCAAGGTCATGCCGTAAAAGCCCAGGGCTTGCGAGCGCTGCCAGACCTGTTGCAGCAGTTCGCGGGAGGGCGAGTTTTCGTGGTCCACGCCGTGTGCCTGGGCCAGTGGGCGCAGTTCTGTTTCGAAAAATTCACCCAGGCGGGTGATGAACTCACGCGCTTTGGCGGAGCCTTCGAACGTGTCGGGGGCGGGTTGCTTGTCCATGCTCAGTTCACCTTTCTGTTGCGGCCTTGCCAATAGCGTTCACGCACGTCCTTGCGTGAGAGTTTGCCGTTGCTGTTTTTGGGCAGTTCGGTGACGAAGTCCACCGAACGGGGTTTCTTGAAGTCGGCCAAGCGGTCCTTGCAGAAGTCGATCAGCGCCTGGTCGCTGGCCTCGGCACCCTGGCGCAGCACCACAACGGCTTTGACCACCTCGCCCCAGTGCTCGTCGGGCACACCCACCACGCAGACCTCGTACACAGCGGGGTGCTGGGCCAGCACGGCTTCGATTTCGGTGGGGTAAATGTTGAAGCCGCCCGAGACCAGCATCTCTTTTTTGCGGTCCACGATGTAGATGTAGCCCTCGTCGTCCACGCGGGCCAGATCGCCGGTGCGCAGCCAGCCCAGCGCGTCAAACGCCGCTTGGGTGACTTCGGGGGCTTGCCAGTAGCCAGCGAACACATCGGGCCCGCGCACGCAGATTTCGCCAATCGCATCGCCCTGCACGGGCTGGCCCTGGTCATCGAGCACCTGCAATTCGGATTCGCAAAAAGCGCGTCCGCAGGCCGACAGCAGATCGGGTTTGTCACCGCTGATCGCGCGGGCATGGTCGGCGATCGACAAGCTGATGACCCCACCCGTGGTCTCGCCTGCACCATAGCCTTGCGCCAACACCGGGCCGAACGCGGCCCAGGCTTCTCGGATGCGGGCGGGCGACATGGGCGCCGCACCGTAGCTGAGCAGGCGCAGGCTCGACAAATCACGGTCTTTGATGCTGGGCTCGGCCAGCAGGGCATGGATCATGGCGGGCACCATGAAGGTCATGGTGACGCGGTGTTTTTCGATGGCCAGCAGCAGCTCGGCCGGATGAAAGCGGTCCAGCAGCAAAATCGTCACACCCTGGAACAGCATGGCCTGAATGAACATGCCGCTGGCGTGGGTGATGGGGCCAACCAGCAGCATCACATCGTCGCCATTGCTTTGCATGCGGCCCATGATGACTTTGCGCAGCGATGTCATGCGGTTGCCCATGGTTTGCATGGCCGCTTTCAGTTTGCCGGTAGAGCCCGAGGTGTAGTGCAGCACGGCCAGGTCGTCGGGCGAGAGCTCGGTGTGGATGTGCTGGCTGGACGCCTGTGCTTCCAGCGCGAAACCATCGAGCCAGCCGTTGGCCAAATCGGTGTCGGTGCAGTCCCAGGCCAGCGTGTGCTTCATGCCGGGCAAGCGCTGACGCATGGCTTGCACCACGGGGCGGTGCGCTGGGCCCACCAGACAGGCTTGGGGTTCGGCGTTGGTCAGGGCGTCTTCCAGTTCTTGCGGCGACAGGCGCGAATTCAGCGCCACCTTGACCAGGCCCAGTTTGTAAAACGCACATTCGGCCACCACGATGTCCGGGCGGTTGGGTGACACGATGGCCACGCGGTCGCCCTTTTGGAGCCCTAGCGCGCGCAGCGCGTGGGCCAGGCGGTTGGACCGTTCTTCGAGTTCGCGGTAGGTCAGGGCCTGGCCCTTGAACAGGACCGCGGCTTTGTCAGGCCAGTAAGTGGCACTGCGGGCCAGGTAAATGCCGAAATTCATGTCTCGCTCCATCAATGGATGCCAGTCTAGATTGCGAGAATGCTTTTATGGATAATCAAGAAGGCTTTATTGATAGCCAAGGGTTATACATACAAGGGCGCACATGAGCATCAGTCTGGACGATATTGACTATTTTTTGGCCGTGGCCGAAGAAGGCCAGGTGCGCAAGGCCGCACAAAAGCTGGGCGTGTCGCAGCCAGCCATCACCAAGGGTTTGCAAAGGCTCGAAAAGGCCCTGGGTTTTGAGCTGTTTGAGCGCAGCGTGCGTGGCATGACACTGACCAAAGTGGCCGAGCAGTTTCGCCAACGCACAGGTGTTTTGCGAGGGGTGTTGCACGATGCGATCAAGGAGGCCACCGATTTGCACCTGGGTGCCCTGGGTTTGTTGCGTGTCGGGGTGTCGCCTTTGTACGCACACAAGCTGTTTGTCCCGGCCTTTGTTCAGTTGCATCACCAGCGGCCAGCCGCCATGGTGCGGGCGTCCGTTCACCTCAACGACGAACTCTGGCGTTTGCTGCGCCAGGGCGAGCTGGACATGACCATCAGTTCATTGCCAGCGGTCGTGCCCGAAGACCTGGAGGTGGTGGAATTGATGAGCGACGATGTCTGCATGGTGGTTCGTCAAAGTCACCCCCTGCTGGCCAACCGGCGATTGAAGCTCGCTGATCTGGCGTCGGTGCAGTGGATGCTGCCTGGCCCGGGCGTAGCAGCGCGGCGGCATGTCGAGGCCCGTCTGGCCCAGGCGGGTCTGCCCCCACCCAAAATCGCGCTGGAGATCAGCAACACCTCGGGGCAGATGGCGCAGATTCTGCGTGACACGGATCTGGTCTCGATCATGAGCGAATCGATGTTGGCAGGCGCGACGGGGCAGGGGCTGGAAGTCTTGCCCTTGCCGCAAGCCAGGGTCAAGCGGGTGGTCGGTATTGCCATGCTCAAACAGGCACGCCAACAACCGCTGGCCCAACGCTTTGTGCAGTTGCTTTCGCAACTGGTCAATCCAGTGGCTGAGCGAGCCTGAAACACAGCCCGGGCCGTGTGACAGCAAGGCAAGGCGCGCCTCTAAAATTGACCGCATGACGCAGTTTCATGTCCTGATTCCCTGTGCCGGTACCGGCAGCCGTGCCGGCACCACCTGGCCCAAGCAATACCAGACCGTGGCCGGGCAGCCTATGGTCATGCACACCGTGCAGGCGTTGGCGCAGGTGCCGCAGATCGCTCAAGGCTGGGTGGTGTTGTCGCCCGGCGATGACTTTGTCTGGCCCGTCGGCGCATCGTGGCCTTCACGCTTTGATCGGGTGCCCTGTGGCGGCGCGAGCCGTGCCGAGAGTGTGTTTAATGGCCTGACGGCCATGCTGGCTGCAGGTGTACCGCCCGATGACTGGGTGCTGGTGCATGATGCGGCGCGTTGCTTGGTCACGCCCGAGGCGGTGAATGCGCTGATGGACGCTTGCCGGGACGACCCGGTGGGCGGTTTGCTGGCTTTGCCGCTGCCCGACACGCTCAAGACCGAAAAACCCGGCGATGTGCCCCGGGTGGACACCACCGTGTCGCGAGAGGGCAAATGGCTGGCGCAAACCCCGCAGATGTTTCGCCTCGGGGCTTTGCACCAAGCGCTTGCACAAGTGGCAGGCAACGGGTTTGCAGGCATCACGGATGAAGCCAGCGCCATGGAGCGGTTGGGCTTGTCGCCCCGGCTGGTACCGGGCTCGGCCATGAATTTGAAAGTCACTTACCCGGCGGACTTTGCGTTTGCCGAGGCCGTTTTGAAAGGCAGACCATGAACATCCGCATCGGTGAAGGCTGGGACGTGCACGCCCTGGTGCCGGGGCGAAAGCTGATTTTGGGCGGCGTTGAAATCCCCCACACATTGGGTTTGCTGGGTCATTCGGACGCCGACGTGCTGCTGCACGCCATCACCGATGCGGTGTTGGGCGCAGCGGGACTGGGTGATATTGGGCGGCATTTTCCGGACACGGATGTGCAGTTCAAGGGTGCTGATTCGTCGCTGCTGTTGGCCGAAGCCATGCGCCGCGTGCGCGCCGCGGGTTATGAGTTGGTGAATATGGACAGCACCATCGTGGCGCAAGCGCCCAAGCTCGCTCCCCACATGGCCGCCATCAAGGATTCTGTGGCCCGGGCACTGGGTGTTCAGCCCGATCAGGTGAATGTGAAAGCCAAGACGGCCGAGAAGTTGGGGCCTGTGGGCATGGGGCAGAGCATGGAAGCGCGGGCCGTGGTTTTGTTGAGGCAAGCTTGAAGGGGCCCCGGGTTCAGGCCGGGTTTTCCTGCCTGAATTTCATTAACGCCATCAAGCCGCCGGCGCTGTTGTTGAACACCGAGAAGGTTCCGCCCATGCGTTGCACCGAGCGCTCCACAATCGCCAGACCCAGACCGGAACCGGTGGCCGAGGTGCGGGCCGTGTCGCCCCGATAAAACGGCTGGGTCAGGTTTTTCAGGGTGTCTTCGGACACGCCGGGGCCCTGATCGCGCACACGCAGCAGCACCCAGCCATCGTGCACACGGGCCACGATTTCAACGCGGGTGATGCCGTCTTCAGGGCTTTGTCCGTAGCGACGGGCGTTTTCCAGCAGGTTGGACAGCACCCGGGTCAATTCCACCGTTTCAGCCCGGACATGCAGTTCTTCATCGACATCGACGGAAATCTCGAACCGGAGGTTGTTGCGCCATGGGGCAATGCTGCGGCTGATGACGCCCGACAGCAGCACGGGCCCCAGGTTGGTGGGCTCGGGACGGGCGTAGTCCATGAATTTGTCAATGATTTCGTCCAGCTGCACGATGTCGGCTGCCATCAGCTCGCGGCTTTCGGGATCGGCCACACTCAACTCGGTTTCCAGTCGCAGTCGGGCCAGCGGGGTACGCAGGTCGTGCGAAATGCCGGCCAGCATCAGGGCCCGCTCTTGCTCGATCTTGGCCAACCGCTCGGCCATGCGGTTGAAACCGATGTTCACCTCGCGGATTTCACTGGTGGCTTCGTTTTCATTGAGGGTTGAGTTGTTGAAATGCCCCTCACGCACCTGACTGGCGGCAAATGACAGCCGTTTGAGGGGCCGATTGATCAGTTTGGCCATGACGGCGGCACCCGCCAGCGACAAGGCAATCGTGACACCCAGCCACATCAGCCAACCCGAACCGCCCAGGGGTTGCAAGCGCTCTGGGTCCATCTGAAGCCAGTAACTGTCGCGTTCGATGCGAAAGCCGACCCACAGTCCCGTCTGGTCATTGACGCTGGCGGCGATCACGGTGCCGCTGCCCAGACGGCTGATCATTTCGGCGGCCAATTGCCGCTCCAGCTTGTTGCTGCCAAAAGGGGTGAACCGATCACCGGGCTCGCGGATCTGGATGTTGACGGCTTCTTCGTCCGCCAGTGTTTTGAGCAGGGACACGCGTGCAATCGCATCGGTGTGAATCAGCGCAGTGCGTGTCAGGTTGACCACCGTGGCAATCTGGTGGGCGTTGCGCAGGATGCGGGGTGCGTATTCCTGAGTGCGAAACAGTTGCCACCAGGCCAAACTGCTGCACAGGATCAGCAGGCTCAGGAGCACAAAGGTCCGCCAGAACAGGCTCAATCTGAACCTGCGTTGGGGCTTGTCAGCAGGGGAGTCCGTGTCCAGTTGGACGGTTTGGACAGTCACGACTGGCCATCAGGGATGAAGACATAGCCGACACCCCAAACGGTCTGGATGACTTTGGGTGAGGAGGGGTCGACTTCGATCATTTTGCGCAGGCGCGAGATTTGCACATCCAGGCTGCGGTCAAACGGCTCGAAGTCCCGCCCGCGTGCCAGTTGCGCCAGTTTGTCGCGGCTCATGGGCTGGCGAGGGTGGCGCACCAGCGCTTTGAGCATGGCAAATTCACCCGTGGTCAGGGCGATGTCTTGCCCGTTTTTGCTCAGTGAGCGGGCCCCCATGTCGAAACTGAATTCGCCAAAGGTGACAATTTCGCCGTCGCTGGCAGGGGCGCCGGGCACCTCGGCCGTGGGGCGACGCCGTAGCACGGCATGGATGCGGGCCAGCAACTCACGCGGGTTGAAGGGCTTGCCCAGGTAGTCATCGGCACCGATTTCCAAGCCGGTGATGCGGTCCACATCTTCGCCCTTGGCCGTCAGCATGATCACCGGTGTCTTGACCCCAGCGCTGCGCAGTCGGCGGCAAATGGTCAACCCGTCTTCGCCGGGCAGCATGAGGTCGAGCACGATCAGGTCAATGGTTTCGCGCTGAAGAATGCGGTCCATCGCCCGGCCATCTTCGGCCAGCAAAACGTCAAAGCCTTCTTGTGACAAGAAGCGGCGCAACAGGTCCCGGATGCGGGTGTCGTCGTCGACGATGAGGATTTTGTTCAAGCGCGAGGAGGGGGCGTTCATGTTGGCTTTTCCGGAAGAGTCGGTGCCCATGCGGTCTTATTGGGCTGTCCAGCCGCCGTCCATGTTCCAGGCGACACCCCGCACGTTGTTGGCAGCGGGCGAGCAAAAGAACACAGCCAGCTCACCGAGTTCTTCGGGGGTTGTGAATTGCATGGAGGGCTCTTTTTCACCGAGCAGCACTTTTTTGGCTTCTTCGTTGGACAGGCCCATGGCCGCAGCTTTGGCATCCACCTGCTTTTGCACCAGTGGCGTCAGCACCCAGCCGGGGCAAATGGCGTTGCAGGTGATGCCCGTGGTGGCGTTTTCGAGCGCGGTGACCTTGGTCAAACCGACGACGCCATGCTTGGCCGCCACATAGGCGGATTTTTCGGCCGAGGCGACCAGGCCATGCACCGAGGCCACGTTGATGATGCGGCCCCAGTTGGCTTTTTGCATGGCGGGCAGAGCCAACCGTGTGGCGTGGAAGGCACTGCTCATGTTGATGGCAATGATCGCGTCCCATTTGTCAACCGGGAAGTCTTCGATGCGGGCCACATGCTGGATGCCGGCGTTATTGACCAGAATGTCCACGCGGCCAAAGGTGTCAGCGGCGAACTGCATCATGGCTTCGATGTCGCTGGCTTTGCTCATGTCGGCACCGTGGTAGGCCACTTTCACACCCAGCGCGGCGATTTCGGCTTTGGGGCCTTCGGCATCGCCAAAGCCGTTGAGCACGATGTTGGCACCCTGACGCGCTAGGGCTTTGGCAATGCCCAGACCGATGCCGCTGGTTGAACCGGTGACGAGCGCTGTTTTACCTTGCAACATGATTTCCACTCCAGATCTGAATTAGGATGTTCAAAAGTCCATTATCGCGCTGTCAGAGGCGGTTCTTTTGACCGCTGCGCCCAGAATGTTTGCCCGTGCCATGAATCCTTCGCTTGCCCAACCCCAGCTTGAGTTTGTTGACTGCCCACACCCGCAGGGTCAGCACCGGATGGCCTTTTGGCGATGGGGTGATCCTTTGGCGAGCCGACTGGTGGTGTGCGTGCATGGCCTGACTCGCCAAGGGCGCGATTTTGACCGCTTGGCCCAAGCGCTGGTGGCACGCAGCGCCGAGCCCCTGCAAGTGATTTGCCCCGATGTGACCGGGCGCGGGCGCAGCGAATGGCTGCCTGATCCTGCGCTGTATCAGATTCCCCAATATGCAGGCGACATGCTGGCCATGCTTGCGCAAGTCAGCGCAGCCCGGAGGGCACCGTGGCAGTCGCTGGACTGGGTGGGCACCAGCATGGGCGGGCTGATTGGCATGGTGCTGGCGGGGCAGCCCGGTTTGCCCTTGCCAGCTCCGATTCGCCGTCTGGTGCTCAACGATGTGGGGCCCGCGATCACCTGGGGTTCGGTGCAGCGCATGCAGCAGTATGTGGGGCAATACGGTCAATACCGTGATCTTGACGAAGCAGCGACCGCCTTGTGGGCACTTTCGCAAGGCTTTGGCCCGGTGCCTGCCGACCTGTGGCGTGAGATGTCTTCGCACATGACACGCCCGGGTACCGATGGCCAGCTGACACTGCACTATGACCCGACCATCGGCGTGCCGGTGCGGGCCATGACCCCTGAGGCTGCCGCTGCGGGCGAGGCCGCTTTGTGGGCCCTTTATGACCAGATCAGCGCACAAACCCTGCTGATCCGGGGGGGCGAGTCGGATTTGCTGACCCGTGAAACCGCCCAGGCCATGTGCGGGCGCGGTCCGCGCGCCCGCTGTGACGAGTGGGCCGGATTTGGCCACGCGCCGACTTTGACCGGCGACGACCAGATTCAGGTGCTGGCCGACTTCTTGCTGGCGAACTGACACGATGAGTGCGCTGTTGAATTCTGAATCGCCTGTGAATTTGCCTCCTGTGGTGCTGGCCACTGCGGGGGATGGCGCGGGCCAGCCTGGCATGCTGGCGCGAGCCCGTGCATTTGCCGAACCCCTGATCGCCAGCGAGACGCTGGACACTGGGGAGAATATCCTGTCCCACGCCGATGCCGTGGCGGCCACGCTGGCCGACATCGGCGGCTCCGAGGTCATGCAGGCGGCCTGTTACCTGGTCTACGCCTGCCCGCACCTGAACCGGCCTGAAGAGGTGATTGCCAAAGCTTTTGGCACCAATCTGGCGCAACTCGCGCTGCAAACCAACCAGTTGGTGCATGTTCAGCGCTTGTCGAGAGCGGCCGAAACCAGCGCCCAGCTGGTGGATAACCCGAAATTGCAGACCGAAAACGTGCGCAAGATGCTGCTGGCCTTCAGCCGCGACCTGCGCGTGGTCATGCTGCGGCTGGCCTCCCGTTTGCAAACCCTGCGCCATTACGCCGCCACCAAGCTGCCGGTGCCTGCCGCCCTGGCGCGGGAGTCCTTACAGGTGTTTGCGCCGCTGGCCAACCGCTTGGGCATCTGGCAGATCAAATGGGAGATGGAAGACCTGTCGTTCCGTTTTCTGGAGCCCGTCACCTACAAGGAAATTGCCGGCCTGCTGGATGAAAAGCGCGTGGAGCGCGAGCGCTACATGGCCGATTTGCGCCAGCGCATGCAGCAGGCACTGGCCGCCCAAGGCGTGCAGGCCACGGTCGATGGGCGCCCCAAACACATTTACAGCATCGTGCGCAAGATGCGCGGCAAGTCGCTGTCGTTTGACCGGGTGTTTGACATCCGTGCCTTGCGCGTGGTGGTGTCCGATGTGGCCGGGTGTTACCAGGTGCTCAGCTGGGTGCATGAGCATTTCAGCCCCATTGCCGAAGAGTTTGACGATTACATCGCCCGGCCCAAGCCCAATGGTTACCAGTCCTTGCACACCGTGGTGCGCGATGTGGATGGTCGTCCCATCGAAATCCAGATCCGCACGCAAGCCATGCATGAGCATGCCGAACACGGCGTGGCCGCGCACTGGGCTTACAAAGAGGCGGGGGCCAAAGGCTATGCCGGCGTGTCGGCCAGCAGTGACTACGACGCCAAGATCGCCGTGCTGCGCCAGTTGCTGGCCTGCGAGCGCGATCTGGCCGGTTCAGCCCAGGAAAAAGCCCCGGGCAGCGGCCTGTTTGATGACCGCATTTATGTGCTGACGCCCGATGCGGCCGTGGTGGAACTGCCGCAGGGGGCCACTCCGGTGGACTTTGCCTACACCGTGCACACCAACTTGGGACACCGCTGCCGGGGTGCCAAGGTTGATGGGGCCATGGTGCCGCTCAATACGCCCTTGGCCAACGGTCAGACCGTGGAGGTGACGGCCACCAAGGAGGGCGGGCCGTCACGCGACTGGCTCAACCCCGAGCTGGGTTATTTGGTCAGCCACCGGGCGCGGGCCAAGGTACGGGCCTGGTTCAATGCCCAGATCAGCCAGGAAAACGTGGCCAAAGGCCGTGAAGCGGTCGAAAAGCTGTTGCAGCGCCTGGGCCGTACGGCCATCCGGCTTGAAGAGCTGGCCAGTCAGCTGGGCTTCAAATCGGCTGAAGGCCTGTTTGAGGTGGTAGGCAAAGACGAGTATTCGTTGCGCAACATCGAGGTGTTGCTCAACCCACCCGAACCGGCTTTGCCGGATGACGAATACCTGCAAAAGAAATTCAAGAATGCCACGGCACGCAAGTCGCCATCGGGCGTGCTGGTGGTGGGGGTGGACTCGCTGCTGACCCAGCTGTCGCGCTGTTGCAAGCCCGCGCCCCCCGATCCGATCAGTGGTTTTGTGACCCGTGGCAAAGGGGTGAGCATTCACCGGCAAGATTGCAGCAATTTCCGCGAGCTGACCGCACGTGCAGCCGAGCGGGTGATTGAAGTGCGCTGGGGCGAGCGCAAAGGCCTTGATGCGGCGGTGTACCCGGTTGATGTGGCCGTGGAGGCCCATGATCGGCAAGGTTTGCTGCGCGACATTTCTGAAGTCTTTGCCAAAGAAAAGATGAATGTGATCGGTGTGCAGACGCAATCGGTCAAAGGCTCGGCCTTCATGACCTTCACAGTGGAAATCAGCGATGCGGTGGCCTTGAACAAGGTGCTGGGCGCTGTGCGCGGAGTCAAGGGCGTGCGCAATGCCCGCAGGCGCTGAAGTGAAGAAAGTTCCTCGCTCTCTCAAAAAAGCCATTTTTTGTCGCTATAATTCACAGCTTCAACAGGCGCGTAGCTCAGTTGGTTAGAGCACCACCTTGACATGGTGGGGGTCGTTGGTTCGAATCCAATCGCGCCTACCAAATTCGGTAGGTTTAAAAAGCACTTGACGGCAACGTCAAGTGCTTTTTTCTTGCCTGTATGATCCCGCCCTGTGTTTTGAATTGATAAAACCAACAGAACTGTTTAGCTGTTGAGGGGGACACTCAGTGCTGCATTCCATCCAACGTCGATTGGTGTTGTTCGTCCTGGCCTGTGGCGCGTTGATGGCATGCCTGGTGCTTGTGTGTACATACCTGCTGTCGGCATCGCCTGCCTCGTTGATGGGGGTGTGGGGCATTGCTGCCGGTTTTTTAATGGTTTTGCTGGGGCTGGCTTGGGGTTTGTTGCGGCCGGTGGTCACCGCATTGCAGCAACTCAAAGCTGAAGTGCTGCAAGCCGAGCGTCAAGGCGAGCCGCTGAGTCACAGCCCTTCGCTTGAGGAACTGGATGGCATGGCGGCGGTATTGGCGCAGTCCATGCGCAGTCGCCAGCAGGTCATGACCCAGGTGAGCACCACCATGCAGGCTCTGGCGCAAGGGCAATTGCGTTTGTCCGGGCTGGACGAGTCGGGCCCCACACACGTGCAGGAAGACAGTGCGCGCATGGTGGCGGCGGTGCAGGCGGGTCTGAGCCACTTGCAGGCCCTGATCGTTGAGCTGGAGCACTTCATCCATGGGCTTTACAACGAGGTGCACGACACCGCCAGCGGCCAGACAGTGACGTCGGCCTGGCGCGATCACCCCTTGTTGGGGCCTGCGCTTGCGAAGATGGCCACCGGCCATTTGCAATTGCTCAAGACCGTGCACGACATGAGCATGGTGGTGGAGAAAAGCTCCATCACCCTGGCGGATTTGTCTTGGCAGGCCAACACCATCAACCGTGAAATGAAGTCTTTGGCGGCCAAAGGAGCGCAGATTTCAGCGTCTTCACGGTCCCTGGCAGACAACTCGGGCCGAGTCAGTGCCGATGCGGCTTCTGTGGCGCAACTGGCCTTGCAATCGCGTGAAAATTCCCAGCATGGGCAGATGGAGCTCAACAACACCATTGAGGCCATGCGGCAGATGGGCTCGCGCACCCAGGCGGTGTCGTCGTCGATCACGGGTTTGCAATCGAGTTCCGAAAAAATCGAACACATCGTTCAACTGATTCGCGACATTGCCAACAAGATCAATTTGCTCTCGCTCAACGCAGCCATTGAGGCCGCCCGCGCAGGTGAGCACGGCAAAGGCTTTGCCGTCGTCTCGGACGAGGTGCGCAAATTGGCCGAAAAAACCTTCGAGGCCACGCAGGAAATCGACGCCAGTGTCGGCGGCATCATGAGCCAGACGGGTCAGGCCGTCAGCAGCATGAACGAGCTGCTGGGCGATGTGCAGTCGAATGTCCATCGGATTGAACAGGTGGGCCAGCGCCTGTCGGGCATTCTGGATTCGTCCAGCGTGCTGTCGGAGCAAATGAACGGGATCGTCCATGCGTCGACACAGTCGGCTCACGAAGTGACCAAGATTTCGAGCTTTTTGGGCGAGATGCAGGACGAGCTGGCGAGCTTTGGTGTGCGCATTGAATCGCAGGAAAGCCAGACGCAGGCGCTGACCGAGTTGAGCGAAGGCTTCTACGAAAAACTGGTGGAACTGAACCTGGAGACCACGCACAGCCGCATGTTCGCTGTGGCGCGTGCAGCTGCCGATGCGGTGCAGGCCAGTTTTGAGCAGGCGGTTGAGCAAGGCGTGATCAGCCAGGCGGACCTGCTCAGCCTGGAGCATGAGCCGGTCCCCCACACGAATCCCCAGAAATTCACTTCGCGCTTTGATGCTTTCACGGACCGGGTGTTGCCGGTCATTCAGGAAAAGGTGCTGCAGGATCACCCCGAGTTGGTGTTTGCCATTTGCACCAACAAGCGAGGCTATGTGCCCACGCACAATGACAAGTTCGCCAAACCGCTGACCGGCCGCTATGACGTGGACCTGGTGGCCAGCCGCAGCAAACGCATATTCAATGACCGCACTGGCAGCCGCTGTGGCTCACACACGCAACGGGTGCTCTTGCAGACCTACAAACGTGACACGGGCGAAATCATGCACGACCTCTCGGTCCCGATCATGATCAACGGCACGCATTGGGGCGGCTTTCGCATGGGCTACAAGGCCGATTGAATCATCTGTGGTCTGGTGTCCACATGAACAAAGGGAGCCTCAGCTCCCTTTGTTGTTTCAGGCGCTGACCATGCCCTGGTGGCGCAGTAAGGCATCCAGGCTGGGCTCGCGGCCCCGGAAGGCCTTGAACGATTCGAGCGCCGGGCGGCTGCCGCCTGCTTCCAGAATGGTCTGTCGGTACAGGCGACCGGTCTCCACGCTGGGGGTGCCGTCTGCGGCAGCGGTTTCTTCAAACGCGGCATAGGCATCGGCGCTCAGTACCTCGGCCCATTTGTAGCTGTAGTAACCGGCGGCATACCCGCCCGCAAAAATGTGGCTGAAGGTGTGGGCCATGCGGTTGAAGGCGGGCGGCTGCATCACGGCCACCTCTTCGCGCACCTGGCGCAGCAGCGGCATGAAGTCCTGGACCGGATCGTGTTCGGCATGCACCAGCATGTCGAACAAGGCAAATTCGATTTGGCGCAGGGTTTGAAAGCCGCTTTGGAAATTCTTGGCCGCCAGCATCTTGTCGAACAGGGCGCGGGGCAGGGGCTCGCCCGTCTCCACATGGGCCGTCATGTCGCGCAGCACCGACCATTCCCAGCAGAAGTTTTCCATGAACTGGCTGGGCAGCTCGACCGCGTCCCATTCCACGCCGCTGATGCCGGACACATCGCGCTCGCTCACCTGGGTGAGCATGTGGTGCAGGCCGTGACTGAACTCGTGGAAGAGGGTGATCACGTCGTCGTGCGTGAGCAAGGCAGGTTGCCCGTTCACGCCTTCGGCAAAGTTACACACCAGATGCGCCACGGGGGTTTGCAGCACGCCCGTGTCGGGGCGCTGCCAGCGGCCGCGCACATC
>JACCEE011634712.1_pt1 | contig 17953 bp, 17 predicted proteins | sample 7449931 | NCBI WGS metagenome assembly JACCEE01 (sample SAMN15323457, study PRJNA562643) | freshwater metagenome | isolation source: river surface water | place: USA:Blue River Watershed | collected 2017-08-19 | reverse complement strand
CCTGCGGGGGCTCGCCGGGGATCGCGCCGCTGGACAGCTGCACGTCGGGCGGCCGGGCCGGCTGCTGCCCGCCGGACGCGGGGGCCGCCTTCTGCCGGGCCAGCTTCACGCCGAGGACCGTGTGCTTGCCGCCGGCGGGATCGAACCAGACGAAGAAGCTCTGGCCGTAATCCCCGGAGAACTGGCAGCGCGCTTCCTTGTCCCTGGGTGAAACGTATACGTACAGGAACTCGCCGTCGTTCCTGGCGGCCACGGCCACACCGTCGTTCTCGTAGGGCTGGTCCTTCTTCCATTCCGTATCCGCGCCGTCCACGGCCACCGGGTCCGCGGCCCAGCCGCTCTGTATGGTCTTGCCGCCGAACAGGCCAGCCTGCGCCGTCTGGCATAACAACGGTACTGCCAGCCCGAAGGCGAACGCCCCCAGTACCGCTTCCTTTCTTATATCGTTTTTCATTGTTGCCTCCGTTCCGGTCAGCCGGTACATTAACAACGTCCGCCGCGCCGGGTTTATTGCCGGCGGCCGGATTATGATAATATTTAGGCATGGAAACCCCGTACAGGCTGCCGCCCGGCTGCATAGAGGAGAAGTTCACCCGCAGCGGCGGGCACGGCGGACAGAACGTCAACAAGGTGGCGACCACCGTGCAGCTGCGTTTCTTCACGCGCATGGCCGGCCTGCCTTACCCCGTCGAGCAGCGCCTGCGCGAGCTGGCGGGCTCGCGCCTGACCGCCGACGGGGACATAGTCATAATAGCCAGCGAATACCGCACCCAGGAGCAGAACCGGCAGGCCGCCAGGGCCAGGCTGGGAGAACTCCTGCAGCGCGCCGCCCGGCCGCCTCGCCACAGGCGCCCCACCAAACCGTCCTACGGTTCCAAACTGCGCCGCATGGAGAGCAAGCGACGCCGCTCGGGCGTGAAGCGCGACAGGAACTTCCGCGAGGACTAGCGGGGGTTGAAAAAAAGCCTTTTTTGGGGTATCATTTTGATATGCGTCAAGCCACCCTTCTGATAGCGGCCGTTCTTGCCGCTTCGGCCTTACCGGCCCGCGCCGACACCGACAACGCCACGTTCGGCGGTCACGGCGCTTTCGTCAGACAGGTAACGCCCGGTTTAGCAAAGACCGGGCCGCTGCTGGACACCGGCTTCAGCGACGCCGGCCCGGCCTACGACACCGTGATGGTCAACGGCGAGATGCCAGGCGGCGTGGACCTCGCCGTCTGCGTCCGTTCCTCCGGCGGCTGCGACAAGGTGCTGCCCTCAAAAATGAAGGTTTATCCCAACGGCAGGTTCTGGGCCAGGTTCGCCCTTCCCGCTCCTGTCTCCGAACCCTTCAAAGTGCTGGTTTACGACGAAGGTTCGGCCGCCGCGGGCAGGCTGGTGCTCTACGGGGCCGAGGCCTTCATGGCCGCGCCCGGCGAGGCCGGCAAGAAGGACGACGCCGAGGTCATGGCGGTCCCTGCCGCCTACACCTTCCCCGTGGTGACCCGCGCGGAGTGGAACGCCGCTCCCCCCACGCAGGGCTATACCGCCCAGACCCCGGTGAAATTCACGCTGCACCATACCGCCGGCAAGTTCACGCGGACGCTGGAGGAATCCAAGGAAGAGGTGCTGTTCGACCAGGATTACCACCAGAACAAGAACGGCTGGATAGACATCGGCTACCATTTCATAGTGGACCCGATGGGCAACATCTTCGAGGGCCGGCCAGTGACGGCGCAGGGCGCGCACGTCGAGAGCTACAATCCCGGCAATGTCGGCATCTCGGTGATGGGCTACTACCACGAGCCGGTCAACGACCAGCCCACGGCCGCCGAGATAGCCGCCGTGGCGAAGATAGGCCAGTACCTGAAGGCCAAATACGGCGTAAAGGCCGCGTCCTTCTACGCCCACCGCGAGCTCAACGCCACTGCCTGCCCCGGCGACCTGCTGTACCCGAAAAAGCAGGAGATAAAGGACCTGATCTACACGCCGAAGGAAGAGCAGGAAGGGCGTTAGCCCCGGCGAGACAAAGAAAAAGGCCGCCACCCGGCGGCCTTTTTCTTTTGCCCGTACGGCTACTGGGCGATGAACAGGTCCTTCGTGACGTTGTAGCGCCCCGAAAGCCAGTCCACCACTTCCCTCGCGGCTCCCGCCGTATCGTTCTCGCGCGACTCCAGGAAGGCCGAGTAATCGGCCTTCAGCGAGGCCTTCTCGTCGTCGGAGAGGGCGTCCAGGCCGCGGTCCATGAAGGCCGGCAGGTCGCGTTCCAGCTGCACGGCCATATCGTGGCAGGTCACCATCGCCGCGGCCTTGCGGAAGGACTTCTCAGGGTTGTAGGCCGCGCCCTGCTCGTATGAAGCCTTCAGGGTCAGCAGCACGATCTTCGAAAGCGCCGCTTGGTTCATAGGGTTCACGGCGTGGCCGGCCAGCCAGCCGCCCATAGCGGCCGGGCGCCCGGTAACGGGCCGCAGGTGCAGGAACTTGCACATGCGCGGCCCGTCGTTGACCGGGTAGTTGTCCCAGAGCACCGGCTTGCGGCCCAGCTTGCCGGCCGTGTCGCGCATATGCTCCTCGGTGTAGGACTTGGAGCAGACCAGCTCGCCCGTCCAGAACATGTTCACCTTCGGGTCCAGCGCCGAGAGCTGGCTGAAATAGCCCTCCGGCATCTTGCCGAACAGCTTCTCCAGCACCGGGTCCGCCGAATAGTACGTCGGGCAGAAGACCATCTGCTTCGCCTTCGAGCGCTCGGCCATCCAGTTCACTATCTCCACCTGGCGGGCGGCGAGGTTGGGCAGGTCGCCCTTCATGTCGTCCATCAGCACGCCGAGCTTGTCCACGCCTATCCGGTTGAAGGCGTCCAGACGGTTCTGCAGCAGCTTCTTCACCTCGGCGTCGAAAGGGGTCAGGTATATCTCGTAAGGGCTGAAACCCACGCCGAACTCTATGCCGGCGGAATGGCACTGGCCGGCCAGCTTCGTGAGCTTCTCCTCCAGCACCTTCGGGAAGGGCTCGCGCCACTTCTTGCGCATGTACGGGTCGCCTTTGGGGGCGTATATGTAGAACGAGAAGCCGTGCTTCCTCAGGAAGGACGCGTAGTCGGCCCGCTCGCCCCAGCTCCACGGCTCGCCGTAGAAACCCTCTATCACACCAGCTTTCACGTTCATTTTTTCCCTCCGGCGCTCTGCTCGATCACGGCCAGCCTCTTCTTCGCCCTGGCGGCGGAAGAACTGTCCGCGTACTTCTCGGCGGTTTTGGAATAGTATTCCTTCGCGGCGGCCGCGTCGCCGGCCTTCTCCAGCGCCTCGCCGGCCGCGTACAGGGCCTTGGGGGCCTGCGCGTCCGACGGGTACTCGGCGGCTATGCGGTCGTATGTCTTCACCTCCGCCGGGGTATCCTTCATGTCCCTGCGGCGTATCTCCGCGGCGAGCAGCAGCGCTTCCACGGCGCGGCCGTCCTTGTACTTGTCCGCCAGCCGGTCCAGCACGGCGGCGGCCTCGGCGGGCTTGTCCAGCTCGTCACGGAGCAGCCGGGCCTCGGCCCTGAAAGAATCGTAGGCTTCGGCCCGGTCGGGGTACAGCGCTATGATCTTCGCGTGCACGTCCGCGGCTAGGGCGTACTTCTTCCTGCGCTCGCATAGGGGCGCCAGCCGGGAATAGGCTTCCCAGGCCTCGGGCGAGCCGGGATAGGAGGCCGCCACGTCCTGGTAGACGGCTATGGCCTCGTCGTACATGCCAAGTTCGCCGGCCTCCACGCCGGCCAGGGCCAGCTTCGCGCCGGCCTGCAGCGGGCTGCCCGGGTGCAGGCGGATGAGCTTCTCGTAGCCCATTTTGGCGGCAAGGTACTCGCCGTTCTTGCGGTGCAGGTCGGCCAGGGCCATGCGCACCTCGTCGTTCTTCGCGTAGGCGGGATAGCGGTTAAGGAACTCCCGGAACTCCTCGCAGAGCGGGGCGTAGAACTCCCCGCCGGCGCGCACGGCCAGGCGCTCGAGCAGCAGCGAAAGGTGGTACTGTTCGTCGCCGGTGCCGGGCTCGGCGGAAAGTTCCTCGAGGGCCGCGCGCAGGTCCTTGCCGGCCTTGCGGTCGGCGGTCTCCTTGAAAAGTTTGCGGGCCTCGGCCATGGAGGCGGCCTTAGGGTAGCACTGGAAATACTTCAGCAGGTCCGTCAGCGCCCGGCGGTGGTCGCCCAGCTTCAGGTGCAGCCGCGCCTTCAGCAGCTGCGCGTCGGCGGCGTACTCGGAGGAAGGGTATACGACCAGCCAGTCGGTGACCTGGGGCAGTATTATCTCCGCGGCGGCCTTGTCGCCGGCGGCGGCTTTCTTCAGATAATCCCACTCGGAGGAATCCTGGGTGTAAGGGACCTTGGCGGCGCTGACGGTCTCGAAGACGGGCGCGGCCGCCGGGACCGGGGCCGGCTCGGGCTGAACGGCGTCTTTCGCGGCCGCGGCCTCGGCGGCGGGGTCGCCGACCTCCAGCACGGTCTCGCCCGCCTGTACGGGTTCTTCCGCGGCGGCGATAACGTCCTGCGCGCGTACCGGCACGGCGCCGCAAAGCGCCAGTAGCGCGGCCGCGGCAAGGCTGTTGTATCTTGTCATTATCCCCCCGTTGAAAGGTCCCCGCCCCGGCGCGCCGCATGGCGCGCCGGGAGCGCGGGTCAGTACTTGGAGGCGGACTCGCCGCCGGTCACTATCGCTATGCTGGCGCTCACGCCGAGGCGGTTCGCGCCGGCCTTGACCATCGCGGCCGCGGTCTCGGCGTTCCTTATGCCGCCGGAGGCCTTTACGCCGGTCTTCGGGCCCACGGTGGCGCGCATCAGCGCCACGTCCTCGACGGTGGCGCCGCCGGAGGCGAAACCGGTGGAGGTCTTCACGAAGTCGGCGCCGGCTTTCTTGCTGAGGCGGCAGGCGCGCACCTTCTCGGCCTTCGTCAGGTAGGCGGTCTCGATGATGACCTTGAGCAGCCTGGCGCGGGTGGCCTCGCGCACCGCGAGTATGTCGGAATAGACCAGGGCGTCGTCGCCGGCCTTCAGGGCCCCGACGTTGATCACCATGTCCAGTTCGTCGGCGCCGTTGGCTATCGCGTCGCGGGACTCCATGGCCTTCGCCACGGAGGTGCAGGCGCCCAGCGGGAAGCCTATCACGGTGCAGACCTTCACGCCGGAGCCGCGCAGCATCTCGGCGGCGCGGGCCACGTTGGCCGGGTTCACGCAGACGGACGCGAAGCGGAACTTGCGGGCCTCGGCGCACAGCTTATCTATGTCGGCGCGGGTAGCGTCGGCCTTCAGCAGCGTATGGTCTATCATCCCCGCCAGTTTCTTGTTATAGCGCATATTCCCCTTCCTCCCTTGTCGTCTCAAGCCAGGTAGGCCGCGTCGCCGTTCTTCACGCAGGCGGCGTTGGCCTCTTCTATGTCCAGGTGCATCTCCAGCAGGAACTTGTCGGAGACGCGGCACAGCACGCGCCCGAACAGCGCCTCGCGCTCGCTGCCGCGGCCGCAGACCACGCAGACCTCCTGGCCGTCCTTCACGCCGAACGCGGCGGCGTCCTTGTCGCTGAAATGTATGTGGCGCTTCGCTATGATCACGCCCTTCGTCAGCGTCACCGAGCCCTTCGGGCCGGTGATCTTAACGCCGGGCGTGCCCTCGAGCTTGCCGGAATCGCGTATCGGGGGCTCGACGCCGAGCTTGCGCGCGTCGGCGGCCGAGACCTCGAGCTGGGTGGTGCCGCGGTAAGGCCCGAGCATGCGGATGTCCTTTATGGCGCCCTTCGGGCCCTCGACGGTCACCAGTTCCTTGCAGGCGAACTGGCCGGGCTGCTTCACGGGCTTGTGCATGGTCGGCTCGGCGTCGGCGCCGAACAGCGTCTTGAAGTCGGCGGCCGACAGGTGTATGTGGCGGTTGGAGATGCCGAGGGGTATCTGGCCGGGGTTGGTCTTTATGTCGTTGACGTTCATGTTGTCCACCTTTGTTTATTTTACGGGCGCGGCCTGGTAGTGTATCACGCGCAGGAACTTGTCGGCCTTCAGGCTTTCGCCGCCGACCAGCGCGCCGTCGATGTCGGGCTGCGCCATCAGTTCGTCCACGTTCTCGGCCTTCACGGAACCGCCGTAAAGGACGCGCACGGCTTCGGCCCAGGCCTTGCCGTAGATCTTCTCCATCTGGCCGCGGACGAAGAGGTGGGCCTCCTGCGCCTGCGCCGGGGTGGCGGTCTTGCCGGTGCCTATCGCCCAGACGGGCTCGTAGGCTATCACGGCCTTCGAGGCCTCGGCGGCGGTTATGCCGGCGAAGGCGCCGTTCAGCTGGGTCTCGAGCACCTTGAAGGTGCGGCCGCTCTCGCGCTCCTCGAGCGTCTCGCCGATGCACAGCACCGGCACTATGCCGTTCTTTATCGCGGCCTTGACCTTGAGGTTGACGACGGCGTCGGTCTCGAGGAAGATCTTGCGGCGCTCGGAATGGCCGATGATCGCGTGCGTGCAGCCCGCGTCCTTCACCTGGGACGGGGAGACCGCGCCGGTGAAGGCGCCCTTCTCCTCCCAGGCCACGTCCTGCGACGAGAGTATGACCCTGGAGCCCGCGAGCGCGGCGTGCACGGCGTGCAGGTTGGTGAAAGTGGGGGCGAGCAGGACCTCGTGCTTCAGCGCGGGGTCCAGGCCTTTCTTTATCGCGGCGGCCAGGTCGGCGGCCTCCTTGGAAACGAGGTGCATCTTCCAGTTGCCGGCTATCATCGGGATTCTGTTATGGGAAGCCATGGTTATCTCCTTGGGAATATACGTAAATTATACAAAGATTCCGGGCGGCTAAAAAAACGGGCGCCGCCGGTCAGGCCGGCGGCGCCGCTTCGCTGGTTCAGTGCCCGGAGGTCACTTGGAGACCAGGCGTTTCTTCACCGCGGTGGCGAGGCGCTTTATGCCCTCGTCTATCTGCTGCGGGGTGGCGAACGAGAAGTTCAGGCGCATCGTGTTCTTGCCGGAACCGTCGCTGTGGAAGGCGGAGCCTATCACGTAGGCCACGTTCTCCTTCAGCGCGTCCTGGAACATGTCGTCGGCGCTCATCTTCTCCGGCAGGCGCACCCACAGGAACAGGCCGCCCTCGGGGTTGGTCCAGGTGACGCCCTCGGGCATGTACTTCTTCAGCGCGCCCACCATGGCCTCCTTCTTCATCTTGTAGTCCTTCTTGACCACCTCGATGTGCTTCTCGAAGAAGCCGGTCTTCAGGAACTCGGCGGCTATCAGCTGGTTCAGGCTCGACGAGCAGAGGTCCAGCGACTGCTTCAGGATCTCCATCTTGCGGATGATCTGCGCGTTGCCGAGTATGATGCCCAGGCGCAGGCCGGGGGCGAAGGTCTTGGAGAACGTGAACAGCGAGATGATGTTGTCGCAGTTGTGGGTCTCCTTGTCCAGCCTGTAGAGCATCTTCGGGGCGGTGCCTTCGAAGCGGATCTGGCGGTAAGGGGAGTCCTCTATCACGGCGACGTTGTACTGCTCGGAGAGCCGTATCACCTCGCGGCGCTTGGCCTCTGACAGCGTGACGCCGCTGGGGTTCTGGAAATCCGGCACGATGTAGAGGAACTTGTAGTGCTCGTCCTGCGACTTGAGCCACTGCAGCTTCTCCTCGAGCTCGACGGTGCTGATGCCGTCGTCCTCGAGCTTCACGCCGATGAACTCGGCGCCGTAGGAGCGGAACACCTGCAGCGCGCCCATGTAGCTCGGCTTCTCGACGAGCACCGGGTCGGAGGCGTCTATGAACAGGCGGCCCACCATGTCGAGCGCCTGCTGGCTGGCGGTGGTGACTATAAGGTTCTCGGGCTTCGCGTCTATGCCCTCGTGCTTCTTGAGGAACTTTATGAACTCCTCTTTCAGTTCGGGCAGGCCGTCGGTGGGGCCGTACTGCAGCGCCACCTTGCCGTTCTTGTCCATGATGCGCTTCACGGCGTCGGCCACGAAATCGTACGGGAAGTGGTCGGGGGCGGGCAGGCCGCCGGCGAAGGAGATGATGCCGGGCTGGTTGGTGGTCTTAAGCAGTTCACGGATGACGGACGCCTTGGTGCGCCTCGGGGCGGTGGCTATATTTTTCGCGATGTCGATCATTTGTTCCTCCGCTTGTATTTCGCGGCATTGCCGCGCTACGCTTAAGGATAATTTACCTCATTAAATTAATAGATTGCAAGAAAAAAAAGCGCCGCGCCTAAGGCGCGTCAGCCACGCCGGAACGCGCGGCGAAATAGGCGGCCTGTTCCAGGTACGAGTCCCTGACGTCCCTGCGCTCCTCGCGCCCGGCCATGCCGGTATAGAGCGCGGCGGCCTCGCGGTACACCGAGGTCCTTATTCCGCCGAGGTCCTCCGGGAAAGGGCGGCCGGTGGCCTCGCAGGCCTTCTCCAGGGCCTTGATATGGTCCGACATCGTGAGCGTATAGCCTTTGCCGGCATTGTCGCGTATGTACGAGGCCGTCTCCAGCACGGCCAGCGCGCCCTGTGTCTTGAGTTCCTTGAACTCCTCCGGCGTCAGGTGGTACTTGCCCGAATTGATGTCCGCCCCGGCGAGGCAGGAGAGGGCCAGCGTGTAGTTCTTCTCCTCCAGCGCCATCCCCCCGACGAAAGCGAGCACGTCGGCGCTGTACACCGGCCAGTACTTGTCGTAGAAGGTCTTCAGGAAGGCGGCGAACGCGGCCTTCTGCGCCTCCAGCCTCTTTATCGCCTCTTCGCCCTCGGCGTAGGCTGTGGTGCCGGCCTTAAGCCCGGCCTCGTCCAGGCCGCGCCGGCGCTGCTCCACGGCCTTTTCCATGCTCAGGTACCCCCCGCGGGCCTCGTAGAGCTTTTTTATGCGTTCGCGGTACACGTCTGGGTCCAGCGAGAAGTTAAGGTAGCTGGGGAAAATACTCTCGACGTACACGTCGGAGGCGGCCCCCTTCATCAGCGCGCGCAGCAGCCCCGGCTCGGCCCGCAGCCGCTCGTGCAGGCAGATGTCCCCTATCAGGAAGGCCTGGTACTCGAACTCCAGCGGCGTGCCTAGGGCGTCGCGGTAATAATCCGGGTAGGTATAGGACTGCACCGCGTGTATGAACTCGTGCATGTACACCGGCCCGGCCGAGGCCGCCAGCGAGGCGCGGGCCGCGCGGCTGCGGAGCAGTATCGCGGTGGCGTCCCGTCCGCGGAACCCCCGCGCGCGCAGGAACTTCAGCGCCACCTTGGAATTGAAGAATATCGCGTTGTGCTCCGGGTCGTACCAGGCCAGTTCGTCGTCCTCGCCCGGCGCGAAGACCACCGGCAGCCAGGAATAGTCCGTGTCCAGGGCGCGTATCCCCTCGATGAACGCGCGGCCCAGCGGATAGGAACTGATGGCCGTCTCGAAATCGGCCTTGATGAGCGGGCTCAGCCTGGCGTCGGAAGGGCGCGCGGCGGCCGGGACGGCGATGGCGAGCAGCGCCAGGCATAACAGTTCCTTCATATAGGATATTATACCCTCCGCGCGCCATTTGACAAGCCGCGCGGCAATGTATCAGAATTGGATTAGGTTAAGGATTTCGAGGTTCTGGAGGAAATATGTCTGAACACAGGAACGGTGAGATACTCGGCGCTTTCGTCGTGGGCGGCCTTATCGGCGCGGCCCTCGGCATTCTTTTCGCCCCGGCTTCCGGCAAGGAGACCCGCGAGAAGATCGGCGACTGGGTGGAAGAGACCAAGGAAAAGGCCAAGGAGAAGATAGAGCGCCTCGAGGAAGAGATAAAGAAGCGCAAGGAGCACCTGCTGAAGAGCGGCAACTGAGCCCCTCCTTCTCCGACGAAGAACCCCGCCCCCGCGGGGTTCTTTTTTTGCCGCAGACCAGTTATGGCATGGGCGGGGCCTGCAAACCGGCGCGGGGCCTGGCAGCATGCCGGAACGCAAAACACGCTCGCCCACACCGTGGGCTCGCTCCTCATTCGGCTCCGGCGCTACGCAAGCCGGAGCCTCACGAAGGTTTTGCTTATCCGGCATGCCGCCACCCGCGCAAGTCTCAAGGGATGGCGGGTGGCAGGGAGCGGCTTCGCAAAACCGTCACGGAGGCCGAGGCTTGCGTAAGCGACGAGGCCGAGTGACGAGGCGCGCGAACGGTGTTCGCGACGCCGTGTTTTGCGAAGCCGCTCCCTGCCAGGCCCCGCCCGGACAACTGGCTCAATTCGGAGAAGGTTCGTCCGAAGGGGGACGGCTGAGGAACCAGCCGAGGGCGAAGGTGGAGACGGTGCCGATGACTATGATCCAGCTCCAGCCAATGCCCCAGCCGTGTTCGGAAAGATAAAGGGTGGTACCCGCCAGCGCGGCGCTGAAGAGCATCGCCGCCACGTTGCCCAGGTTAGAGACGCGCCGCGTCAGCAGCCCCAGCAGGAACACGCCCAGCAGGCTCCCCGCCGTAACGCCGTTCACCTTGAAGGCCAGCCACAGCATGCGCCCCGAACCCGCCGCGCAGGCCCAGGCTATGCCCGCCAGCAGCAGGCCGAAGCAGGCCACGCTGATGCGCGACACCATCAGGTAATGCCGCTCGTCGGCGCCCTTCTTCAGCAGCGGCCGGTAAATGTCCGTCACGAACGACGACGACAGCGACGAGAGCGGCGAGTCTATGCTCGCCAGAACTATAGCCGCCAGCACCAGCCCCTTCAGGCCGGCGGGCAGCACGTTGATCGTGAAATGCGACAGTATCTTGTCGGCGTTGGCCGGCAGCGCCAGCGCAGGGTTCTGCTTGTAGAACACGAACAGCAGCGTGCCTATGCCCAGGTACAGCGCCGTCAGCGGCACGGCGGCGAAGATCGTCGCTATCAGCGTCTTCTGGCTCTCGCGGCGCGTCTCCAGCGTCAGCAGCCGCTGCATCAGCTCCTGGTCCGTACCGAAAGAGGCCATCGAGCCGAACACGCCGTTCAGGAGCGCGGCCCAGATCACGTTCGGGTTCTTCATGTCCCAGCCGAAATTGAATATGGACAGTTTCCCGGCGTCGGAGGCCGTCTGCCAGGCGCCGGCCAGGCCGCCGTTTATGTGGAACAGCAGGTAAGCCGCCACCGCGCCGCCGGCGAGGTAGAAGGTGATGGTCTCGAAGGTGCCCGTCCACATAACGGCCTTGATGCCGCCGAAGCCGATGAAGATCACGCTGATCACCGTGAAGAAACCGATGGTGTGCGCCAGAGGCCAGCCCATGATCACCGACACCGCTAGCGAGGCCGCGTACAGCCGCACGCCCGAGGCGAACAGCCGCGTCACGAAGAAGAACGCCGAACCCGCGTACTGCGTCTCCGCGCCGAAGCGGTGCTTGAGGAACTCGTATATCGTCGTGCAGTTGAACTTGTAGAAGGCCGGTATGAAGAAGAAGGCTATCAGTATGCGCGCCGCGGCCGAGCCGATGAAGAACTGCATGTACTGCCAGTTCTCGGTGAAGCCTATCGGCGGTATGCCGACGATGGTCATCGCGCTGATCTCGGTGGCCACGAACGAGAGCGTGCCCACCCAGACCGGGGTCTTGCGGTTGCCGAGGAAGTAGTCCTTGGTGTCGGTCTCCTCCCTGCCCTTGAAGTAGGAGATCACGAACAGCGCGGCCACGGCTACGGCCAGTATGGCGTAGTCCAGGCCGGCCAGGCCGGTTATGCGTTCGAAGGCGGCTGTCTCGTTCATTTTATTCCTCTATTTTGACCGGCATCACGCCGGAAGCTTCGGCCGCGCCGGCGAGCACGCCCGCCGCGCAGCGCTGGAAATCGTCGAGCGCGCAGAAAGCGCACAGCGCGGCCGCGGGACGGGGCGCCAGGCCGTTAAGCACGAAAGGGCTGCCGAAGGCCAGCACCGCGGCCGACGCCGACCCGGCCACGGCCGCGCAAAGGGCCCGGTTCTCCTCTTCGGCCATGTTGATGGAACCGCTGTAGGCGCGCGGGCGCGAGAAAACTCCGGCCGCGAGCTTCATGCCGCAGCCCGGCTGGTAAGGCTCCACCCGCACGCCGAGCTTTTCAAGCCCGTCCACGAAAGCGGTCCCCTTCCAGTCCGCCCGCCGGGTCAGCGGCTCGAAATAGCCCACGGTCTCGCCGGGCTTCACCGAAAAGGCCCCGCGCCCGTAAGCCCAGGCGAGGCAGCGGGGGGCGGCCTCGGCGTTGAAGGCCAGGTGCTCGGGGCAGCGCAGCGCGCCGCGCGGCGCCGGCTCGGAGCGGAACGGCGAAAGTCTGCGCACCAGCGCGTCCTGGCGAGCCAGCGCGGCGTCCACGGCGGCCTCGCTTATGCGCCCGTCCTCCGCGGCCTCTACCAGGGCCGCGAGCAGCGCGCGGGGCTCCTCGGGGTAAAGCAGCACGTCCGCCCCGGCGAGGAAGGCGCGCACGCCGGCCTCGCCGCCCTGGCTCAGGGCCTTCATGTTGAGCGCGTCGGTGAGCACCAGGCCGCCGTAGCGCAGGCCGCGGCGCAGCATTCCGCCTATGATCTCCGGCGACAGCGAAGCCGGGTTATAAGGGTCCACGGCGGGCAGCGAAAGATGCCCCACCATCACAGAGTCGGCCCTGCCCGCCAAAGCGGCGAAAGGTTTGAGCTCCCGCTCCTCGAGCGCGGCCCGCCCGGCCGCCACCACCGGCAGCGCCAGGTGCGAATCGGTCTCGGTCTCGCCGTGGCCCGGGAAATGTTTTATGCATGAAAGCGCGCCCTGGGAGGCCACGCCGGAGATGAAGGCGGACCCGAGGACGGCGGCAGGCGCCGGACAGGCGCCGAAGGCGCGCACGTTCACGATGGGATTGCCGGGCCGCGTGGCCAGGTCCAGCACCGGGGCGAAGACCCAGTCCACGCCGAGCGCGCGGGCCTCGAGGGCGGTGATCTCGCCCTTGCGGCGGGCCAGCGCCTCCGAGCCGGAGGCGCCTATGGCCATGTTGCTGGGGAGCGCGGTAGCGCCGGAGACGCGCTGCGCGGCGCCGTCCTCGTAATCGGAGGAGATCAGCAGCGGGGAGGAGGCCGAGGCCTTCAGCGAGCGCGCGGCCTCGCGCGTCTCGTCGGCGGAGCCGGCGTAGAAGCAGAAACCGCCCACGCCCAGTTCGGCGAGCCGCAGCGCTTCCTCGTGGTCGGTGCGGCCGGGCCAGTAGGCCGGGTGTATCAGCCTCGCCAGTTTGCGCGGGTTCATTTCCGGCGGGCCTTCTCTCCCTTCTTTATGACGGCCCACTGCTTGAGGACCTGGGCCGGGGTGGAGAGTTTTCCCCCGCCGCCGAACACGTGCGGGTGGCGTCGCACCATCTTGGAATTTATGCCGCGTATCACGTCGCGCAGCGTGAAGCGCCCGTCGCGCTCGGCCAACGCGCTGTGGAAGACCACCTGCAGCAGCACGTCGCCGAGTTCCTCGCGCAGGTTGTCCCAGTCCTTCTTGCGCACCGCGCGGCCCACCTCGCCGGACTCCTCGTGCAGGTACTTCACCAGCGTCGAGTGCGTCTGGCGGCGGTCCCACGGGCAGCCGCCCGGGGCGAGCAGCGTCTTCATGATCTTCTGCAGCGAGGCGAGGCTCGAGCTGCGGGCCAGGGCGGCGCTCTTCTTCCTGAGTTTTTTATCCATAGTTGCTGTCCGCGGCGGCGCGGCCTTCCAATAATATTTTTAAAAGTATATAATTTTACGACGGTTTTCCAAACAGACGCGGAGGGCATATGCCGGGAACGGATACGACGTCCGAGAAGGACTTCCACAAGATACTGGACAACGGTTTCGTGAAACTGGTGGCTTTCATGGGCGGCGACCAGCGCGCGGTCGAGTCGGCGCGCGTGTCGTTCGGCTCGGTCTCCAAGGGCGAGGCCGCCGACCGCAAGCTCATCGAGTACCTGCTCGCCAACGGGCATCTCTCGCCTTTCGAGCACTCCACGTTCCAGTTCCACATCAAGTGCCCCATCTTCGTGGCGCGCCAGTGGATGCGCCACCGCATAGCCTCCTACAACGAGATCTCGGCCCGCTACACCGAGGTGCACGACGAGTTCTACTACCCCGCGGAATTCCGCGCGCAGGACAGGAGCAACAGGCAGGGCTCGCTGGCCTCCTCGTCGCTGGACCAGGAGAAGATGAAGGCCATCTACGACCGGGCGATAAAGGCCTCGTACTCCGCCTACAAGGAGCTGCTGGACGCCGGCGCCGCGCGCGAGATGGCGCGCCTGGTGCTGCCGGTGGCGCAGTACACCCAGTTCTACTGGACGATAAACGCCCGCAGCCTGCTGAACTTCATAAGCCTGCGCACCGACTCGCACGCCCAGTTCGAGATACGCCGCTACGCCGACGCCATACAGGGGATCTTCAGCGAGAAGATGCCCTGGACGTGGGAATCTTACGCCAAGCTCCATGAAAAGAAAACTGCTTAGCGCCGCCGCGCTGCTGGCGCTGGCCTGCCCCGCCCTGGCGGCGGACCCGTCCGCCCCGCAATGGGGCCCGGAGCGCAACATCAGGACCGGCGACATAGAGGTCTACACCAAGGTCAGCGGCATAGCCACCGCGCAGGACACCTACGACATCTTCGCGCCCTTCGACGGCCGCGTAGAGGAGCTGCAGGCCGAGCTCTTCGACTACGTTACGCCCAAGACGCTGCTGGCGCGCATGGTCTCCACCGAGATGGCCGCGCTGCTGGATTCCACGCTGGCCGACGGCAAGAAGCAGGCCGAGAAGCGCTGGTCCGACGTGTACGACTACACCGGGATAAACCCCGAGGAGACCGGCATCATCACCAACATCTACTTCGAGCCGAAGACCCGGGTAAACAAGGGCGACAGGCTCTTCACGGTGGCCAAGAAGGTGCTGGTGATAGGCAAGAACACCGAGCCGCTCTACTCCAAGCTCGCCAACGGCATGACGGCCAACCTGGCGCACGTGCGCACCGGCGAGAAGTTCACCGCGAAGCTCGTGAATTTCATCCCGGTCAAGGCCGCGCCGCGCACCAACAGGCTGTGGCTCGAGATAACGGCCCTCAGGGACGGCGTCCGCATAGGCGAGCAGTTCGACGGCATGCTGTTCGTGGGCAGGAGCGAGGAGACCATGCTGGTGCCGCGCTCGCACGTGACGGACATCGGCGGCAGGCGCTACCTGATGACCGAGATAAAGACCGGTCTCGAGACCGAGACGGAGACCGAGATAACGGGGCATACCTCGCTGTACCTGGAGCCGGCCGCAGCCGCGGCCGCGGAGAAAGATGGAAAAGATAAAAAAGTCCGCTAACATCTATTCCAGCTTCATGTTCGTGAAGCTGCAGCCGGAGTTCCGCAGGCTCATCTCCAACGAGAAGATAGCCGCGAAGCAGGAGTTCGAGAACATGGTGGGCTCGGCGCAGGAGAAGCTGTTCCTGCGCACCTACATGGTCTCCGGCCTGCGCTCCGACGCCGACATACTGTTCTGGCGCATGTCCGACGACCTGCCGTACCTGCAGGAGGTCTGCGCCCGCACGTTCTCCGCCGGCGCCGGCCGCTACCTGACGCCGTCCTACTGCTACCTCGGCGTGCACCAGGGCCCGGACCCGGCCGCGCAGAGGAAGGACCTGGATTTCGGCTTCCTGCCGAAGGACACCTTCGGCCGCTACCGCTACATGCTGCTGCACCCGGTGGTAAAGGCGCACACCTGGTACGAGCTCTCCGACGAGGAACGCGCGCGGATGCAGGCCGCGCGCGAACAGGTGGTCTCGCGCTACCGCGACATACAGGAGAATTTCTTCGCGTCGTACGGCCTCGACGAGCCGGACATGATAGTGGCGCGCGAGGCCAAGTCGCTGGAGGACCTGACCGCCGCCACGCACGAGCTGCGCCAGCAGCGGATAAAGAGCTTCACCTGCGCGGACAAGCCGGTGTTCCTGTGCCTGGGCCGCGACCTGCGGGAGATAATGGACGCGATATCTTAAGGGAACAAAAGGGGCACTTATGAAAACCATAGGCATCATCATGGCGGGCGGCAAGGGCGAGCGCCTGTATCCGCTGACCAAGGAACGCTCGAAGCCGGCCGTGCCGTTCGGCGGCAAGTACCGCATCATCGACTTCGTGCTTTCCAACTTCATCAACTCAGGCATCTACTCGAACTACGTGCTGGTCCAGTACATGTCGCAGTCGCTGATAGAGTACCTGCGCTCGACGTGGAACCTCGGCGGCATCACGAAGGACCACTTCATAACGGTGGTCCCCCCTCAGATGCGCCTCGGCGAGATGTGGTACCGCGGCACCGCCGACGCCGTCAAGCAGAACATGAACCTGATCAACGACTACAAGCCGGACCTGGTCGCCATCTTCGGCGCGGACCACATCTACAGGATGGACATCCGGCAGATGATAGACTTCCACGTCGCGAACAAGGCCGACGTGACGATCTCGGCCCTTTCCGTGCCGCTCAAGCAGGCCAGCCGCTTCGGTACGATACTGGTGGACTCCAAGAGCAGGGTGAACGGCTTCGAGGAAAAACCCAAGAACCCCAAGCCGATACCCGGCAACCCGAACCAGGCCTTCGCCTCGATGGGCAACTATATCTTCAGCTACGACGCGCTGGTCAAGATCCTGCACGAGGAATCCGGCGAGACCGCGGCCCTGGACTTCGGCAAAACGATACTCCCGAACATCCATAAACGCTACCGCGTGTTCGCCTACAACTACGGCGAGCAGCAACTCCCCGGAACGAAACCCTACGAGGAGAAGAACTACTGGCGCGACGTCGGCACGCTGGAGGCCTTCTGGCAGACCCACATGGACCTGCTCGGCGCCAGGCCGAAGCTGGACCTCAACAACAAGCTCTGGCCCATACAGGACGCCCGCAAGACCACGGCGCCCAGCAAGATCATAGAATCCAACCTGCAGGACTGCATGGTCTCGGACGGCTGCACGATAACCCAGGCCTCGCTGAAGCGCTGCATACTGGGCAACGACGTGGTGATACACGAAAAGTGCCAGCTCGAGGACTGCATCATCATGGACTCCTGCGAGATAAAGGCCGGCACCCGCCTGAAGAAGGTCATCATGGACCGCTACAACACGATAGAGGCGAAGACGACCATAGGCTACAACGCCGACCAGGACGCGCAGCACTACTACATAGACCCCGACGGCATCGTCGTGATACCGCGCGGCATCTCGAAGTGGCAGTGACGCATGGAAGGGCGCAAGTTCAGGCTTAAGAACCGCGAGGAGATCCTCGTGATACTGGGCCCGCAGGACCAGGAGCTGCGCGCGCTCGAGCGCGCGCTCAAGGTCCAGGTCTACGTGCGCCACCACCCCGAGACCGAGAGCGCCGACCTGACGATAAAGGGCCAGGGCGCCGCGGTGGAGAAGGCCGTGCTGAAGCTGCGCGAGACCCTGGAGGATTTCTACAACGCAAGGCTAGCCCCCGAAGACGCGCACCCCGGCGAGGAGCCGCCGCTGCCCGACGGCGCCCTGTTCAAGACCCACTACGGCGAGATCATACGCCCGCGCACCGAGAACCAGAAGAAATACGTCGAAGCCATCCTCTCGCGCGACCTGGTGGTGGGCATAGGCCCCGCCGGCACCGGCAAGACCTACCTGGCGGCCGTCTGCGCCCTGCGCGCGCTCAAGGCGCAGGAGGTCAAGCGCATAATCCTCACGCGCCCCATCGTCGAGGCCGGCGAGAAGCTGGGCTACCTGCCCGGCGACATTTCCGACAAGGTGCACCCGTACCTGCGCCCTCTCTACGACGCTTTCTACGCGCTGCTCGGCCCGGACCGCTTCCGGGCGATGCGCGCCGACGAGGTGATAGAGACCGTGCCGCTCGCCTACATGCGCGGCCGCACGCTCGACGGCGCCTTCGTGATCCTCGACGAGGCGCAGAACACCCTGCCCGAGCAGATGAAGATGTTCCTCACGCGCATGGGCATGTATTCCAAGGTGGTGGTCACCGGCGACGTCACGCAGATAGACCTGAAGGAGAAGGAACGCTCCGGCCTGCTGCACATAAAGAAGGTGCTGGCCGGCGTGGACAGCGTGAAGTTCGTGCAGTTCTCCGGCCGCGACGTGGCCCGCCACCCGCTGGTGAAGGAGATACTGGCGGCCT
>JACCEE010735735.1_pt1 | contig 17955 bp, 33 predicted proteins | sample 7449931 | NCBI WGS metagenome assembly JACCEE01 (sample SAMN15323457, study PRJNA562643) | freshwater metagenome | isolation source: river surface water | place: USA:Blue River Watershed | collected 2017-08-19 | reverse complement strand
GGGCCCTGTACAAGAACAAGCCTGTACAGGACTCACCATCTACAAATTGTAAAAGAACATTAATCAAAGAAGAATATTCTTCCTTGATGTCGATTGTACCTCAAAAACAAGATACAGTCAACAGTTTTGTTTGGTTGGTGTTTCAAAACAACGTTTATCTCACCAATGCGTCTACTATAACACAAAACAAAAACCTTGTCAACAACATGGTCTTTGTAGGTTGTAATAGCCAAAAAGAAAGAGCCCCGGATCTTTTAGTTTCCGGGGCTCCTTGTTTGTAGCTACTTTTTATCTACAGTTTCAGGTTCCCCGCCTCGCATCCCAATTTCCAATAAAGCATGAGCGTGCGACCGAGCTTGTATAGCTAGGCTGCTCATGTTTTGTTGTTGGGAGTGATATGGAGAACATTTCTTTGCTTTCAATAAAAATTTAACTTGTGTCCATTATATATGTCAACTTTTTGTTTGACAACATATTTTTTAAAATAATTTTCCAACGTGGTACATCTTCGTAATCAAAGGCTCAATACCCTTTGATTGTCCTTCCACATATTTTTTGAACCGCTTATCAATTGAACTGTTAAGCGTTCGATTGATACCACGCCATCTATCCATGAATCTTTCGCTACTGTAGTGTTTTCTCAAATAAGCATCATACTCATTGAACCATACCCACCCTGCAACTTTTTTAACTTGGAACGATGTAAAGTCCCAGTTAGAGTATAGCAGCATCTTTATAACATCATCGAGATTGAGCCAGTATGCCTCTTCCGTGAACTGTTTTTTCTCTATCAACGGTTGAAGGTCTGGATTGTTTTTGAAGTAGTTAAGAATCACGTGACATTGTTCGACAAGTATCTGAGGCATATCAGGTGTCCAGTAAAACAACTCGACGTTTTTTGTTTGCCCTCCGCCGGTACCCCCGCCGTTACGTGCTGCATAATCAATGAAGAACGTGTACAGGTCAGGGCCTCGCTTCAACAAGCATGGTTTGTTGGCACCGTATATACTTGCAACCTTCTGATGTTTGTTGAGCATGTTGATTTCAACATCAGATGTAACCGTCTGTCTAATCAAACTTCCAGGATTGACGTAGAGGCCACCAGCTGCGTAAATCATACCTTCTTCGCTTAGCTCATTGAGCCCAAACACGTCACTGGTATCCTTGACCGTTACCTTCTGATCGGGGTAATTAGATTTCAGCCACTCCAATTGAGGAACGATTGTTAGCTCCCACTCGCTCAAAAGATTAGTTGGATCATCATTACGAGTAGCAACAGGACAGAAACGCTTTGTAGCTTCGACGGGCCACCTAACAAACACCTCATCAAGGTGGATTTTATTGTCTAAGAATGTCCGAAGTATGTTGTGGCTGTCACTACCACCGCTGTAATGCAGTACGAGATAATCGTACTTGTCTCTAAGTTGTTGCGCACGCTGTCTGTACAGCTCGTTCAGCGGGGTATATGATGGCTGTGACCAATTTGCCTTTTCATATACGTCATCGTGAAAATGAAACGTCACGTCTAGGTCTGTTTGCGATGCGTGCAATATTGCATCGATCTTCGAATAGAAAATCCTTTCACCGACTTTGAAGTGACCAGCCCATGCATCGCTGGATGAAGATATAAAGTTGTCCGTCCGGGACAATAAGTTCATCATTTGCGCAACCGTTGTCATTTGTTAAATAGCAAGCGAATATTTTCGCGGCTGTTCCTAATCAGTGTATCGAAGTGTTCCGGCGAGCCACCTTCGACAGGCATGTCCGTTGTCTCTCTAAACCACTCCTGAATATCAGGACGCTTAAGAATTTTATCGATTGCAGCGTTCAAGCGACGTCTATCAGACTCTGCCATCGATACGGGAACAGAGTAACCTAGAAATTGATCGTGTGAAGGCCCGTATGGTGCTACTTTACGTAACCTGTCCTTATGAGCAAGGAGGAGCGTGTTCAGCGAGTGTGAAGCAATCACATCAACTTCCTTCGAAAGGAGAGCCTGCGTTGCATCGTTCTCTGATTTGTAGGGAACGAACTGATAGTCACCATCCTTGAATCTTGAACGGAAGAGTGGCTCAGCATACAATGAAGAGAATCCAATATTCAGCTTACCACCAATGTCTCTTCCGGAACGAATGTTTGAATCCTCTCTAACAACCACAAAGTGTCTGATGCGTTGGAAGGCAATCAGTCCCTTTGTTTCCGTCAAAGGATCGAGCTTCTGATCGGTATGTGTAACATACGCAGCCATCAACGTTGATCCATGTGTCAGCAAAAGCACATTGGGTGAATTCTTTGCTTCTTCTTGGAAGGCACGGTAGGATATAACAAATGCGCCACCTGGTCTATTCAAGAACACGAAGTTGTCACCCGTCTCCTTAGCTACAAGATCAAACACTTTCCGTGTCTGTACATCACTTCCACTTCCAGGTGGTGTTCCAATGATCACCTTGTACGTCTCAGCAAAAGAGAACGTTGTAAGTGCTGAAAGTAGCACAGCTAGAATAATCTTCTTCATCATTTTTCCTCTAATTAAACAGAGATGCTTTATCATCTCTTAGTTCACCAACATAATAGTCTTTTATGAAAGGACGTAAACCTGCCCCCTCGATGTATGGCGCCGCATGCTTGTTAACATACTGTAGACCGCGCCACCAGGCCTGTCCGTGCTCCGTTTTACCGTGCATTTGAATGAACCAGTCGTCCAAACTACAAAACCAATCAATCCGACCCTTCGCCGCTTGGTACCATTCGGGGTTCCAAGTGTTGTAGATTACGTTTCGTAACAGAGCAGTTCGAACAGACAATCCCTCACGATACTGTCTTCCACTGTAAAAAGTAAACGCCTCGTGATATTGAGGGTTTGCTTCTAGCCAACGCTTCACCGTGTGTGCTTGTTTAGCAATCAACTTCGTACAGGATGGATGCCAATAGAAGTATTCAATTGTTGTATTGTCATACTCATAGAAGTGTGTGTCAGTTGGACTGAGGTTTGCAGCTCCATCAGTAAACATCAAACGATACTCTCTTGTATTTGGCTTAATGTAAGTGATTGGCTTTTCAATCCCCATAATTATACAGGCAGATGTGGGTTTGTCAAACCGTCGACGTACAATAACATCATCAAGATAGTTGAACCGAGTCATACCCGACGGGTTAAGTGGCTCGCGTTGTTTCATTACCCACTCAGCTGGTGTGTCTTTTGTAAAAGTCTTGTTAAGTAAGAAACCACTTAGGTCGGTAATATTAATCTTTGTAAGAGGCGATCGATCTTGAACCTCTTTCAGTCGCGGATAAATCTGGAGCTTGTTCTCAGCACTAAGGTTTTCCGGACGAGTGTCGTTTTTGTTTATGTTGAAAAAGTCACGCTGTGCTCGTTCGAACGTTGTAACAAGGATTTCGTCAATGAACAATCCGTTATCTAAGAAGCTGCTCAGAATGTTATGAGAATCAGAACCGCCGCTATAGCTTAGCACAACGTAATCATACTTCTCACGAATCTCTCTTGCACGCTTAGCGTAAAGACTATCAAGAGACTCTACAGGGTCTGCTCTCCAATCAAATGTATCGAACTCGGCATCATTGAATATCCATTTGACTGATTTGTTTTGTTGTGTTGCTGTAACACAAGCTGCAATCTTTGATGCATACTTCACCCCATCAACGAGATAGTATCCTAAGTTGTCCTGGTAGGAAAGACCGTTTGTCATATTGTTGTCACATCAAAGATTAATAAAAGGGGTAGGTTATTCTGTTACGAGGAAACCTACCGAAACCCTAGTCAGCGTTTAGGCTGCCAATGCGAACTTTTCATCGTTTGCGTTTACTTGATTTGCTTTTAACGTCTACTCCTGACGTGCTGTCCACTCTGTTACTCTTTGCCCTGTCGAAACCATGACTGGCCCATTAGAAAGTAGTCTGACAGAAGATCGTCCCAATTGGCTGCTGGCCGCTTCTGCTTCAGGTTGCCACACCCTTCAACTAACAAACTACTTTCTGGTGGACCAGGCGGGAGTCGAACCCGCGTCCAGAACACTTTTCTCTTTGCTTCATACAGCAATAAATTTGATTGTACTATCTATTTATTGCTTTGGCAAGTGTCGTGTAATGTTAACCCATGTTTGCTTATAGTTATCATTAACGCTTTCCAACTTATCAAATGCCACCGGAGCAACAACACCACCCTCATCCTTGCATGCATCACGTAGCTTTTGGTTAATTGCCTGAGTAAAGATCGAATTCAACTCGCGACGCGTAGCAGCATCTACTTCTTTAGGAACAAACAACAAATAGCTGTTAGTCATGCCTTCAAGACCCTTGAATGGCGCAACGCCGTTGTAGGAACGTGAGCCTGTGACAGCAAGAAGATGGGTGTCTGGTGTCATACGAGCTAGCGTACCAGCACTCGTCATGTCGGCTGCAACGTCTAGGTGCAGACCAAGCATGTCCGTCGTTGAAGCAACTGTATCCTTATAAGGTACCTGAAGAACTTTAAAGTTTGGAACAGAGCGTGCAATACTATCAACAACTACCTGTGTAATTGAGCCAGGTGTAATGCCAAACGTCACTTCTTTGTTTTTCAACTGATCGAGGGAGGTGTATTTGCGGCTAAACAAACCCAAAGGACCCTGCTCGCAGATTTGGCCAACCAGGGCAAACCGCTCCACATTATGACTGTCGTTATAAAGCATTGGCCGCGAATAGAAACTACTTGAGCTCGCCAGCACAGTCAACGTATCGCTCTGCAAAACAGAATTAACCGCAATGCTTCCACCGGCACCAGGTTTATTCTGAAAAACAAACGAGTATTTTGACTGTTGCACGTTTGCACTATCGATCAATGTTCGAATCATAACGGCCTGCGTCGATGCCGGCGCGAATGGCCACACGACGTTCACAATTTTTTGTTGAGCACTAGCCGCGCCTGCTGCAAGCAAAGTAACCATAGCAATAATCTTCTTCATTTTTTACCTTTAAATCAAAGAAATACGGGATAAAACATTCTTTCCACCGAATCCCATATTGAACTTAAGAAATGTTTTGCCTGTTGTTTTTACAGGCTCGGTGATGATACGTGAATCCTCTACAATAGGATCTTTCAATCTCGTATTCGGGGGTATATATCCACTCCGAAGTGCCTCGATTCCCATACCGGTTTCAACAAGGAAGCTCGCAACCAGCAGATGTCCAATCTGTCCCTTAAGAGATGAGATCGGAATATCTCTGTCACCCATCACGTTACTGAAAATTGTATGTTCTGCTTTATCACCCATCGGTGTACCAGGTGAGTGAGCGTTCCACCAGCACACTTTACTTGTATCAAATTGGTCAAACAACTTCTCTTGGATGAGAGCAGTCGATCCCGTATCAGTAAATTGACTCGTCAGCGAGAAGAACCGCATTTCCTCAATTACAGCTATTGGATCTCTTGGCTTTGCAGACACGACAGCAAAGAACTGTGCCTCGCCCGGATTGAATCCTCGACTGTTTTTATCAAAAGGAATTCCCGTATCACCATCGATTGCTCGAATTGAGTTGAACCAGAACCAACCATACCCCTCTCGCATAAGACGAGACGCACCAACAATCACAACAGGTGTACCCGTCATCGCACTAATACAGTAGGCATTGTATACGGCGTACGCGCTCGACGTACAAGCAGCGGACAACAACTGAACCATCCCCTGCATCTTCAGTGCTTTTGCACATACACGCTCGAGAGACTCAATACTGGACACAAAAGCAGCAGAAGGCTTAATACGTGGCTTGCCCTCGTAGAAGTCCTTCATCGATTGTTTGTGGACGACCTCATCATAATGGAAACCACAAACGATTAGTGGCCACGAGCGGTCGTAGTGTTCCTCAGGAATCTGCTGAAGAAACTCCTGAGGAGAGTATGAGTGATCAATGATCAGTTTTTCAATGTATATCATAAACAGAAAAAGCCCAGCGGATGCTGGGCTATCTATATCAGACTCGATTAAGCCGCTTCGGCGAACTCAACAGCGGTCTCAAGTGCTTTGACCTTGAGGTTCTTGTTTGGACCGAACCAAGCAGAGGTCAGACGAGAGTCAGCAGAGCGACCGATTTCGTGGTCAGTCAGGTACGTGACCGCGTTGAACGCTTGCCACCAGCTACCCTCAGCGTACTGAGCACCGGGCTGGGTACCGATAATCTCGAGTGCACGAGTAGCAGACTTGGACAAATCCTTACGCTGCGGACCTTTTTCCTTGTTGTAAGCAAGGACAGGGAAGATACGGTTGAAGTATTCCTTCAGCGAACCATCGTTATAACGCTTGGAACCTAGGAAAGCAGCCATCTCTTTGTACTTTGCGAGCTTGTCAGTCGCAATACCGAGCTGTTCTTTCACCTGCTCAGCGTTGAACTCCGTACGGTGGCTCTTCTTAACCATGCGATCGGCGTTTTGAGACAAAGAAAGAGTAAGCGTGTTATTACAAACCACACGGATTGGAGTAAAACGGACGTCAATAGACTGACCAAACTTATGTGGATTAGTAAAGAGAAGGTAGGACTCAACAATGTCACCTTTGAACAGTTCGAACGAATCCTTGATTTTAGCGAGAACCCACACGATTTGACCGTCGCGGAGCGAGCCAGCGGTGTGCATTTCCATGTCACCAGCAGCGCAATACTCGTGGAAGAACTCAAAAGCCTCGTGGTTCTGCACGGGATTCCAGTCATTAGACACAACAGAGAGCATTTCACTATCGCTCGAGCGGACAAGAGCGGACCAACCAACGTTGGTTTTTGCACCACCAATGTCAGCAAACGCTGGAACCTTCTGCACGGTCCAATCTAGACCGGCTTTTTCAAGCATTTGTGCAGGAGAGAGGTCGCTAGGAACCTGTACACCAAGACCGTGCCAGGGAGTTTCGCCAGCGTAAGCCATCGTTTCGACCATGTGAGCCATAATATAAACCTTAAGAAGTTGTTGAAAGAACCTTAATTATACGTGTTTCTGAGAAAAAGTCAACAGGTATGGACTTCCCACAAAAAGCACGCTTGTTGCATGTCCCAATCCACGTCGGTCAGAATGTGATCTGAGCCGTAATACGTCAAAAGACCATTGGCATTAGTCAATAATTCAATCTTTGACATATTAGTACTAAGTTCATCACGCCACACGGCCCATAAATCTTCTTTCAGATCGTCAGGGACATTACCAATCAACTCGTTGAAGTTACGCTCTGATACAATATTAACCATTTTCATTACTGCACCTATAAGGATCTTCGGCCAACAGTCCGACATTACATCAAAATTAAGAAAAAGACAACAGGCAATGCTTTTCTTTTCTAGTGTAGGCGCGCTTAGAGCGCTCCACGCGCATTTTATACAGCGGTGACGCCCGTAGATCCTTCGCTACTAGGTTTCTTGGCTTCAAATTGTTGAGTACCAACGATACGCTGGCTCTCGATGAGGTATGCTTCGACATAGTGACATCCATTAGATGTGGGTTGTGTTTGTTGAGTCAGAACGGCAACCATGTGGTTCCATTGACGGGTTTGAACTGTAGTATTCATTGAACAGGGGTTACTTATTTAAAAACGCGGCTCACGTAGTAATATGCGTTTGCATATGTAATGGTGAGTTCTTTTGCAATTACTCGTGCAATTTCACCAGGAGTCTTGTCGGACTCACGGTCGAAGATAATACGAGCACGCTCCTTTTTGTCTCCGCCACGCGTAGACATCTTTTTTGCACGGACAGGTTCAGCCGTAGCAGCGAAAGCGTACGGCATTGTCAGTTTAATCTTGGTGAGTTTTTCCTGTGCGACTTTGTTTGCAGCTTCGACGTTGTAGTTCTCACCGGAGAGAACAGCCTGCTCAATAAGAGCTTTGGCAACAATGTCAGCAGACACAGGGTTTGTCTCGGGCGAGCCGCCGAGAGATTTGATAATCTTGTTTGCAACTGTTACGGCGTGCTGGCCGGTCTCGTTAATCTTGAATCCAACTTGCGTCAGAGCCCGAGTAACGGACATGCCAGGCTCAAGGCCGAGCTTATTCAAAACGTAAACAGCATCGATATTAGCGGTCATAACAATCTCCATGATGTAATGACCCGATTATATCATGAAAACGATGACCGGTCAACGGACCAAAGTGCCACTTCTGTGCTTACTAACAATTGACTCGAAAGGTTCATTGATCCGTAGCCGTAAGTACACACGCTCTTGAGCTACTGGCCGAACACCATGAATCCAAAGACTGTTGAAGATCGTCGGAACAGCGGTGCTGTAGTAGTGTGTACAGCAAATGTCTTCATCAGTTACTTGATCCTTGAAGCCAGCTGGCTTGCCTGACTGTATGAGAGGAGCAAGGTCGATATTGCTCTTATAATAAAAATCAATTGGTGCACCAGCATCATTAGGAATGATCGGCCACATCATTGTCGACTTGGCGTAGTGGTCGATATGAGGTTCGAATTTGAAACCTGGTCGATACCAAATCATGTCAACGTTTCCCTCAGTGATTGGATGAGAGAAGTTCAGCCGGTCAATCATCTTCTTGATCGATCCGTGTCTGAGGAAGTTGTAGTTGAGATCTTTTCTATTGGTATCGATATTCATGTAACTACCGCTGTATATCACAACAGCAGGAGCAGTATCGACTGTCCACGTTTGAAGGTGACTGTTATCCTGCCAACCCAACCCCTTAATACGTGCATACGGCCTAGCTTGTTGAAACACACCCTCTAAAGCTTCCCGGTCATAAGGAAGATCATCGATTTCAATCACGAATTGATCCTTATCCATTGAATATGTTCTCAAGCTGTTGTACGGTGTACTTGTATCTTGTGTTTCTTGTTTTGACGTTCTCTGCAACAACTTCTCGTTGGAACGCATCCATGAAATCCGGATATGTACGAGGTGCATTGACTCCCTCGTACCCAATAAACTTTGGACGCGGAATAATATCATCCCACAAGTATTTGTGGATCTGTAAACGAAGCGGCTCGCTGTTCTTCATTCCTGGGAATTGGTCTGCAAGTAGATTTTTGATATCGGGCAGATGATGGAACGACAGCGCAACCTCAGGTGTGTAATTGTACCACTCTCCAACAACGGTACGTTTTGAGATGTTTGCATAGAACGACGAAGCAAATCCATCCTCCGTCCAGTAGAGCTTCCACATATCATTTGCACGAACGCTGTAGTCCTCTACTTCCCTTCTCCAAAAAGGTTCACCGGCAGCAAACACCGGTGTATTATCAACAAGATCAAACCACGCCCACCTAGCCATCATTGCAAGGATTGGTGAGAATGATTTGTTGTAGTAGTCTTGTGCATCGTTTTCGATAAAGCGTCTGAGATTCCAATCGATGATGGTTGGCTTAATATTCAGACACTTGCATACCTCCAAGGCGTAGGTAACATCTTGGATGTTGTGGTTATCCTCCATTCGGATAATAACCACGTTTTGCTTTATACCGAGGTCTTGATTGACACGTACAACTATCTCACTGTCAATCCCGCCGGAGAAGAATACATCGAACGGCCCATTGAAGTTATCCCTAACCATCTCAGCGTTATAAAATAACGCGTCGAAGTAGTTGAGTTGTTTGACTTTGAATCCCTTCTTTAGATGCAAATCAAACCTTGCATGGGGGTGCTGTTTGTTACCGTTGATCGGTCCCCCATCAAAGCTGTAATACATCCAGCCGTTGTATCTCTCCATCAGCTCTTCTTTTGCTCACTGGCAAGTCCTTGTTTTGCCATCCATTCGAACATACTAAGAACGACGGGGACGTCCATGTTCAATCGCTCCGCAATCTCTTGTACGGACAGCCCCGCCTCATGTAATTCTTCAACTTGAAACAAAACGTCTTTCATTCTCATCTAATTACCCATGTCTTCCAATCACGTCGTGTGATTCTCTCTTTTGGTAGATTATGTAGCTGGCAGTACTGCCATGCATCGAGAAAAAAGAAAAACTCTTGGTTGTGAACCTTAGCCATGTTATCAGTCCTCGTAGTCATACTCAGGGCTAGTTTCAATCATCACGTGACCAAAACGAATTACACCGTCCCAATCGCGGCCCAGCTTGTTGCGTCCACCCTCCGTGGTGAACGGTAGTTTGAATTCAACAATAGCACCGAGATCTTCGATGTTGTCGTACTTCTCAGCGCGGATGTCCTCGACACGGATACAGCCGATCAAGCCGGCATCGACGCTATGCTCCGTACCGATGTTCGAGCGATAGCAGCCATCGCCCCAGGCGGTACCATATGTGGCAAACTTCCTACCATCCTTCATTTCGAATTCACCCTCGAGACATTCGTTGTTCTTGATAGTGATACCACAGAACTCGTCCCACTCTTTGTCATCCATTACATAGCACAGATCGCCAATGTAATATTTGCCGGCTTCCATCATGAATAATCTCCTGAAAATTGATTGTGAAGGTATTGTACTACAGAATGTGGGTTTTTGTCAAGTACGCGAATTGGTTCAAGGTCTAGGAACGCTTTGTTCGGACTCATCCACCACTCTTCACATACATCTTGCTGGTTGGGAAACAAACTAGCTAACATACGATCACATACAGCTTTAATGCGAACGGGACAAGAGCGTCCCTGATCGCATTGATCGTTGCAGCAGTTGAGCTGGTAATTACCAAGCATGGTAAATTGTCAGGCTGCGAACCCAACCACACTTCGAGCCTGGCTCGGGAATGTAAACCATCATCTCACCGTCCCATTGATCCGGATCGAACAGACGGTGTCCTTCCGGCACGGGAACAAACTTGACACTATTGTACACGCCCTCAATAACTAGGGATGGGGGCATGCCGCAATATTCGCTAACGAGTCGCAGCGCGAGGTTCTTTTTATCAAACTCACAGTTACGCAGGGGAACAACGGGAAGTGTTTTTGACATATCAATCTCCTAATGAATGTCCAGTATATCACGAAAACGTTGTTTGGTCAACAGTTATTTTCTCGTGCGGAGAATGAGACCACCGGTGCTATCAAGTGCCGCACCGCGGATTCCTTCAAGGCATCGCCGCGGCGAAATGATACCGACAATGACAACGAGAACACCGAGCACGACTAAAAACAGTCGCGCTGCGATTTCATACATCAGAGTCTCCAAAGCGTTTCGCATATTCAGCTTTCCTTTCTTCATCATGTTGATCGCAGAGTGTCTTAATCCAGCCGCCAGAGCGTTGCTTGCCAGGATCTCCACATACTTCGCACGTGTGGCTGGCCCAGATCTCAGCCATTTGAACCATGCCGGAAATGTATTCATCACCACCGTCAAAGTAGAAACGCAGCCCACCGAACTTCTCTTTGATTTGAGAAATGGTAACCTTAACCGGAGTCCGACCGGGCTTGGAGTTGACAAACTTCATGTAAGCATCGATTTGTCGACACAGAGAGAAAATGATCGGCTGCCAGCCTTCACCGACCCAGAGGCCAATATCATCACCATCAAACAGGTCGGGATGTTTTGTCTTCAGCTCATTCTCGTATTGCTCGTATTCCATTACAGATCCCATTCACAGTTAGCATACCAGATAGCACCAGGTACACACTTTTCATTACCATAGTCACGGAGAAAGAACTCCATGAATTCATATTCGAGCCCGTTGAGCTTTGCATACTCGAGCGCACTAAAGAATGCACTGAGTTCTTGTCGGATGATACGGTCTTCTTCAGTCATACACCTAGCCCCATACCAGCGAGAATGAAGTTCTGCGCCTTGGTAAGAATTTGTGATTTAGTAGCAGTGGGTGAGTACATGCTATTGACAATCTCGAGCTTGCGAGGTTGCTTGCCGCCGCCGGCCATGACAACACCCTCCGCGAACACACGGAAAGCATCGAAGTCCATCAACTCGTACGCTTTGTACAGCTCTGTCAGGGCTTCATTACCGAGCGTCTCGTTCTTGAGGCGGGGAGCGGAAGAGGTTTGCGTTTTCAAAACAGGCATTGTAATCTCCTAAACAATGAGGTTATTATACACTCGTTTTGTTTTTATGACAACCTGGCTATTACTTGCTACGTAGGTTGTTGAAGAACTGTGGCTTGTAGGTATTGAAGTGGTCTTTGGGATTGAGCAGCAGTGCATCGGTAGGATTATTTGGTCTGCGTACTTGGTCATACTCAGCAGCAAATTTCGTTGTCATCTCAATTGCTTCCTTGAATGTCATATGCTCGTTCTTCCAGTTGATCACTGGCATTGGACCTTCATCGCGTATCTCACTGTAGCCAAACTTTTCTAGATCGAGATTGAATTCGCTGTTCCATTTTTCTGTTGTCTTACGACCGATCCATAACGGATAGAACGCAACAAAGTCTAAAGGAACTTCACCGCTAATCAAACGATTCATTGTGGAGAGTACGCTCTCCTTTGTTTCACGAGGGAGTCCGCATATGAAAGAGCCAGTAAGTGAGATGTGATCGCCGTACTGTCTTTTCATGTCATGCATCGTCTCGATCATTCTATCTGGATCGCCGCCCTTACCAATCACACGCCCAGACTCTCTATTGAATGTTTCGATCCCGAAGAACATAGAACGGAATCCAAGATCGATAATCTTTTGTATTGTGTGTGGTTTTGCAGTGAGTAAATCCAACCGCGCATATCCTGAGAAGGCTGGTTGGAACGGTAACCGTTTCACCACATCCAGCATTGCGTCAATCTTCTCTTCTGTATCGTTGAATGTGTCGTCGAGAATACGATAGCGCGTGACCCCATACCGTTCGTAATTTTCCATCAACTCTGCATACAGTGTTTCTGTCGGCTTAATATAATCGACGACCTGTTTGCCGTTGAATCGGAAGTTGCAAAACTTGCAAGCGAAGATACATCCACGTGAAAGCTCAAGAGGAAGAACCTCTCCATGCACGACGTTATCATCCGCCGTCCATTCCATTGTACTCTTATTAAACTCAAAACCGTCAGCGGCTGGGTCGTCGAGTATGATCGTACCGTAGATGTTTTTGTAATTCCGTGTGCTCAGAGGAGTACCGTGCTTCAGATGGTTCGCAAGATCAACAACACTCTTGTCGGCAAACCCAATCACACCGTAATTGACTCTCCTGTTTGAGAAGTTAGGATACACGCGCGTCCCGCCAATCACTGTCTTACATTTTGGATTAATGAGTTTGATTGTATCAACAAGCTCACGTTCACTTTCCTCGCTGAAAGGAAAGAACACATTGGGATTGAAGGCGATGTTCTGCTGTACCCTTCTTGTGTTTGTTTTTTGCTGGTAGCCAATGAATGTATTGCTCACACCAACAAACAATGTGCTTGGTCCAACGGTTGCTTCGATAATCTCTAACACCTCTTCGTGAGTGAATGACTCGAGGTAGTCAACAACAAAAACAGTATAGCCCACAAGCCGAAGCTCGTGAGCTATCTTATGAGCACCAAACGACTTTACCGTCGATACGCTGCTAGCAAACAATACGACATCATAGTTCTGCATTACTTTTGTTCTCTGGCACATTCCCAAGCAGCTTGCAACCACTCAATCATTCGCTGTCGCTTAACATAATCAAGCATTGCAAATTCCTCATGGAAGCGTTCCATACGCATCCCATAATTTTCAATCTCATCGAACCAGTCGTCAAATGTTTTGTATTTTCTCATAGCGCATCCACGTGTTTGCAGCCACCGCGATATTTGTATGAAGGACAAGAGCACGAGCGGCGGATAGTATCTACGAAGTACTTATTGCCATTCGAACCCTCAATGACAACAGTGCCGGGATCAGCATCAGCAAAGTCAGCCTCGAGTCGCAGCTTGCGACCCTTCTCATAGAATGGAAGAGGAGTGCGTAGACGGACGACCGGACCCTTGCTATGGGGACGGTACGCATACATCATTGTACGGTTGTCATTCAACAGGTACCAGTGGTTGACACCGCCACCGGTCCATTCAGTGTGTTCGCTATACAGTTTCATTTTGCTACCCAGCATTGCTCAACGGGGAAACGGAATTCGGTCTTACCTTCCAGCCACTCACCATTGAATCCTTTTATGTTACGAATGAACAGGACCTCGCCACCTCTGTTCTCAAAGATGTCATAGATGATGCCCCAATTCTCACCGCCCCAGTCAAAGTGGACAATGTCGCCAACGTAAATCAACTGCTCACGCTCAGTGCCGATACGAGCATGCGTTACACGTTTGCTCTTAAAGAAAAGAGGAGCATCGCGGTCAGCTTGCCCCTCTCGTAAAGTTTTTCTGGTGTTTCGTTTTGCCATAGTGTCAATTATACGACAAAAACGTTTGGATGTCAACTACCCACCGAAGTGGTGGATTATTTTGTCCAAACAATAGATCAGCTCACGGTTGTTTGGAATGTCTTCTGGATGCATCCATGAACCCCTCTCAAAATGTTCATCCAACTCGGACTGCAAGTAGTCACGGTGTTCTTGCAAGTTTGCAAGCGTGATAGCGTCAGCAGCTTCAAACGGAAGAATAATCCCATGCTCAGTTCTCGTAATACTCATTTTGTTTGCTCCGCTAGTTTTCTGTAACCTGTCATTGTAGGATGGACGCCGTCCGGGCTCATCATCTGCTTATCTGGTCGAGCAAGGATAGTATCCCCATACTCAGCAGCAACCTTTTCAATAGCTGCTTGTGCAAGTGGTTTCCTTTCCTGTCCAACCGCAATCCAGAAAACGCGCTTGCCTTGGATACTCGATCGCATCTTCCGTAGCTCGTTCTCTGTAGGAATGCCCTTATGATCATTCGCGCCGAGGCTAATGATTACTGTCTGCGCTGGTTGCGCGGTCGCTTGTTGCAAGTAGTCTTTATTCCAAGCGGAGGAATTCCATCCGCTCTTCGCATATGCAACGCACTCCTTACGAACCATTGATACGCCGACAGCAATGCTATCGCCGACGATCATGCAATCAATCATCCTCGTTCTCTTCCTCGCGGTCGTGCAACGTCTGGCAGATATCAAACACCTCTTCGAGGTCAGGCGGTAGTAGGTCCTCCGCTTCCTCAGCAGTCTCAGGAATCTCAAACGACTCATCGACGCCATCGTCCCAAACACCGCAGAAGTTCATTCCCCACTCGATGTAGTATCCAGTGATGTTCCAACCCTGCTCAGCCATCGCTTCGTAGAATGCAATCGGAGGAGACCACGCTGTATCGAAAGACACGCTGATCAGAAACTCACCCTCATCATTATCTTGGATCTCGGGTTCTAGGGTTGCTTCCGTATCCCACTTTGTACCCCAATTCTCTACACGCCAACTGTACCAGTCGGAATGTCCATACTTCTCCACAAGCTCAGCAGCTTGCTTCTCATCGCGGTTCGGCGAATCGACGCTGTTCAGTTCATCAGGGCACGGGACAAACTCCTGAAACAGTTGTTTGTTTTCAAACGCAGCGATCATTCGCTCCGCTTGTGCACGGTCGTTGGTACGGAAGTGTGTCCAGTTGGTGCACCAATTAGGCATTATGTTCTCCTTGGGGGGTTTCAAACAAAAGTGTTGTGTCGTAGATCTCGAGCAGGTCGACATCGGAGAGCGATGCAATCTCACCCTCTGTTATTTGGAACCGCTCGAGCAGACGCTGCTCATCATATGCAAACAGGATGTACTCTGTAATCAATTCACGCAAGTTCATACTGCTACCTCACCAGGAATGTTATATTCACGAACAGAGAACATCGGAGTGCGGCCGCGGCCGAAGCACATCCAACGGCACTTCTCAACGTCGTAGACATACGCATAATCGAATCCGCTGTCAAGTGCTTCCGTAACAGTCTCGAACAACTCAGCGGCACCATCGCCATCACCGAAACGAGCGATCGTTCCATCATGGTCGAAGTTGCGGATCTGAGAGCCCTCTACGATCTTATGTGCAGCAGAGAGGCTGTTGTGATGTTCGACTAGAATTTTACCGACGTGGTGGGGGTAGCCGTCATAGTGGCAGTACATTGCTTTGAACATACCGGCTTCGTCATAAAAACCAATTGCTGAACGTGTGCTCATGTTTACTCCTTATTGCAATATCTGTATTTTACTTGAAATCCAAGTAAGTCGCAACTAGAGGGAAAGTGTCAATTACCGAACCGCTTTAGCCCGGGCAGTGACCATTGGTTCAACGTCACCCTTAGTAATCACGTTTTGGTATGTGTCTGTGAATCCGCTCGCATGGTCTACGACGCGGTTGTCTGGTTCGTGGTATGTACGGATCCGTTCTTCACCAGCGAGGAATCGTTCCTTGTCTTTGTGGAAGTGGGCAGCGACACGGGCGCGGCAAGTGTTATACGCAGCCGATTTATTATCTTCGCGGCTACGGCTTGCTGTCCCGTTTGCTGTTATTCCTGTTGGCTCGTGGATGCACCGGCAACAGTTCTGATGTTTGTTGCGGTGCTGTCCACCTTTACCAGTACCCGAATACCATTCAAACCGAAATTGGTCTTCGGTGATTTTCATTACTTCGTCATCAGCGCGGTGAAGTTGCTTGGGACGACGATCGTCTGCACTTTACCGTTCTTAATGCCCTCGGAGATGTTCAACATAGCCTGAGCTTGCATGTACGAAATCGACTGAGCACCTTGGTTAGCAAGAGCGGCCATGCGGCGAGCTTCTGCTTCAGCGGTCTTCACTTCAACTTCCTTCTGCTTCAGTTCATTCTTTGCACGGACGAGTTCGTTGGCGGATGCAACTACAGAGTCAGCAGGAACGATGTTACGGATCAGCACCTGGCTGATGATTAGGCTACCGTCCAGTTTTTCCTCAGCAAGAGTCTTCTGGATAGTCTCTTTGATTGCTTGTTCCATTGCTTGGCGGTTGTCTGCCATATCGAGAGCTTCGAACTTACGAGCTTCTTTGTAGATCGCGTTACGAGCAGTCTGCACAATGTAGTTGTACATCAGATAGATGTCACCGTTATGGCGAGCGTGGAATGCTTGGCTCTTTGTAGAGTACAGCTCAGCGACCTGAGATTGACTAATGTTGTAGATCACGACAGCATCAAGGTCTTTCATTGTGCTGTTGTCTTTTGCAACAGGCGTCATGTCATCCAGCTTGACGTTGACGTCTTTGATAGGGAATGTCAACACATCACCAATCAGCACCTGGTTAAAAGAACCCGGCAGCAGTTCGCCTGACTGAACCTGTTTGTCAAAACCAACACGAACACCAACCTCACCAGTCTCAATCCGGGTACAACCGGTAGCGAGGACAGCGGCAGCGAGAAGGGAGAGCGTAAAAGCGCGTTTCATAATCAATCCTTAAAAGAAAATAACAAGTAGCGTCATTGCCACAACCGATAGTATAGCGAGACCAACGCTATATGTCAACGTCTTAATAAAAGACCACTTTTCCTTTTCCGTAGCAGCACGCCATCCACCAATAATGAAATGGAAAGCGCCCGCCAGAATAAAAAATAGTACAATAGTTCTAATCATCACAAAGTCCTTGCCAAAAGATTTTTTTACCGCGGATCCATTCCGCCGTCACTAACAACATCAGAGTATGTCCCGGAGCCCTGATGGAGATGCCGTTTCCACAGAGCGATGCATTGTTTGATCTGATCGATCTGCTCCATACGGATATGATCCATGATCCCCCAGTCCTCTTTGTTCTTCGACATATCCCACAGCTTGTCGCTGTGCTTCTGCAAAACGTCTGTCACGACGTCATACCGTTCTTCATCTATCATCGGGATCTTTCTGATAACATTCAATACACACTGCATCGTACTTCGGACCCATGCAGTGGTAGATTGCGCCGCTGCAGTATTTGCACAGAATGAATGCGTGCGTCACAATTGAGCCTTTCTCAGGGGCGTACAGTTTGTAGTACCCCTCTTCCCGCTCAATGTATCCAATATGTTTCCGTTCAACTCCATCCATTGCCGAATACCTTATAACCAATCGTATCTTCCTGCCACCGCAGGTCTTCTCTGTCAGCAATCAGCTTCATGTCAAAATCACTCGGATAGTGGCGGAGCAGAT
>JACCEE011390295.1_pt1 | contig 17981 bp, 13 predicted proteins | sample 7449931 | NCBI WGS metagenome assembly JACCEE01 (sample SAMN15323457, study PRJNA562643) | freshwater metagenome | isolation source: river surface water | place: USA:Blue River Watershed | collected 2017-08-19 | reverse complement strand
TCTTGACGATGTATGGGAATTCAGACCATACGAAGAATCGGATACCGATGATTAATAAGGGTTAGATCCTGTTTTCAATCATATTTCTCGAATCTGAGCTGCTTCTTAACGGAGGCAGCTTTTTTTGTTTTATAACCTTTTCCCCGGCAGCTAATTTTCTGTTTTCTTTTCATTAGAAAGCAACCAGTGCCAACAGTTATTCATCTTCTGTATAATCCAATTACCTTAACCAGGTAAATTCCTATAGAAATTTCGTTATGCTTATTTAACCTTTTTAAGAATGTATTAACTAACGAATAATGCTTTCAATGCATTTCTTTGTAGAGATGAAAAGTTGTTGTAAATAAAGTTGTTATAGGGTGCAATTATTTTTTTAGAATTATTTTTTAGGGTAAGCGGTATGATTTACGGATTATCGTTGACGAAAGAAGTGAAATGTATGTGGAGTTATAAAAGATTACAACAATCGATTAATGATATCCGGCAGGAGCAGTGGGTCTTATTTTTTGTTCATCTGTCGGTTTGGCTAATGCTGTTTGTAGCATTTTCCTTGTTTTCACTTCGTCGTAACGAAAGCATGCCTGTATTTGTTGTGTTGCTTTACCTGTATGGGTTTCTGCTATTTTATCTCAACTACTTTCTGGTTACTCCAAAGTTTTTGTTGCCCAAGAAATACCTGGCATTTTCAGGAATAATACTGGCGATTGTGCTTGTTTCATTATTCCTTGTCGATCCGGTAATTCGTCGTTTGTTGGTTGAGGAGCTGGGGCGGATGATGCCTCCTCGTTTTCCGGAACCACCACCTTTTGATAAGAAAGTGGGTCGTCCGATCTTTCCGCTAATGTCGCCGGGAATGCTTTTGCTGCTGATTACATCATTAACCTTTTCGTCGTCGGTTCGCATATTTCAGAAACTAAAGCGAGAGGAAAATATTAACTACCAGTATAAACACGAGAAGCTAAATGCTGAACTTATGTTGTTACGTCAGCAGGTAAATCCTCATTTCCTGTTTAATTCGTTGAATAACATTCATTCACTTGCCAATCGGAAGTCTGATTTGACCTCAGAAGCTATTGTAAAGTTATCAGCCATATTGCGTTATATGTTGAGCGAGGATTCAGGAAAAGAAATACCTATTGCCCGTGAAATAGTGATGATCACTAATTATATTGAACTGCAGAAGCTTTGGATGAAGAATGCTATTCAGGTTGATTTTGTAGTTGAAGATGTAAGTGAGGAATATTGTATTGAGCCTTTTATTTTAAATCCTTTGGTTGAAAATGCTTTTAAGTACGGGTCATTACCTGGCGTTGATTCCGTAATCCGGATACACCTTAAAATGCAGAATGACTGGCTGTATGTAAAAATTACGAATCCCGTTCTTCGTGAACATCTGAGTTCTACCGCAAGTATGGGGATAGGTGTTAACAATGTGATCCGACGATTGGAGTTATGCTATCCGGGCGATTTTAAAATGGAAAACGAACGAATCGGCGATTTGTACATGATTGATTTGTCGATGAAGCTGAAACGATATGAAATAGTAAAGCCATGGAATTAATTCCTCGAGCTTTCTTTGATTAATTGTAAGATAATTTGTGTTTTAAATTATACAGATACCATAAAATGAATTGTATCATTATTGACGACGAACCATTGGCCCTGGATCTTTTAAAAGATTACATTGAGAAAATTCCATTTTTGACATTGGAGCGGACTTTTACAAATCCATTGGAAGGATTGGCGTATCTACAGGAAAACCGGGTTGATCTGATTTTTCTGGATGTTGAATTACCCTATTTGAATGGGATTGAATTTGTGAAATGTTTGCAGTGGAAACCATTAATCATTTTTACCACGGCCTACGAAAAGTACGCCCTTGCCGGCTACGACCTGGAAATAACTGATTATTTGGTAAAGCCAATTCAGTTCGAACGGTTTTTGCGTGCTGTAAATAAGGCGAACAGTCAATTAAAGCTGAGCAAGAAAAATGTTGAACGTCCGGTAATTGTTCCTGAAAAGGAATCACTTCCTGATTTTATAATGGTTAAAACCGGGTATAATACCATAAATGTGAATCTGAACGATATTTTATATGTCGAAGGCTTGAAAGACTATATAAAAATTCACCTTACCAGTAAAACTATTCTCACACTAAACAGTCTGAAGAAACTACAGGAAATGTTGCCCGAATCGCGTTTTGTAAGGGTTCACAGGTCGTTCATTGTTTCGCTGCCTAAAATCGATTCCATACAGCGCAGCCGTATTGTTATCGGAAAAACATTTGTTCCGGTGGGCGAAAACTATAAGAATGCCTTCAAGGATATGATTGCCTCAATTAACTTATAAATTATTGATTAAACGACTACTCCATTATTTAATTAAAGCGTCCCACAATACCTCAACCGGGTGTAAAACTTTTCGTCCGGTTCCGTCTTTGATGTGATGGCGGCACGATGTTCCGGGTGCAGTAATAATTTCTTCAGTTGCTGTTTTCCGGACAGAGGGAAATAAGTCGAGTTCGCCAATTTGCATGCTCAACGCATAATGCTCCTTTTCATAACCAAATGAACCCGCCATACCGCAACAACCACTTTTTATTTCCTGAACCTTATAATTTTCAGGTATTTCCAGCATTTTTCGGGTTGGTAGGGTAGAGGCAATAGCCTTTTGTTGGCAATGTCCGTGTAATTTTATTTGCTTCGGTTCACTGGTAAAATGCTCTTTACTGATTTTGCCTTTCTCCATTTCCCGAACCAGAAATTCTTCCAGAAGCAAAGCGTTTTTACCTAATTTCTGAGCTTTTTCCTGTAGTGGTGAATCAACCAACTCAGGATATTCGTCTCTGAAAGTCAATATGGCTGAAGGTTCAATGCCAATCAGTGGAGTTTCATTCGTAATCAATCCCGATAAAATACTGATATTTTTATTGGCCACATCCTTCGCTTTTCGCAGTAATCCCTTCGATAAATAAGTCCTCCCGCTTTCAGCATGTCTCGGAATGACAACTTCATAGCCCAGTTTATTTAACAAAAGAATTGCCTTAATACCAATGTGACTTTCGTTGTAATTGGTAAACTCGTCAGCAAATAAAAAAACTTTGCCATTGGGCGTTCCGTTAAGCAAAATGGGTTTTTTATACCAGTTGCGCAGGCTAAGTTTCGATAGTTGCGGTATCGATCGTTCGACTGCAAAACCGATTGCTCTTCTGAACAGTTTTGTTGATGTAATCAGGTTTGCAATTGGCCGAAACATCATTCCTGCAGCATTGATTTTCGGAAGATATCCTATCAAAACTGAGCGAAATGGTACACCATTCTGATCGTAATATTGCTGTAAGAATTCCGTTTTGAACTTAGCCATATCGATATTCGATGGGCATTCTGATTTACATGCTTTGCACGAGAGACATAGATCGAGTATCTGAACTACTTCTTTATGGTCGAATGGGTTGTTTTTTTGCGATCGCGTAAGGTATTCGCGCAAAATATTTGCTCTGGCACGGGTCGATTTATCCTCGTCGCGCGTAGCCATATATGTTGGGCACATGGTTCCGCCAATCTGGTTACTTTTCCGGCAATCAGCCGACCCGTTACACATTTCAACCGAGCGGAGCAAATCGCCATGGGGGGTGTAATCAAACAAGGTGTTTGCTTTAAACGAGGGTTGTCCCATTAACAATCGCAGGTCTTTGGTGATTGGCGGTGTATCAACAATCTTCCCCGGATTCAGGATGTTTTGAGGGTCCCAGGTGTATTTCAGTTTCCGGATCAACTCATAGTTGTGTTTGCCCAACATCAAAGGAATAAATTCGCCACGTAGCCGGCCATCGCCATGTTCACCACTTAACGATCCCCTGAATTTCTTCACCAGTTGAGCAACTTCTCCGGCAAGGGAATGATATATTTTTACATCGTTCGGATCTTTCAGGTTTAACAAAGGGCGTAAATGCAACTCCCCGGTAGCAATGTGTCCGTAATAAACACAGGTAAGTCCGTATTTGGCAACTATTTCATCAAATTCCCGAATATATCCTGGTAAATAGTCTGGTGCAATGGCCGTATCTTCAATTACAGTTACATTGCGTTTATCGCCCGGAATGTTCGACAATAAGCCAAGTCCGGCTTTTCGGAGTTCCCATATTTTTTTGATGCTTTCTTTATCAGTAAATAAGGGGAAATGGTAGCCAAGTTTTTCCTTGCGTAAATCGGCTTCCAGTTTAGATGCCTTTTCCTGAATTTCCTCGTCTGTATTGGCTGAGAATTCAATGGTGAGTATCGCTTTGGGATTTCCTTCGATGAAAAAACGGTTTTTGCGCTGTTCAATATTCTCGAGTGTGCAGTTTAAAATAATATCGTCGGTAAGTTCAATGGCATCAGGATGGTGCCTCAGTGCAACTATATTTCCGTAAAATGATTCTTCCAATGTATTGAAATGGGCGCAAATAATCCCTTGAAATTTGGGCGGTAGTGGTACCACATTTAACTTGATTTTTGTAATAAACACCAGGGTGCCTTCCGATCCGGTTAAAAGTTTGCAAAAATTGAAAGGCTTTCCATTGCTGGTAAATGGATCGGTCTCAAGCAATACATCCAATGCATAGCCATTGTTTCTTCGCGATACTTTGGGGTCAGGAAACTCGTTTCTTATTTCAGTTTGGTTAAATTCATCCGAAAGAATTTCCTGTATGTTTCGGTAGATCCGGGTTTCCAAGAAGTCAGGATTGCCATTGCACTTATCACTGAATTCGTCAATACTTAAATCTTTAAACTGAACTTGAGAACCGTCAGATAGGATTCCCTCCACCTCAAGAATATGTTCACGGGTGCTGCCATAAATCAAAGAATGCAGCCCGCACGAATTGTTACCCAGCATTCCGCCAATACAGCAACGGTTCGCTGTAGAGGTTTCAGGCGCAAACTGCAATCCATGCTTTGCCAGAAACTGGTTGAGCTCTGCCAAAACCACGCCCGGTTCAACTTCAACCCAATGTTCTTCCAGATTAAGTTGCCCGATCTTATTCATGTATTTCGAGATATCAGCAACAATACCGCCACCAACAACCTGTCCGGCCAGAGAAGTTCCTCCGGCACGTGGTATTATCGAGGTTTTGTGCAGTCGTGCGAACTCGATAATCTTTCGAATATCTTCTTTATTTTTTGGTCGGGTTACGGCCTGCGGAATTTCCCGATACGACGATGCATCAGTAGCATAGATAACCTTTTGAACCTGATCGGTAAATACATCGCCGTCCAGCGAATTTTTCAATGAGAAGAAGATATCTGTAGAGTCCATTTCGAAGTTTTTTCAAAAATAGCGAAATTAACATTTTCTAAACATCTGTGCAATCGATTGTATTATAATTCTTAAGCCTATTTTATGTGTCATTTCAGATATGAGTTTTGTCAATTTAGCCAATATTTCTTTTATTTTTAGGGTTCATCACACCATATTTTAAGTACTTTTGCTTCGAATTTTTTACTCCAAAGTTTAAACTTTAAACACAAATGGAAATCCTAAAACGAGTTTTTCAGAACGCTCAAAAGTATCAGAAGCGAATTGTACTGCCTGAAGGAGCGGAACCACGAACTTTACGTGCCACTGAAATTATTTTAAATCAAAAATTAGCACGCCTTATTCTTTTGGGCAATCCGGAAGAAATTCACAAGGCCGCCAAAGAGATAGGAGTGAGCATTGAAGGGGCAACGATTATTGACCCAAAGACCGATGCACGTCGCGAGCAATATGCTGACATTATGGTTGAAATCCGCAAAAGTAAAGGACTGACCAAAGAAGCAGCACTCGATTTGCTGAATGACCCACTTTACTTCGCCCCGTTGATGATTAAAAATGGGGATGCCGATGGCGAATTAGCCGGAGCAATTAATGCAACCGGCGACGTTTTACGTCCGGCTTTGCAGTATGTAAAAACAATGCCTGGTGTTAGCGTTGTTTCAGGAGCATTCCTGATGTTTGTAAACGATCCGCATTTCGGACACGACGGAATCCTGGTATTTGCCGATTGCGCTGTAATGCCCGATCCAAATGAACAACAACTGGCCGAAATTGCAATTACAACTGCAAAAACAGCAAAAGCAATTGTTGGAATGGACCCGCGTGTTGCTATGTTAAGTTTCTCTACAATGGGAAGTGCACAGCATCCGCTGGTTGACAAAGTAGTAAATGCTACTCGCATTGCTCACGAAATGGATCCTGAATTAAAAATTGATGGCGAAATGCAGTTGGATGCAGCGCTGATTCCTGAAGTTGGACGTTTGAAAGCCCCAACCAGCGAAGTGGCCGGAAGAGCTAATATTTTGGTTTTCCCGGGTCTGGAAGCTGCCAATATCGGTTATAAACTGGTGCAACGTTTGGCTAAAGCAGAAGCTGTTGGTCCGGTATTACAGGGTATGGCTGCACCGATTAACGACCTTTCAAGAGGTTGTTCAGTAAGCGATATTGTGAATATGGTTGCCATTACAGCAAATCAGGCTGCCGCACTATTCGAATAATAATTCAATACAAATACATCATGCCAAGTGAAGTAATTTACGAACCAATAGAGGAATTTGGTTTAAGTAAAAAAAGCCGAAGCAAAACACTTTTTTCAAGAATTGGAGTTGTAGGTTGTGGCCTTGTTGGTCAAAATATTGCAAGAGTTGCCAGTTTTTATGGAATTGAGGTTGTCTTTATTGAAGTGAATGAAGAGAAGATTCGTGAAGCGTATAAAAATATCGAACGGGTATTGGACGACCGAATCGAACATTGGGGGTTAACTCAGGGTGAGAAACGTGCGATTTTATCGCGTATTAAAGGAACCCTTGACTACAAAGATCTGGTTGGTTGCGATTTTGTAATTGAAGCAATTCGGGCGATCGACCGTGGCGGAAAAATCAAGGAACGTAAGGAAATCTTCCGAAAAATCGAAGAAGTGGTTGATCCGGAATGTATCATTGCAACACATTCAACGACCATCGTTATTACTGAACTTTCATCTGACCTCAAGTACCGCGATCGCTGTGTAAGTTTGCATTTCTTTGTAAATCATCAGGAAGCCCGGGTTATTGAGGTTGTACGTGGTTTATATACCACCGACGATGCCTATCAGAAGGTTTGTAAATTCGTATCACTCATCAACCGCAAAATTGTTCCTGTTCAGGAATCAGCAGGTTTGGTCAGCGTGCGACTTTTTGTTGTTTTGCTCAACGAGGCCTGTGAAACTCTTATGGAGGGAATTTCAAATATCGACGATATCGATCAGTTGATGCGTATTGGTTTTGGTATGCGTTTAGGTCCGTTTGAACTGGCTGACAAAATGGGACTCGATAAGGTTCTTCGCTGGATGGACAATATTTACAACGAGTTTGGTGAAGTACGCTACAAACCAAATCCATATTTGCGACGTTTGGTGCGTGGTAAACATGTTGGTATCGAATCGGGTGAAGGATTTTACAAGTACGACGAAAACGGAAAGAAAATTCCACAACCTGGCAAAAACTGCCAATAGCAATCAATTGCTTACAAATTTTGTCTAAAAACAAACAATTATAAAATGAAAATTCTGGTTTTAAATTGCGGAAGCAGTTCCATTAAATATCAGCTTTTTACAATGGAAGACCGTAAGGTTATTGCAAAAGGTGGTATTGAAAAACTGGGAATGAAAGGCAGTTTCCTGAAACACGTTCGTCAGGACGGACAGGTTGTTGTCTTCGAAGGTGAAATTTTGGATCATAAAATTGGTGTTGAATATATTCTTGGCATTTTGACCAACGATAAACACGGCTGTTTGTCGAGCCTCGAAGAAATAGATGCCGTTGGTCACCGGGTTGTTCATGGAGGCGAACGTTTCAATTCAAGCGTATTGCTTACCGATGAAGTGTTGGCCGAAGTGACTAAATGTATCGATATCGCTCCTCTGCATAATCCGCCAAACCTGAAAGGTATCCGTGCTATGGAAGAGTTGATCCCGGGAATTCCTCAGGTTGGGGTTTTTGATACCGCTTTCCATCAAACCATGGAACCAAAAGCTTACATGTATGGCATTCCTTATGCACTGTATAACAAATATGGTATTCGTCGTTACGGATTTCACGGCACAAGCCACCGTTATGTAAGTAAAAGGGCCTGCGAATTATTGGGCGTTGATTATAACACCCAGAAAATCATTTCCTGCCATCTTGGTAACGGAGCATCGGTAACTGCAATTAAAGACGGTAAATCCTTTGATACCTCGATGGGTTTTACACCAATTGAAGGTTTGGTCATGGGTACCCGCAGTGGCGATCTCGATGTTGGTGTGGTTCACTACATCATGGAAAAAGAAGAAATTGGTATTAAATCAGCCAGCACACTGTTCAATAAACACGCCGGAATGTTGGGTATTACCGGAATTTCTTCGGATATGCGCGAGATTGAAATGGCCAAAGCCAATGGTAACGAACGGGCTACCCTGGCTCTCGATATTTACAATTATAAAGTAAAAAAATACATCGGCTCTTATATAGCTGCGATGGGTGGCCTGGATATTCTGATTATGACCGGTGGAATTGGCGAAAATGCCGACACTACCCGTGAAGGTGTTTTAAGTGATCTTGATTATTTGGGAATTTCAATTGATTTGAAGAAAAATACGGGTTTCAGAAGCGAAGGAATTATCAGTACTCCCGAATCGAAAGTAAAAATTGTGGTAGTTCCTACCGACGAAGAATTAATGATTGCCCTGGATACCGAGCAGATTGTTGCTGATATGAAAAAAGTGTAAGCAATTCCAATAAATTGAATATTGGATTATAAGCTATCAGTTTTTCTAATGAATATATTGAAACGTCTGGTGTTGAAAAACATCGGACGTTTTGTTTTTCAGTGGTTTAAAAACATTTCCGGAGCTGATGTTTGTTATATTATTATTCGGTACCGAAATGGTACTTTTACTTTAACAAATTGATGAATTATGAAACGAGCATGTTCGCTAAACACAAACACGGATGAGAATCTCACATGCGAGTTCCATCCGACAATTAAAAACAAATTATTTTCGGATGAAATTGGAGCGACTGGCAGATTTGTTTATTTATACTAAAACACTTCAGAAGAAAACATTGGTGGCAGTTAATGCTGTTGATGCCCATACGCTGGAGGCAATTGCAGAAGCAGTGACCTTAGGTATTGTTTCGGGTGTTGTAACCGGTAATGAGGTACTGATTGCTGAACAATGCAGCCAATTAGGTATTCAGCCCGACACATTAAAAATAATACATGCTGAAACGGAAGAAGAAGCTGCCAGGCTTGCTGTTGCCGAAGTCAGGAAAACCCATGGAAGTATTTTGATGAAAGGATTGATCAGCAGCGACAAGTTTATGCGTGCCATCCTGAATAAGGAATTTGGCCTTTTGCCTCCCGGTGGTGTTTTGAGTCATGTTTGTGTAATTGATAATCCAAACTATCATAAACTGATGATTGCCAGTGATGTGGCAATTATTCCATATCCTACCATTCAGCAAAAAATAGCCATGACCCATTACCTGAAACAAATGGCTATTGATTTAGGTATTGACCGACCCAAAATTGCATTGATCGCGCCAACCGAGCAGGTTTTGCCTTCGCTCGTTGCGTGCACCGATGCGGTTGAAATTATGAATGTGGCCGAAAACGGAAGTTTTGAACCGGCGGTGGTTTTTGGTCCTGTAGCGCTGGATGTTGCCATCGACCATGAATCGGCTCAAATAAAGGGGGTAGTTTCTGAAGTAGCTGGCGAAGCTGATTGTTTGCTTTTCCCGAATATCGATGCCGGAAATGTTTTTTATAAGATGAATACCAAACTTTGCGGAGCCGATCAGGCTGCCGTGGTTATGGGAGCCAATGTTCCGGTGGTGCTGTCGTCGCGGGGCGATAGTATCAGTACCAAATTAAACTCAATTGCGCTTGCAGCGTTGTTAAGTAAAGATAATTAACTCATGAGCGACATTCGAATTTTAGCGATTAATCCCGGTTCCACTTCTACAAAATTTGCCGTTTACTTCGGATCGGAATGTAAACTGAAGAAAACCTTGCGTCATTCCATTGAAGAGCTGTCGTTATATTCCAATATCATCGATCAGTTTGAATTCCGAAAAGGTTTGATTATCGATGCTCTGGTTACCGAAGGATTCGATGTTGACAAAATCAAATACATTATTGGCCGCGGAGGTCTTACATATCCGCTGAAATCAGGAGTTTATCTGGTTGATAACCGAATGATCGAACATGCCAAAGCGGGGATTTACGGGCAACACGCCAGTAACCTCGGACCATTGATTGCCGATTATATTGCTTTGCAGATACCGGGAGCACGTGCTTATGTTGCCGATCCGGTAGTGGTGGATGAATTGGGCGACATTGCCCGTTATTCAGGGCATCCGTTGTTCGAACGGCGCTCTATTTTTCATGCACTGAATCAAAAAGCAACGGCCCGTCTTCATGCCCGGAAAGTTGGTCGCAGCTATGAAAAGATGAACCTGATTGTGGTGCATTTGGGTGGTGGAATATCGGTGGGAGCACATTGTAAAGGACAAGTTATCGATGTAAATAATGCCTTGGACGGAGAAGGGCCATTCAGTCCTGAACGCAGCGGAACACTTCCGGCCGGACAATTGATTGATCTTTGTTTTAGCCGGCAATATTCGAAAGATGAGATTCGGCGCATGGTAATCGGTGAAGGTGGATATGTAGCCTACCTAGGAACAAACGATGCGCTCGAAGTCGAAAAACGTGCAGCTTCCGGTGATGAAACAGCCCGAACAATTCAGGAAGCATTGGGCTATCAGGTTTCAAAGGCCATAGGCGAGATGGCTGTGGTATTGAATGGCTATGTTGATGCCATTTTACTTACAGGCGGACTGGCTTACAGTAAATATCTGACTAATTATATTACGTCAAAAGTCGAATTTATTTCAGCGGTTTATATCTATCCGGGCGAAGACGAACTTGAAGCTTTGGCTTTGAATGCACTGCGCGTAGCTAACGGCGAAGTTGAACCACTTCGTTATCCCAATTAACTGGCAAATCCTTAATTTCATGTGTTTTGTTGTGCTATCCGGAATAATATTTCCAATAAAATAAATTTTGGGTAGGGTATTTTCAGTTTTAATTGTATCAGGTTAAAAGTTGAAAAAGGCAGCAAATAACCGTACATTGAATTTTATTTGTATTTCGAATTGCCGCGAGTAATGGGTTTATTTTCTAAGAAAATTCTCACTGAATCTGGTCTCGATAGCAGAGGTTTTGAGCAGTTGTTTGATGCTTATTGTAATGAGCTCCGGCATTATATTTATTATAAATCGGGTGATTCGGAAATAGCAGAGGACATTGTGCAGGATGCATTTCTGAAAATATGGGAAGTGAGAGATACCGTTCGACCCGAAACAGCCCGGGCGTTATTGTACACAATTGCGAATAATCTTTATGCGAATAAATATAAGCGGCAAAAACTAAAACTGCAATTTGAACAAACTTTGGTTGAAGACCGGGTTTTTGAATCGCCTGAATTTGAAATGGAAGTTAAAGAGTTTGACCAAAAATTGCAGCAGGTTTTAGCCGGATTAAATGAGAAAAGCCGAACAGTTTTTTTGATGAACCGCATTGATCAAATGACATATTCTGAAATTGCTGACAACCTAAATTTAAGTGTTAAAGCAGTTGAAAAACGGATGAAAAAAGCATTGGATTATTTGCGTCAGGAAATTGGGCAGAAACTGTAATACAAGGGGACTGAATTAATAAACACACAATGGATAACTCAAGGAAAGAACATATTAACCTGTCGGACTTATCGAAAGAAGGATTTGACCAGCTTTCGACGATGGAAAAGGTTGATCTTTTTTCACAGGGCTACCGTGTTCCCCGCAAACAGTCTAACGAACAATTGTTAAAATCCATTCAGGAGAAAATAGGACATACCGCGGTTGGACGGCCTGTTCGGAAATTACAGGTATATTGGGCGGCAGCCGCTTCAATAGCACTGATAGTTTTTCTGAGTATATCCTATAACTATTGGCTTCCCGGAAAAATGCAGGTGGTTGCTGTTGCCAATGGCGAACATCGCGAATTAGTGCTGCCCGACGGATCAGAAATACAGATTAATGCCGATACGCGGGTGACATTCTCCGAATCAAAATTCAAAGGGAAAAGAGAATTGAAACTCGAAGGTGAAGCCTACTTTTCGGTACAGAAGGGAAGTCCGTTTGTGGTAAAAACCCCAAGGGGAGTTGTTGAAGTTTTAGGAACAACCCTCAATGTTTTTTCAAGAGATAATAATTTTCATGTCGCCTGTTTCACCGGTAAGGTAAGTGTTAAAGTTGGAACCCAATCGGTAACCATTTTGCCTGGCGAAAAAGTAGTTTGGCTCGATGGTCAGCTCATAAAATTGAAGTTAAATCCTGATCAAAACACAGCAGGGTGGGTAAAGGGGCAATTCAGTTTTGACAACATACCTTTAATTTCTATTTTTGAGGAAATTGAACGGCAGTTTGATGTTTCGATAAATGCTTCCGGAATTGAAAATCGTTTTTACACCGGATCTTTTTCGAATCAGAAATTGACTGAAGTTTTGGAGACGGTTTGTTTACCGATGAATCTGGATTATGAAATTAAAGGAAAAAACAACGTTGCGATTAAACCAAAGGATAACTAGCCGTTGGTTACTACTTGCGCTGTTCCTGATTTTAAGTATTTCGCAAAATACAAGTGCCCAGACGGCTATTAGTTTTTCAGATACTTCATTGTCAGATGCCTTAAAACAAGTTTCAAAAAGCCTGGGAATAGCGGTTTCATTTGATTCGAAAGTTATGTCCGATCGGAAGATTACCGGCACTTTCTCCACTAAAAATCCGGAGGAATTACTCAATCAATTGCTCAAAAAATCAGGATATCATGCTATAAAGAAATATGGGAATTACCTCGTTGTTCCCGGTGAATTAGCTGAGAACCTGGATTCCGCTGAATGGATTACTGTCACCGGTGTTTTGGCTGACCGATCAACCGGCGAACATTTGCCCTATGCCACCATTTTACTTCCCGAACAAAATTCTTTTCTGAGCACCTCGGTAAACGGAACTTTTTTACTGAAAACAAAGGTAAATCAGCCGGTAATTTTAAGTATTCAATATCTTGGTTATCAGAAAATCGATACAACGCTGGTATTTTCGAATCCGGGAGAAGTTGTAAGCTTTTGGATGAGGCCTAAAACACTGGAGCTGGCTACCATTCAGGTTAAAAAGGAACGGCTGAAAATGATTGATCAGAATAAAGAGGCCGCCCACTCCACAATTAATCCGGTTGGTTATGTCAATTTACCCAATTTAGGCGAAACCGATGTGTTTCGGGCTGTGCAGTTATTGCCCGGAGTGGGGTATTCCGAAGGATCATCGGCATTGAGTATTCGGGGCGGAACAGCCGACCAGAATTTGGTTTTATTTGATGGATTTACTCTTTATAACCTTGATCATTTTTTCGGTACCTTCTCATCCGTAAATCCTAATGTTATTAAGGACATTCAAATATATAAGGGCGGGTTCGATTCCCGTTATGGTGAGCGGTTATCTGGAATTGTTGATATAACCGGTAAAACGGGGAACCGGTATCGTCCGAAAATTAACGCCGGATTAAACCTGGTAAGTGCTAATCTCGAAGCCGAATTGCCTTTGGCGCCCAAATGGACTTTTGTTATTGCCGGACGTCGCTCGTATGCTGATATTTATACCAGTTACCTCGTGAAAAATCTGGCCGAAAATCATGTCGAAACTTATCCTGACACGCAACTTTCCAACAGCACGATGCAACTTCAACCCGGATATTATTTTTACGATTACAACAGTAAACTGACTTTCAGTAAAAGTGAAACCGAAAAAATGTCAGTCAGTGTTTTTGGCGGAAAAGACTTCCTTTCGAGTGCCGGCGAAGGAAAAAACAAATTACTCTATTCGCAAACCACCGACAATAATAACTGGAGCAATTATGGATTAAGCTTTTCGTGGTTAAAACAATGGCATAGGCGATTTTTTACCAATATGCAGTTGGGTTATTCGGGCTATAACAACAATTACGAAAATACGACCATTGTAAATGCTAAAGTGAAATCGAAAATCGAAACTATCGGTACTTTCGAGTCATACGAAACTAACGAACTAACTGATTTTTCAGCAAGCCTGAGAAACCAGTTGTCTATATCATCGCGCAATTCAGTTGATTTTGGATTTCAAAGTAAATACAATGAATATTCGTACCTGAAGAGCGAAGGTGCTGATGCGTATTATTCGGATATCGCAAATTCGTCCTGGCTTTATTCTGCTTATGCTCAGTTTAAAACCCAACAGCTCAAAAATCTTACTTTAAAAGCTGGAGGTCGGGCTAATTATTACAATTTATCCGGTAAACTGTACTACGAACCACGTATTTCGGGCAATTATGAAATCGCAAAAATTATCGGATTAAAATTTGCTGCCGGTAGGTATTACCAGTTTTTGAGCAAAGTTGCCCCCACACAATCTTACGGATACAATCGCGATTTCTGGGTGATTTCTGATGGCAAAAATCATCCGGTATTGTCATCCGATCAACTTATTGTGGGAGCTGCATTGAATCTTAAACGCTTCACATTCGATGTCGAAGCTTATCACAAGACATTGAATGGGTTGCAACTGTTTTTGTATATTCCATCGTTCCAGAACAATGCCGATCCCACTACTTTCAAAAATCAGAATCGGTTGAGGAAGATACTCCCAAGTAAATTTATTACCGGGACCGGAGAGTCGGTCGGGGTGGATTTTCTTCTGAAATACGAGAGCTCAAAATTTACCAGTTGGGTTGCTTATTCGAGAAGTAAGTCGATTCGAAATTTTAAAGATATTAATGCAGGAGCCGACATTCCTGCGCCGTTCGATAAAGCGCACGAACTAAAATGGACGAATCTTTTTAGCTGGAAACGCTGGAATTTCTCATCATTATGGGTTTATTCCACCGGGCAGTCCTATGTTTCGAATCAAACGGTAGATCGCGCTCTAACCGCTCGCTTTACCTACGACCGTTTACCCGATTATAACCGGCTCGATATGGCAGCCAATTACACGATCCTCATTCGGAAAGTATCGGTAAGGCTGGGAGTCTCGTTAATAAACTGCTTAAACAAAAACAACTTTAACGATATTTACTCGCGCGATTTTAATTTCGACACCACGGTTTTTAATGAAACCACTTACGTTCGGTCGATGGGAATTACACCCAATTTTTTCCTGAATATTCAGTATTGATTATTTTATGTTTTTTGATAAAAGTGAAGACTGATCGGCTGAAAGATTTTATCTTCGTAAATGTTTTGAAAAACTAACCCAATGAAATCACTAACGCTAATCCTGGTATTTGTTTGCATATTATTTATAACAAGTGCCTCCGCCCAGCAACGAAATGTTATCGATGATGAAGCCAAAGTGCCTGAATATGTTGTGCCTGATGTATTAACACGTTTTTCAGGAGGAAAGGTAAAATCAGCCAAAGTCTGGAATACAAAACAACGACCGGAAATACTCCAAAAATTTACAGAAGAAGTATATGGGAAAGTACCGGGCAATCTCGGAATCACGGAGGTAAAAGTCTGGGAAACTTCGCCTGATGCGCTAAAGGGCAAGGCTGTGCGTCGTCAGTTGTCTTTGTTTTTCAGAAAGGGCAATCGTAATCTGGAAGTAAATGTATTAATGTACCTGCCGCAGCAGCAAAAGAAAGTACCGGTTTTCCTGGCCTATAATTTTACAGGTAACCACGCTATTATCAACGATCCGAACATACGTCTGACCGAAGCATGGGTAAACAACGATCCTTCAGTTGGAACAATTAACAACCAGGTGACCGAACAATCGCGTGGATCGGATTCGAACAGTTGGCTGGTTGAGGAAATTTTGGATGCTGGTTATGGATTAGTAACTGTTTATTACGGAGATGTTGATCCAGATAAGGATGATTTCGCCGATGGTATTCATCCATTCTTTTACCAGGAAAATCAGCTTCACCCAAAGTTTGACGAATGGGGATCGATTGCTGCCTGGGCCTGGGGATTATCGAGGGTGATGGATTACCTCGAAAAAGACGAGCTGGTTGATGCTACAAAAGTTGCGGTTCTCGGTCACTCACGATTAGGTAAGACAGCGCTTTGGGCCGGAGCGACCGATCAGCGTTTTGCTATGGTTATATCAAACGAATCGGGTTGTGGTGGTGCTGCATTGTCGAATCGTATTTTTGGTGAAACCGTGCAGATAATTAATACCTCTTTCCCGCACTGGTTTTGCGGAAATTTTAAAAAGTACAACAACAATGAGGCTGAACTGCCGGTTGATCAGCACATGCTCTTAGCATTAATTGCTCCCCGGCCGTTGTATGTTGCCAGTGCCGAAGGCGACAAATGGGCCGATCCGCGTGGCGAGTTTCTGGCAGCCAAATATGCCTCACCTGTTTATAAATTACTTGGTAAAGAAGGATTGCCCGTAACCGAGATGCCTGAAATAAATAACCCTGTAATGGGCACTATCGGTTATCATATTCGGTCGGGAAAACACGACCTTGCTGAATACGACTGGCAGCAGTATATCCGGTTTGCCGATAAGTTTTTCAAATAAAATATGAATGCTTTTCTGACTTTAGTTATACCGGTTTCTGGGTAATTAAAACAAAAATGACTTACTGCGTCGCAGTGAGTCATTTTTGTTAGTAGTTATTATTTCTGAGAGTTTCTAATCAATAGTAGCATTTAATTCGCGCTGAATCAGTGCATTTTTCATTGGTTTCAGGAATGTAAAGCTTCCTTTCTTTACGTCGCACTGACCTTTGTAATGAACCAATAGGGTGCATTGTTCGGCTTGGGTGATGTCGTGCTTGCAAATATCCATTAAAGCGTCAATCACATAATCAAATGTGTGGTAATCGTCGTTATGAAGCACCAGAAAATGTTCAGTTGGTGTGCGTACCTCCTGGTCTTCCTCGTTTTCCTTATGTGGTACAATTTTCGGTGACATATTCGGGTTCAATAAATTTTAAATATTCTGTCTTCTGATTAGAATAGGTCATTAATACTGAGTCTGAACCTATTCATTAATACAAATTTAGCTCATTTTTGTTTAGTTCGCCTTACTTGGTCTTGGTTACTTGTATTTCAGGCTCATTATTTAACTTTCTTGCTTCTTCAGGTGTAATTCGTTTGCCATTATTAAAGGCTGCTATTGATGCATTTTTCATTCCTTCAAGTTTTACCTGGTTCTGAAGTATTACCGCATCCTGGTAACTTTTTACACTTCCGGTAGTGTAATAGGTAACGCCTTTCTCATCTTTGTAATTGTCAACTTTTCGCAACATTTCAAGCTTCTTCAGCGATTTTGCAATAGTTTCGGGCAATTTGGTTTTAAACGAAGCCAGTTGAATTTTATAAACTATTGCTGAACCTGGTTCGGGCGTTGTTTCTTTTTTTGAATCGATTTGGTAAAAGGTAATAGTATCGGGCAGGCTGTTGTTCAGCGATGCATTTTGTGTCAGAAATGCCTGTTGCACGCTATCCTGAAAGATTTTTATTTTTTCAATGAACTTCGACTTTTCTTCTGATGAAGCCGATAGCCAATATTGATTCTCAATTTCGCGGGCATTTTCGTACAGTGAAGGAATTTCGCTATTCAGACTTAATAACTGCTGTTCATTTCCAATTATTGACGATGCGATTTTTTCTTTTTGATCTTCGCTTGCTGTGGTATAAGCCTTGCGCAAACTATCGGTTGACTGTGATAGTTTTTTAACTTCTTTGTCCTTATTCCAGGCCGTAACGAAAAGTTGTCGGGCTTCATTTTTTACAAAATGACTGAAACTGTAATAGGTTATTTCAGCGTTCACCTGGAAATTTATGGTCTCTGAACCTGGGGATTCAACTATTGCCGGCAATTCAACACTTGCTGGGAATATTCTGTTATTTGCCTGAT
>JACCEE010026957.1_pt1 | contig 17984 bp, 6 predicted proteins | sample 7449931 | NCBI WGS metagenome assembly JACCEE01 (sample SAMN15323457, study PRJNA562643) | freshwater metagenome | isolation source: river surface water | place: USA:Blue River Watershed | collected 2017-08-19 | reverse complement strand
GATAAGAAGCAATCAATTTTGTAGACTTCTCTTCTGCCATTTTCTTTGACTCCTCACTATCCTGAAATTTATCAGGATGCCATTCCATCATGATCTTTCTATATACTTTCTTTAGATCACTTAAAGTTGCTTTATCATCCACTCCTAAAATTGCTCTATGTCTTTCAATTCTCTTCATAAATTGGTCAATAAGGCGCGAAGATAGACAAATAAACCTACTGCACACTCATCTTGTATACTGTTTTACTTTTATACAGTTGCCCTGGCTTTAAAATAGTTGATGGGAAATTTTGTTGATTAGGCGAATTAGGAAAATGTTGCGTCTCCAAACAAAGAGCATGATGCTTAAGTAAAGTAGCACCTGTTTGATCTTTGAATTTACCATCCAAAAAATTACCAGAATAAAATTGCAAACCTATTTCAGTTGTACTTATTTGCATTTTTCTTCCAGATACATTATCATATAGTTCTGCAATTTCAGAGAGCTGATTATTCTTTTTAGAAAGCACCCAATTGTGATCATAACCACCCTCTACTTTATTGATTCTATCACCAATTAAATATGATTTTGTAAAATCAAAGGGTGTGTTTTTTACATTTTCAATTATACCTGTTGGAATTAATCCATTATCTACTGGTGTATAACCCTCTGCCTTGATTTGTAATGAATGATTTAATATGGTTTGATTAAAATCACCAGATAAATTAAAATAAGAATGATTGGTTAAATTAACTGGAGTTGACTTGTCAGTAGTTGCTTTATATTCAATAATTAATTCATCGGCATTAGAATAACTATAAGTCACATCTACATTTAAATTACCCGGATACCCTTCTTCACCATCTTTACTCATATAATGCAATTTGATACTAGAATCATTTAAGATAGTTGAAGTCCAAATAACTTTATCAAAACCTTTAATACCTCCATGTAAATGGTTTTCTCCATTGTTCGTAGCTAATTGATAATATAAATTATTCAATGTAAACTTTCCTTTAGAAATTCTATTTCCATATCTACCAATTAATGCGCCAAAATATGGAGGATCTTGTAAATAATTTGCTAAACTATCTAATCCAACTACCACAGAAGATAGTTCACCTTTTCTATCTGGCACTGTCCAATTGGTTATAATACCCCCATAATTGGTAATTTTTACATAATGCCCTTTTGTGTTAGAAATGGTAAAAAGTTTTATCGGAGTATTTTGAATCACTCCATAATTAGTTTCTACAATATGTTGTTTATAATTCTTCTTTAATTTGTCAGCAAGTACTTTTATGAAATATCCTCCAACAACACTCCTTGCTTGAAATCCTATTTGTTTAGCATTTAAAGTTTCATGCCAATCACTCAATGGAACTCTAGAGCTTGTATTTAAAGCATATTTATATACAGGAATAATTAAAGATTTAAAATCTTTCTCATTGTTAGTTAAACTTGCTGTCCATAATATCCAATCTGATTTTGTATAAGTTCTTCTACTATCAAGTGGCAACCCATACTCATTTTGTTTAGTCAAATAATAGGCAATTTCTTTTTTATAAACAGACTCTGGGAATAAATGATATCCCAATATTTTATCCCAGATTAAATTATATTTTTGGCTCCAGGTATTTTTATCATTATAGGTTAAAGCAAAATGATCTCCAGCATCTGCTAATTTTTGCCATTTTTTAGCATAATCATCTGCAATAGTATGATATTTTATTGCTACTTCTTTTTTACCAATCATATCTGCCATCATTGCATACGATTTAATCCCAACAATAGCTTTTATGGCAAGATTAGCATTTCTAGCCAAATGACCGGCAAAATCATCTGTGCAAAGTTGATTTGCAGGATCTAAACCTTCCTTCTCCAAAAATTTAACCCATGTAGTTAAACTTTCCCAATGTTTTGATGCATATCTGCCTGAATGCTCTATAGAACATATAGCTCCGGCAAGAATGATCATATTGCCTGATTCTTCAACTGGCATTCCTTCTGGATAGGTTTGTCCATTGGCAATTGGATAAGTTCCTAAGTCATGAGCTGCATAAGGTTGTTTATACAAGCCACTTTTTTCACTAAAATAGAAAATGCCATTTAACATCCCTTTCAATAAATCAGGATTATAAATCAAATAAAGTGGAGCAGAAGGATAAGTTACATCAACAGTATTAATACTTCCATTAGAAAAATTTTCTTTTGACAAAAATAACAAATCACCATTTTGAGTACTTTTAACTAGACTATGTGCTGCGACAGACTGTCTATATGCCATGATACAAAGTTCTGCATACTCTTTTCCTCCTGATGCATTTGCTTCATCCCAAATTTTTCTATCCCAAAGAGTACATTGATTAATTACTTTAGTATACTCATTTTGAGCACGAAGCAATAATTTATCCATAGTAATTCCTTTTTCCAGTTTCCACCATGGCTTTAAATTCTCTTTAAAATATTGAACATCATACAATTGGTCATAACCAATCATTAAAACATGTGAAACTTGCATATTATTAACAAGCTCCTCATTGAAAAGCGTTGTTAAATCATAATCACTGCCTTCAGTTGATGATTTTAAGACAAATTGTTTGGCTTCTTTTATAGAAGATGCTATATAACCATAACCCCAATCAACCCTTAAATTATCTCCTGATTTTTTAAGAATGGGCTGTTCTATAGAACCAACTTTTAATATAGATAGATTATCTAATTGATACTGTTTGGCCTCAACTTTCTGATCAGGGGTATTTACAACAAAATTACTAGACGCACTTATCTTAAATTGTACTTTGTGACTCTTTCCATCGTTAGATTTAGAAGACACTTTAATGTAAGTAATTGGCCTTGATAGTAAATTAAGATTATTAATAATTAATGGTGAAGTGAATGTAATAAACACATCAACATTACCACATAGAAATTGATACTTAGATTGAGTAGCAGTTATTTCAATACTTTTTTGTAATGCTTCTTTCGAATTATTTTTTCCAATAAGTGAATAAGTAACTCCATCAACTTTAATCTCACCATGTAATGCGTTTTCTGCACCGGTCCAATGTTTGGTATTTTGACTATTTAAAGTATCGCTAAAAGACCAGATACTAAAATATGGATTATGAGTAATTAAAGGATATGCAGGTGCTTTGGAAACCTGCGCATGTATCCATCCTGTATTTATAAAAATCAATACAGTAGTTGTAAAATGTTTTAATAATTTCATATAAATTAATTTTTTAAGATTCTAACTCCAAATATCCTTCCTGCTGTTTTACCATGATTGGCTAATATGGTTACTTTAATACTCTTATTTGATTCAATGATAGGCAAAGGATATTCCACATCATAGAATTTACTAGTAATACCACCCTTCCAATCAACCGTAGTTAGATACTGATCATTCAATAAAATATCAAATTTTCGATCTTTGTCATCCCCTATATAAGTTAATAGTAAGCTGCATTTTTCATGAGCAACCTGTTTCATGTAAAACTGAAAATGATTATTCAATCTTGCTTCTCTTCCCATTCTTCCAACCGCATCACTTACATAAGATTTTTCAGTGGCTATTAATTGATGATCTCTTTCAGGCTGCATCTCGCCAATCCTGAACTGATCAATAGTTCTTTCTTCAATTTTTTGAACTCTTATTTTTTCTGCCTCATATTCTTTTTCTTTTAGTACCCATTCTGCTGCAGTGAATTTATCCCAGTATACACTATAATAATCATCATTAATTGCAAACAATGGCATCATTTGAACATCCTTGGGCTTCCCAATGGCATTCCATTTAAAAAGCAGGGCGTCTTGACTAGTTTTATTAATCTTATCTAAGGGATTTGCATCCATAATTACTGGTGTTCCAAATACAGGATCTGGCATTGATTTGCCTAAATTACCAGCTAGCACAACAGGCCCATACAAAAAGGCAATTCTATTTTCATTATCTGGCATTGATTCAGTATACAGATGCATTTCAAATTCTATCGTTAATGCATCATTGTTATTCCATTGTCTATTCACTATCAAAAAGCCATTTTCATCTTGGGTATTTGTAAAGCGAACATTGTTTACCAACAATTTTACAGACTTACTCCAAGATGGTTTACGAATTTTAATAGCAAATTTTTGCGATTGTTTACCTTGATAGATAATTTTTGTAGTATTATAATTGGGGAAAGAAGTTAGTTGAATAATTTTTGATTTCTTGGCAGTCCAATTTAATACAGATGGAATAAATAGATTTACATACAAAGACCCATCATTACCTTGAAAATAGATAGACTCTTCATACTTTGAATGATTTTCCATACCACTTCCCACACAACATGTAAATGTATTGGTTGAATCACTGAACTGCTTTGCAGTTCCCATTCTTAAGGGTAAAAAATAGGTCATCATACCCGATTTAGAATGTTGTGATGCTAAAATATGATTGTACAATGCTCTTTCATAATAATCCCCCAATTTTGCATTAGGCTCCCAAGTAAATAAATGACTTGTTAACTTTAACATATTGTAAGTGTTACAAGTTTCACATGTTGCATCACTCAATCTATCATTTAGCTTACCAGCATCTCCACAGTATTCATAATTACTATTTCCCCCTATAACATAACTATGATTTTTCACCATTGTATGCCAAAAAAAAGAAGCAATGGTTGAGTCTTTTAACGATCCAGTTAATTCGAACTGTCTTGCAGCAGCAATTGCTTTTGGAACATTAGTGTTTGAGTGTTTCCCTGGCATTGGATCAATTTGATTAGCCAATTTACCCATCACAAAATCATCTTGAAATAAATGAGCAGCTTTCAAATATTTAATATTACCTGTAACAGCATAAATATTGGCCAAAACTTCATTCATGCCGCCATATTCACAATTCAACATTTTTAACCTTACACTATCAGATAATGGAGCCACTAAAACATATGTCCAATCTGCTAGTTTGATAGCCACTTCTAAAGCATGTTTATTTTCTGTAAAATAATAAGCATCCATCAAACCAGCCATCACTTTATGCACCGTATACCAGGGTGACCATGAACCATTTAAATCAAAACCACTGGATTTTATCTCGCTTCTTCTAATTTTTGCCCATATAGTATCTTCATTGGGAATTGCTCCTACATATCCTGTTCCTCTGGCTTTCTGACAGATTTCTAATTCTGATACTATATAATCTATATTTTTTTTAAATGCATTATTTCTTGTTGTAGCGTACATCATGGACGATGCAGATAAATAATGACCTAAAGTATGACCAGACAACCCATCTGATTCCCATCCTCCATAGACTGAATCTTTTACTGGCAGCCCTGCATTCTTATGAAAACGATGTAATAATCTATTAGGAGATAAGGATAATATATATCCACTATCTAACTTTTTAGCATTAGAGAATGAACTGCTTAAAAGTTGTACATCTTTTATAGGAAACCTTGTAGCTTTTAATTTTTGGGAGTGCACAATATTACCCACCAATAAAAAAGAAACTATTAAACTATATTGAATGTATTTTGAACTTAATTGCATGATCAATGATTAATAGTTAACTTTTACATCTTTAAAACTAGTTGGAATCCATACCTGCATTTCATTACTACCTCTATTACACCATGTATAATATGGAATAGCTCTAACTTTCTGTGTTTCATTTTTAACAGAAGCACCATTTAAATCAATTTGAATAGTAGGTAAATGAGCAACTAAGCTTACAACTTTCTCGTTCAATACGCTAAAATCTTCTTTGACAAAATTCAATTGACTTGGAACAATAACATTCCAAGCCTTCCCATTATTATCAGCTCCTTCTATACAATATACCAATGGGCCTCTTTGAAAAGCTACCCTATCATTATTAAACTTAAGTTCATTTCTTGAAACCACTTTTTGAATATTCATGGGTAATTGATATTCTATTTTATCGTTATCCTTCCAATCATGATTCACCATAACATAACCATCTTGTATTTGATATTGGACAGATTCGCCATTAATAAGTAATGTTGGCATTGTATTATTTGTCTCTACAAAAGAATACAAACCGCCAGGAGCAACAGTACCATTCGCCCATCCAGGTAATCTAAGAGCAATAGTTGCATTCATTTTCTTCTTCATATTTAATGTACATTGAACATTCCCCTCCCATGGATAATTGGTATTCATGGTGAATTGCATTTCTCCTTTTGGCAACACGAATGCGGTTTGACTTCCCACAAATAAATTCACATAAATCTTATTATCCTTATACCCATAGATATAATTACCCAAAGAACTTATCAATCTAGCAATATTGGCTGGACAACAAGCAGTACCAAACCACTCTCTTCTAGAATGTTTACCATTAGAAGCTAAAGGATTTCCATAGAAAAATCTATCCCCGCTTAAAGATAATCCATCAAGAGCGCCATTGTACAAACTTCTTTCAAGTACATCTATATATTCAGCATTCCCAGTCAAACTATTCATTCTTTGATTCCAGAAAACCATCCCAACAGATGCACAAGTTTCGCAATAGGCTTGCTCATTTGGCAAATCATAATCATTTGAGAATCCTTCATTACTTCCTGCAGAACCTATACCTCCAGTGATATACATATTTCTAAAAACAACATCTTCCCATACATTTCGCATTGCTTTTAGATAATCCGCATCCCCCGTATGAGCTGCAACATCTGCTGCACCCGTATACATATACATTGCTCTAACTGCATGACCAGTGATATCTTTTTGCTCTTTTACTGGAACACCGTCCTGTGCATATAAAGTATCTTTCCAATCCGTCCAAGTATAACCCACTGCTAATTTCTTACCTCTTTCAGATAATAACCAGTCTGCTAATTGTAAGTATTTTTTATCATTAGTTACACGATGTAGTTTTACCAATGCTAATTCTAATTCTTGATGGCCCGTTACCCAGTGTTTTTTATTTGGGCCAAAAACCGAATCAAAATAATTTGCCCATTTAATACAGGCATCTAATAACTTTCTTTTTCCTGTAGCTTCATAATAGGCCACCCCTGCTTCTATCATATGACCTGCATTATAATCTTCATGCATACTCATATCTGTCCAGCGCTTATCTAATCCATTTAAAGTATAATAAGTGTTTAAATAGCCATCTGGTAATTGTGCTGCTACTACCTTATCAATCCATTCATCTGCTTTGGCTTCTAGCTTAGGATCTTTATTGGTCTTAATCGCATAAGCTATCGCTTCTAATGCTTTAAAAACATCTGAATCATCATAAAAAACACCTTCGTGCGCTTCACCTTTATTTCTAGCTACTTTTTCGAAGTTTCTTATTCTAGCTGTCTTTTGTTCAGTTTGATAAATACATGCATCCAATGTTTTGGTTGCCACTAATGCCATTTTAGGCTTCCAAAACGGATCATTCACCACTACTTTTGAAAAATTAACTGGTTCAATTTTTACATTTTGAGCTGATGAAAATATGGGAATTGACATTATTAATATCGATGAGAAGCCCTTTAATAAATTATTCATATTAAATTGTTTTAATTATTTTTTGATATACATCTAAATCCTACTGTTGAATTTCTTTCAAAACTTTGACTTACTCTTAATAAATATTGAGCGTAAGTAAGTTCTCTAGGTCCAGCTTGAACATACCACCAACTTCCAGATGGCTTAAAGTAGCTTCCACCTTTCATAATAATATATTCATAACTACCAGATCTGTACTTGTCTTTTGTCAATTGCCAAACAGATCCTACTAAATCTAATAAGCCATTTGGATTAATACCTTTTGGATATGATCCAACAGTATCTAAAACTCCATTTCCTAAATTAGCATAAGTAGGATCGATTCCATTTAATTTAATAACGCTAAGTGTATTTGTAATTTCTTCATATTCCCTTGTAACTGGAACATCTTGTTTCCACGGCCATTCATTTAAATCACCTGTTTGTGCTGCATATTGCCATTCGATTTCAGATGGCAATTCTTTATGATTAAAATGAGCGAAAGCGGTTGCATCTTCGTAACTAATATTCACAACTGGTTTATTTAAATCCGAATCTAGAGGCTTACCATTTACCCAATGTTTTAAATAATTTACAGTATCCGAAGGTTTGTAATTAGATAAATTAATAAATTCTAAAAATAATTTATTTGTTACCGGACTTTTATCCATCCAATAACTATTCATACTTATTTCAGATGTATCATTATTAATTGGATATGAAATAAAATTATCTCCATGGGTTTGTTTGAACACAAATTTCCCTGAAGGAATTAATACCATTCCTTCTTTGTTTGATTCAACAGTAGTTATTTTATTTTCTTTTGTCCATTTTAATAATGGAGATCCAGGTGTAATTTTAATAATCTGTTCGTCCAATAATGTATTTCTTTGATGAATAGTTTGAACTAATTGAATAATGAACTTTCCCTCAAATCTCTCCTGAAGATCATCTACATTGATATTTTGAGATGTAAAAGAATATTTAATGGGCTCTTTTTGAGTGTTAGAAGTATATATCCAAAATTGCTTATTAGACTTATTTGTATCATTTATCTGAATAATTAATTGATTCCCCTTTATTTTAACATCAAATAAAGTGGGAAGTTGTGCGATACAACCAATGGCTCCCTCATTATTAGTTCCTAAATATTTAGAATGAAAAGCGGCTGTTTCGGCATCTATATTTGCCTCTCCTTTATCCCAAATGGGTTTAATCAATTCATGATTCAAAATATCAACAAAATGATATCCTGCTTTATATTTTGCTTTGAATAATGGTCCTTTATGTCCAGAAGGAATAATACTATAAATGGTATAAACTTCAGAAGCTCCCGATGGCCATTTATTCACCCATATACTATCTTTCAATGTTGGAACTAAAAAACTTGATTGATTACTGTTAAAATTGTCAGAAAAGAATCTTAAAATTTGAGATGTTTTGTGCAGCATTTTATACTGATCTTCTACCCATTCAGGCTGACCAGCTGCCATAATATTTAATTCGGTGCCATAACCATTAAAAAAGCTAGTGGCAAATTCTCTTTGTATGGGTTCTTTAAATAATTCAGCTACTCTATATATAGAAAAGCCAGGTTGAATAAATTTGTTAAGATTTAACATCGGAGGATAGTATAATGCATTGTGAACCCTACCAGAAATAATTCCTTGCATATCTTTAGGTACAGCCATTCCCTCACTATACATAATTACCCCTTTTCTTACACTATCTGCAGCTATTTGTAGTGAATCAGTAGAGCTACCATAAGTATCTAATACTACCCCATCTGCATTGGTTTGATCAATTAATTTAGCTAATCCTGTATAATGATTAAGGGATCTTGTATCTATATCCCAAGGATTATAAGAAACAAAAAGATGCTTATTTTGATTTGCTAGTTCATTACTAATGGATTTGATACTGTCTAGGCCACCTGGCAGATCTTTAAATAAATCAAATTGATTTCTTTGATCCAGGCCCAATGTTGGCCAAGTTGGCCATATTGCAATTATGTCATCTCCGCCATATAATCGATTACCTCTTTGAACAAAATCTTTAATTAAATATTTTTTGTTGATTGGATCGTAAAAGAATTTGTCCCATGCCATCATTAAATGCATTGTATAAGTATTTCTCATCCACATCAAATCTGGCCTCTTATATAAACTGTCATTAAATTGATCAACATCATATAATTTACGATCTCTCAATACTTTTAATAAACCATTTTGCCAACTACCTACATAAGGTTCTAGCCAAATTGTATATTCAATACTTCCTCCAGGATGTAAAAAAGTTTGAAACCTTTTTAACTTACCATTAAATAATGAAGCTTTATTTCTTCTAGAAAGTCCATAAATTGAAATACTATCTTTTAAAGGAAATGTATTGTATCCAAGCTCCCATGCATTATCTGGAACGATTACATTTATAGGATTTCGATCAGGGATGAATAAATGAGTTCTAGATAAAGCATGTTCTCCTTTCCCCGTTATAAAAACCTGCTCCTTGCTAACTTTAAAAGGAACAATGTTGTATAATGACAAAGTATCAGAACTAATATTTGAAAACATTAATTTAATCCTAATGCCATCTTTATGCCTAGAAATTTGCTGAATAACTTGTTTTATATATTGATTTTGTAAAGAATCTGGAATTATATTATTACCAATCTTCACATTATAACTTACTAAAGATTTGTTTTGTATAATCCCTTTATTATTCAATAAAATACTAGTTATTCCATTACTGTCTTTACTTAAACTAATGTTATTTAATTTTTGTGCACCTAAAGCGTCAAAGAATAATAGAAAAATTGAAGTAATGATGAATCTGTATAGATATGACATTCTAACCATTAGGCAATCGCTTTGATAAGAAAGTTACAAAAAAAGTCCTACAATTTTTGTAGGACTTATAAATATTTGATAAATAGATCTATTCTTTGCCAATTCGAATAAAATAGACCACTTCATTATGCGTCATATCTGTATTTAATAAGATCTGTTGTCTTCTACCAGATTTTTCTGTTACAAACATTACAGCTGTATTTGGAGGCTCTGAACCAAGATTTTCAGCAACCATCACCAACTCATTGTATTTTTTATTCTTGTCTACTTTCAATTTAAATCTAATTGGTCTATTTACCTTTAGTTCTTGTTTATCTACAACAATTCTATTGTTATAAATAATTGAAACTGAATCATTATCATGAATTCCATTATCATATATTTCAATATCAACAGAATCTGAATTAACAAATACATCAATAGGTTTTTTGTTAATTCTCTTAGTTAAATATTCAATAATTCTTTCTTGTTCTCTCTTTAATTTAGCTAAAGAATCTAAAGCTTTTAAAATTTCATCTTTACTAATCTCATCATCATAATCACTAGATTTTGCAACAATAGGATTAGTAGATTTAAGAGTCGAATCTTTCTTCACAACAGGTGGTACAACCTTCACCACCGTATCTTTCTTCACTAAAACAGGTTTAACCACTTTAGCAATAGTATCTTTCTTCACAACAGGTGGCACAACCTTCACCACTGTATCCTTCTTCACTAAAACAGGCTTAACCACTTTAGCAATAGTATCTTTCTTCACAACAGGTGGTACAACCTTCGCGACCGTATCTTTCTTCACTAAAACAGGTTTAACCACTTTAGCAATAGTATCTTTCTTCACAACAGGTGGTACAACCTTCACCAATGTATCTTTCTTCACTAAAACAGGTTTAACCACTTTAGCAATAGTATCTTTCTTCACAACAGGTGGTACAACCTTCACCACCGTATCTTTCTTCACTAAAATAGGTTTAACCACTTTAGTAATAGTATCTTTCTTCACAACAGGTGGCACAACCTTCACCACCGTATCTTTCTTCGCTAAAATAGTTTTAACCACTTTAGCAATAGTATCTTTCTTCACTACAGGTAATAAAACCTTCACCACTGTATCTTTCTTCACAAAAATAGGTTTAACCACTTTAGCAATAGTATCTTTCTTCACTACAGGTGATAAAACCTTCACCACTGTATCTTTCTTCACAAAAATAGGTTTAACCACTTTAGCAATAGTATCTTTCTTCACAACAGGTGATACAACCTTCACCACCGTATCTTTCTTCGCTAAAATAGACTTCAGCTTAACAGTAGCTTCTAAAGTATCTTTTATTATTTTGGTTTTTTTGAGAGTAGAATAAACGGTATAAAAAGAGCTACCTCGCATCTCTTCTAATTTAGCCCAATCATTTAATTTATTTTCACTAAGTACTATCTCAGCTCTTCTATTTAATTTTTGATCGTTCTTACGCTTATTTAAATTACATGGTATGATAGAATAGTTTTTAGAATACCCATTTGAAATAATTCTATTCTTATTAAATCCATTCTTTGTCAAATATTCAACAATATGTGTAGCTCTTTTAATAGATAATTTTGTGTTATATTTAAATGATCCAGCACAATCAGTAAAAGCTCCAATAATAACATTTAAATTAGTATCTCTTTTTAACCTAGACAATAAACTATCTAAAACTCTATATTCTGACATTGCAAGTCTTGACTTGTCAAAACCATAGTATACAATAAATTTATTATTTAAGTTCATCAATGCAATACTATCCAGTTTTTGTTGGTTAAGTCTTGCAATTAAATCTAATGAATCATTTATTTGTTTTGGACTCCTACCTCGAATCACTAATGGATAAAATAAATTTGATTGATTTGGTTTTGTTGATATAGACAAAAACTCAGTTACACTATCTCCATTTAAAGTAACGAATTGATATTCTCTATTTGGTTTACCAATGAATGTATATTTAGCATTATTATCTGTAAGTAAAGTATCAATTACTTGATTTGAAAAATTATCAAGTAGAATAAATTGATGATTTTTAGCTAGACTATTGTCATTCTTATACCTTAATTCACCAACAATATTATAGAAAATTGGATTATACTTTAATTGAATGATATCAAAATTACCAGACCTATTTGAAGTCAAATTAAAGAAATTAGAAATATCTTTTTTCAAACTCACTTCATCTTTTTCTGAATTTATTGGATACCCTAAATTAATTATTGGAGATATAGAGTTCATCTTTGAATAAAAAATATCAAATCCTCCTAATCCTCCAACTCTATTTGAACTAAAATATAATGTATCATTATTTATAAAAGGACTTAATTCATCAAATGTAGAATTTACATTTTCTAATTGATTTAAATTATAATCCCAAACCCCATTTAATTTATTGATATAAAACAAATCATAACCACCTTTACTTTTTTGGGTGTTACTAGAGAAATAAAGTCTATTACCATCCTTTGATAAATATGGATATAGATAATCAGCATACTTATCTTTAAATATAATTTTATGTCTATTTATTAACCTACCATTTTTAATTTTAGCTTCCCAGAGTTCCCATCTTTTCTTTTGACCATATTTTAAAGAAGATTCTTTTGAGTAAATTATTAAATTATTTATTTCATCAATTACAAAAGCCTGATTCGTTGAAAAATGCTTGAATTGTAACTCTACTTCATTCCAATTATTTCGTATTTTTTTATAATTAAATAATATATCATTATCATTACTAGTAGCTGGCGTATAATCATGATTTTTTACAGTAAAATCATACGTTTTAGATGTCGATTTTTTTGAAAAAACTTTTTTATTTAATGTATCAATCAATTGAAAATGTGAGTCTTTTGTCCAATATATTTTATTAAATAACAATTTAGTATTGGATAATGGCTTATCTGATATATACAATAAACCACCTTTGTAATTAATAGGAGAAAATTCATTAAACCTTGTATTAATATTAAGTACTCTTTCTTTAAAATCATTTGAATCTCTTAATAATAAAGTTTTGTTATTTTGCGCTAATGAATTAATACTAACTAAAAATAGCAGTAAAATAATTTGAATATGTAGTTTTCTATTCTTCACAACTAGTATATTTTAAAAGATTTACTGTTAGGAAATAAACTACCAAATTCAAGTCTTAAAAAGATCTCACTTGTATTAGGAACTCTAAATGGCATATCGTAAGAATATCCAAATCTTAATTGTGGCGTTAATTGTAACTCAATCATACCAAGAATTGATTCTCCAGTTCTATATGAACCACCAATACCTATTGTATTTCTATACCAAAGTCCCATATTAATATCTGCTTCGACAGGAGCCCCACTTGCCATTTTAAGCAATACAGAAGGTTTTACAACTATATCTTCATCAACATTAAAAGAATAACCTGTGGTCATGAAATAGTGAACTTCATTAACTTGAAATAAACTAGAGTCTGTCTTATAGTTTTTTACTTGTGAGAGTAGAATCAAATCTGGAGCCGAAACTCCTAAATAAAACTTATCACTATTATAATATGCTCCCACCCCCATCAATGGTATAATCTTATTAAAATTGGAGGCATATGCCATATCATATGATGCAATTTTACCTAGATTAACAGAAGTCAATAATTTAAGATCGTTGTAAAAACCGCCTTTTACACCAACACTCAAAACCCCACGATCAGAAATGGGTATTTTAACATTATAAAATAAATTCATACCAGTTCTTCTGATAACATTTGCATATCTATCATCAAAAACTTGAACTCCTAAACCATATTTCTTATTTTTAGTAGGCGCATCTAAGGTTATTGACTTTGTAGAAGGAGCACCTGACAAACCTGCCCACTGCTCTCTCCATATAAAAGCCAAAGAAGGCACCCCTCTATTACCAGCATAGGCTGGATTTATACTAGTCATGTTATACATATATTGAGAATACATGGGCGTAGACTGTCCATAGCTTTTTAAGCTCAATAATAGCAAGGCGCATATTTTTATATATCTTCTCAACTCTTATCTTTGAATGATTACACTACCTTGGAATGTTGTTATTTTGCCACTAGATTCAACAGCTCTTACTACATAAAAATATCCACCATCAATTAAATCTATGCCTGCAAAATTGGGGGTACCCCCTTTTCCATCCCAATCATTTTTATAGTTACTATTTTGATAAACAATATTACCCCATCTATTAAATACTTCTAATTCTATTTTAACATATGAAGGTCTAATAATAATGTAAGTATCGTTAATACCATCATGATTTGGCGAAAATCCTTCAGGAATACTTACAATAATATCCTGAACATTGTATTTTGTAGCATTTTTAGATTTTTCCTCAAGCCTAGACAAAGAAGAAGATTGCATTGTAACATTACCCCATATAGTTTCAGCATTAACAAAGGCTATATTTGACAATTCACCGCTATAACCATTGGGTGTCAAATTCATAATAAATGAAACTGAATCTTTTGATAAACCTTGAAGTGAACTAGAAGGACTTGTAATATTAATATCAATTGAACCATTAAAATTAGAATTTGCTATTAAAGAATTTCCTTTATTCACCTGACTTACAATAAAATTAGAAATAGCAGGTGCTGAATTTTGAAGGTTATCAGTAATCACAACTTTCTTAAACTCATATGGCGTCAAATTAGATACAATAAATTTGAAAGGATAATTAAATGTAGAATTAGCAAGAAGCTTTGCACTATCAACAATTTTTTGCAAATGAATAACATCATTAACATCAAGCATTCTGACATTAAAGGATATTGTGTCACTCTCAATATTATTTACTACTTGACTTAAGCAATATCTAAATACGCCAATTGAAGTTGGAAGATTAGGAACGTTTACATTGCTATTACTTTGAATATAATATTTAGGAGTTGCATTAGATAATAAAATAAATTGATTGGTGACATTTTTAGGATTTACTTTTAATCCAAGTATATATGTTGAATCACTAACTATTGGAACAGGTGGTTTTATTGTTATAGTATCATAAGAATATCGATCACTATATAATAAACTAGTTGTATCATATGATTTTAATGCATATATATATCTGCCAATTTCTTTTGGCGTTTTTGGTGCTACAGTATCACATTGTGCAGTTACAAGATTACACCATGTTGGTATTGTTCCAATTGGATATGACTTAACTAAAGGCCTGATTGATTCTGGTGTATTAGGTGCATTATATACATAAGCATAATTTATTACTAAAGGAGGGTCAGGTATACTAAAATTAATATAACATCTGGTAAATTGTTTTTCCAATGTTTTTCCATCACCGTTTGGATCTGGTTCTGCGCCATCAGTTGATTGGTCAAACAAAATAGAATCACCTATAGTTGCATGAGCGTAAGCATCTATATAATTCAACCAAGTATATTTTATTTTATTTGTTTTGACAAAAACATCATATTTTATTACAACAGAATCATCTAATGACAAAAGTCCATCTTTTGTAACAAGCGACTTTTTATCATATCCATTAAATAAAGTGTCAATTATTAAGTGATCATTTATTGTTGGTTTTCCTACTACATATGCTGAATCTGGAGTTGGGAAAGTTTTTGTAAAATCGTGAATAATTGATAAGGAATCAATATTCATATTTGAATAATTTTTTACTCTTGTCTCAAAATGATATACATAACCTCCATTAACAACTTCAGCATTAGAAGATTTCATTGCTGCGCCTATTAAATATTTAGGGAATAACGAAACATAAGTTGGAGTAGGCTCACCAATATCTATAATATCTGGATGTAAATCAGGATTTGTAGCGTCATGTGAAAATGCAGCAGTTGCTTCAGAACTAGTTGTGTAATCAGATTGATTTAAAACTCCCTTTCCACTTGAATTAAATTGTAAAATTAACGGAGTAGTAATATTAGTCTCTGCTATAGAAAAATAGAAATTAACTTGACCTTCGTATAAAATTGGCAATTGCACACCATTGCTAAATAAATAATTACCTGGTAATGTTGAATTTGACTTTATATTTGAACTACTAGCACTAAATCCAGTTGAACTATTTGAAGTATTTGAATTACCTAAACCATTGTAGTTGGGATTAATAAGTAAATTACCTGATGCAACTTTAACACTATCTAATACATATACCATTCCCTTGGGAAATACATTTGAAAGATTTGCATCAACCTGAACATCATTTAAATCTAACTGACCTTCATTCTTGATTTTCATGATAAGTTTCAATTTGAAGGAATTATCAGGTTCTTGAATAGGCGGATCTGCAGACAGTGTTAAAGCAATTTTCGGAAATAAAATAACAAGGTTTACTGTATCTTTTGTAAAATCTGATATTCTAGTTAAACCATTAGCATCAATAACTTTATTTAACTTATAACTGGTATTAACTTGTCTAGAAGGCAAAGTAATATATTGACCACTTTTTATATTTGCAAAACTATATTGTATATTATCTGTAGTATTTGTTAGATTAATCTTAAATGGTGAAACTCCATTTTGAATATCTACTTTTATCTTTACACTATCCGACGCTAACAATGAAGGATATTTTAAATTAATAGATGCTTGTGGCAATAAAACTAAAGGTTCAATAATTTCAAAAATAAATTCTTCTGAGCTCGCACCATTATGAGTTGAATTTGATGCGAGAGTTGCAATCACTTTATACTTTCCAACACTTGAAGGAGGAGTTGTACTTGGTCCATAAGTAGTACTTCCTGTTCCGCTGTATGTATACGTTATTAAGCCATCAGATCCAGTAACGATTGATGAATTAGGTCCCAATGTATTTCCTGTATATGTATAAGTTGAACTTCCAGTAACTGCAATTGTAGAATTCAATAACGAAGTATTAATTATTGTAAGGCTAAAAGATTCTTGCGTAGATGTACATGTAGCATTTTTAAAACTTATATTAAAAGCATATGTATTAGGAGTACTTGCAGGTATAGTAATTTTAATAGGACTAATTGAAGGCAGATTTTCATTTGTAATGTTTGTAAATCCACTTAATGCTGGACTTGCAGTACTTAATGAGAAAGTTAAAGGTCCTCCTCCTACTATAGTAAACGGTATTTCAAAACTTGTAGCTGAATTTGTAATTTGACTTATTGTACCTAGAGTAACAGCAGGTGTTACAGGCTGAGAATTTATTCTTACATCAGAAGATTGAATTGATGTGCAAGATCCATTACTTACAACAAAAGTATAAGTACTACTTGCCGTTAAACTATTTATAGTCGTTGTTGAGCCAGTTCCAGTTACTGAGTTTGAACCATATGTCAAAGTCCATGCTCCAGAAGGCAAACCACTTAAAACAACAGATCCTGTTGCTGTGCTACATGTTGGTTGTGTAATTGTTCCAATAACAGGTGCATTTGGTGTTGCAGGCTGTGCATTAATGACAGTATTAGATGATGTACCTGAAGTACAAGATCCATCATTTACTGTAAATGCATATGTTGTGCTAGCAGTTAAACTATTTATAGTCTTTGTTGAGCCAGTTCCAGTTACTGAGTTTGAACCATATGTCAAAGTCCATGCTCCAGAAGGCAAGCCACTTAAAACAACAGATCCTGTTGCTGTGCTACATGTAGGTTGTGTAATAGTTCCAATAATTGGTGCAG
>JACCEE012713109.1_pt1 | contig 17987 bp, 19 predicted proteins | sample 7449931 | NCBI WGS metagenome assembly JACCEE01 (sample SAMN15323457, study PRJNA562643) | freshwater metagenome | isolation source: river surface water | place: USA:Blue River Watershed | collected 2017-08-19 | reverse complement strand
GTGATGTTCCAACTTCTATCTGGGTCTGGGCCTGCCATCACATTAAAGAAGTAAAGGTCTGCCCCTGGCGCTGCGGACACAGGTCCGTGCCAACCCCAAGGAACAAGACCCACATCACCTGAGCGAACCTCTGCAAGAACGTCGTACTCGCGTTCGTCAGAAGCATAACCGCGCAGGTATCCAACGGGATCAGAATTTGCGGGTGCGGTGACAGTGCGTGAAACAGCGGTCTCAAAGTAATAAATCTCTTCAAGGTTTGCTTCAACGCCTGGCACGTAGGTGTCGTGCTTGTGAGCCGGCACGCCAGACCAGTTTCCGGCCGGAACGATTACCTCAACCACGATGAAGCGGTCGGCATCTAAAGTTTCAGGAACGCCAAAGTTGTGTACCTGGCGACTTTCGCGACCGGCTCCACGAACGAAAACCGGCACTTCCTCTGCCTTGATGTAGCGCACCGGCTTGGTGTTTTTTGCTGGAGCCTCACCAACGGCAACTCGTCCATCACCAGAGATTTTTACCTCGGTGTCCACAGGTACATAAATTAAGTCGGCTGGGCCGTGAAACACCGATACCCGGCCGTTCAAGAATTGAGTCTTAAACGATGATTCGCCCGCTTCGCGATATTCAACCGTCAGACCCTTGCCTTCGAGCGGAAAGATAATGCGTTCGACTCCGTCGGCAGGGATGTGAAATGAATGCCCTTCAAGCAGGGTGCCGACCTTTAGGCCGGTGTGCTGCCAACCCTCTATCGAGGAGTCAACAACTACGTCCCAGCCATCTTGGCTGAGCTCACCCTTCTTGAAGAACCAATTCATTTCTATATCTTCTACGGTTTTAGTTCTGTGGGAAACCCAGGTTGATACCACCGTGGCTTGGGTCAAGCCAGCGTGATGTCATGGTCTTCTCGCGAGTGAAGAACTTAACGCCCTCAACACCGTGAGCCTTAGTGTCACCAAATGCCGAATTCTTCCATCCACCAAATGAGTAGTAAGCAACTGGAACCGGGATTGGAACGTTGATACCAACCATGCCGACTTCGATTTCGTTCTGGAAACGACGCGCCGCTCCACCATCGTTGGTGAAGATTGCAACACCGTTGCCGTACTCACCGTCGTTGATCAGCTTCACACCCTCGTCGTAGCTCTTTACGCGAACAACGTTAAGCACAGGGCCAAAGATTTCGTCTTTGTACGCCTTTGAGGTTAGCGGAACATTGTCGATCAAGGTTGGGCCAAGCCAGAAACCGTTCTCGTCTCCGTCAAAGTTCTGCTTGCGACCATCAACGATGATTCGCCCGCCATCCTTCTCTGCTATCTCGATGTAGCCAGCCACCTTGTCGCGGTGTTCCTTGGTAACCAATGGGCCCATGTCGCAACCACGACGACCGTCACCGGTGCGAAGTTTGCCCATGCGCTCAACAATCTTTGCGATCAAATCGTCTGCAATTGGCTCCACTGCAACAGCAACAGAGATCGCCATGCAACGCTCACCGGCAGAACCAAAGCCTGCGTTGATCATTGAGTCAGCAACTAGGTCTAGGTCAGCATCAGGAAGGATCAGTGCGTGGTTCTTTGCGCCACCAAGAGCCTGAACGCGCTTGCCGTGCTTTGAGCCCTCTTCATAGATGTACTTTGCCACCGGTGTTGAACCAACGAAAGAGATTGCTTTAATTCGCTGGTCTTCAAGCATGGCCTGCACAGTTGAGCGATTGCCGTTTAGAACGTTGAACACACCGTCTGGCAATCCTGCTTCTTTCCAGAGTTTTGCCATCCATAGGGTTGCACTAGGCACCTTCTCTGATGGCTTTACAACCACGGTGTTACCCGCTGCGATTGCGATTGGGAAGAACCACATTGGCACCATTGCTGGGAAGTTGAATGGAGAAATGATTCCTACAACGCCAAGTGCCTGTCGAATTGAGTAAACATCTACGCCTGATGAAGCGTTCTCGGTAAACATGCCTTTCAAAAGGTGAGGCATACCGGTAGCAAATTCAACGACCTCCTGGCCACGAGTAACTTCGCCCAGGGCGTCGTCTAGAACTTTGCCGTGCTCCTCTGTGATTAGAGCGGCACACTCGTGCTTGCGCTCGTTTAGAAGTTCGCGGAACTTAAACATGATCGCCTGCTTGCGGGCCTGTGACATGTCGCGCCACTTTGGAAATGCAGCTTGCGCACTTGCAAAAGCAGCTTCGATCTCGGCGTCTCCGGCTACGTTTACCTGCTTGGTTGCGATACCAAGGGCTGGATCGGTAACTAAAACAACGTGATCAGGCTTTCCTGAAACTTCCTGGCCATTAATCCAGTGTGGGACTACAGGTAGATTGCTCATTTAATTTCCTTTTTGTAATTAGCCGTGAACTAGTTTGACGGCGGTGTCGATGGCGGCTCCAACGTTGCCGTCTTGTGGATAGAGAAGACTGCGGCCAATAACAAGACCACGAACCCCAGGTAGCTCAAGAGCTTTTTCCCAGGCCGCATATGAATCGCTTTGGTCACCAACGGGATCTCCACCCAAAAGCAAGGTAGGTAGAGTGGTCGATTCCATGACTCGAGCCATGTTTTCGACAACAGGTAACTTCATCCAGGTGTAAGCAGATGAATTACCAAGACCATTTGCGATACTGATTGAGTTGATTACAGCATCGGTGCTTAAGTCGTTGCGGATTTTTCCGTCAACCCACTCACTCATGAACGGCTCAAGCATTATTGGCAGCTTGGCAGCGGCGGCTTCGTTCACCGCTTTGTGAGAAATCTCAAGCATGTTGGAAGTTCCTGCATCGCCAAGATTTACTCGGTTCAACATCTTGGCAAAGTCCAGACGGTCACGAACAATGCCGCTTATGTCATAACCGGTAATCCGGTCGTCCATTTCAAATGAAGCTCCGCGAAGACCTCCGCGGTTTAGCGAACCAACGACCAATTTGCCCTCAAGGCAACCAAGCAGTGCAAGGTCATCAATGATGTCAGGTGTTCCCAGAACACCATCTACGCCTGGTCGCGACAGCGCCGTGGCAAGACGCTGCAGCAGGTCGTAGCGATTCTCCATGGCACGCGGATTGTCTCTAACCGCTAAAGCATTTCGGGCCGGGTGATCCGCGGCAATTATGAATAGTCGGCCATCCCCCTGGATTACGTCACGGCGAGTTCGAGACGCATAAACCTCAGCAATTTTTTCAGGGTTGCTAGCGCGAACCTCACGCAACTTTGCAAAGTCCAAAGTCATTACTTCATTCCCTTCACAATGTCTTCAACCTCTTCGAAACTTGGCATTGCAGTAGAGCATTCCAAGCGACTTGCCACGATTGCGCCAGCCACGTTTGCGAACTTAAGAATTCGCTCAAGCCCCCAACCCTGCAAAACTCCATAGCAAAATGCGCCGCCGAAGCTGTCACCAGCACCAAGGCCATTAACCACGTCAACGAAGTAAGGAGGAACCTCTACGGTTTCATCGCGAGTCTTGGCAAGCACTCCCTTGGGGCCCTGCTTTACGACCGCGATCTCCAGCCCGCGCTCCAGCAAAGCATCAGCCGCACGCATTGGTTCTGTCTCGCCAACCGCAACCTGACATTCCTCTTTATTGCCAATTGCAATCGTTGCGTGAGCTAATGCCTTTTCAACCTGCTCGGTGGCCAACTCAGGTGCAGACCAAAACATTGGTCGATAGTCAAGGTCAAGAATGGTGTGCTGTTTACGAGCCCGAGCATCCCATGCTGCAAAGTGCGCGGTGCGAGAAGGCTCTTGGCTCAGGCCGGTCACAGTTGACCAGTAAATTTTTGCGCTTTTGATGGCTTCAAGATCCAGTTCATCGGTGTTGATAACTAGATCCGGAGCCTTTGGTTCGCGGTAGAAATAAAGTGGAAAGTCGTCTGGTGGAAAAATTTCGCAAAACACGACCGGAGTTGGCAGACCAGCTACCCCAGAGACGAATTCATCACTGACCCCTAGGCGAACCAACTCTTGGTGAATGAACTTACCAAACGGGTCGTTCCCGGTGCGAGTTATCACAGCGGACTTCAAACCATATTTGGCGGCCGCAACGGCAACATTTGTAGCGCTTCCGCCCAGGAATTTGCCAAACGAGGTGACATCCTCGAGGCCAACACCCACCTGGTGCGGGTAGACGTCAACGCTCACCCGGCCTATGGTGATTACGTCGTATGGCTGGTTGTTCTGAGTCATGCTGTTTTGCAAACCTTCTTTTTAGTTTCACCTAATACTAAGCAGGCTAGCATACTTTGTCATAACATACTGACATACCGTTGCCGAATCGTGACAAATTAGGTGGTGAAGAAGTGCCACCCCAGCCACCACCAGACGAGCACCAGAGCAATTCGAGTGTTTCGCTGATGCATCAACCTGGCCACCAAATCCCCCAGCGGCGCCAAAATCTCCGGTTTTAGGCGGCCAAACAACCAAGCGGCGAAGCCAAGCACCAAAACCGAGGCGTATTCAATAATCGGGATCACTTGGTTCCCCGTTTTCGGCGAATTTGCAGCAGCCCAACGCCGATAAGCATCCAAATAGTAAGAAAAATAGCCCTTCCCCAAGGAGACTCCAAAACCGGATTCACCAGGATCGAAATCGTTGGATATGTGACGTCATCTTTATAGACGGTCGCAAAGATGTAGGCAAAAAGCTCGGAAACCGCCATCACCAAAGCCAAAGTCATCCAGATCCACTTGGTCCTCATCATTTGTTTCGTGGCACCGGGTTTTGGTCCGTGATCCCGGTAGTACACCATCGAGAGGGCTATCGGTGCAAGGGTTAGCAGCAAAACCCGATTCTGCCAACCGTCGCGCTGGGTAAACAACAAGACACTGCAACTGATCAAAATCACCACACCGATAACCCAGCCACTGACCTTTGGGCGCTCTGGCATGTGCCAGGGAACCCAACGCTTCCAATCCGCAATCAGCAACAGGCAACCGATGCCGAAAATAATTGCATCTCCAAAAGAACCGCGGTTGATGTGGAAGGCCGTTACAAAAACCAGCACTGGTAGCCACGGATTGATGCCGCTAAGCACACCCTTCAACCACTGGGAAAGATACATAAAAATTAGGTTATCGGCAGAAACACCAACCGTAACAGAGAGAAACATCGGTGTCGTGCGCCAAATAAATAGGGCAAACTTAAACAAATACCTTAATTAGGAAGAACTCATGGCTCTTTACAACGACATCACCGAAGCATTTGGCAACACCCCTTTGGTACGCCTAAACCGCGTGACCGATGGCGCGGCTGCACACGTTTACGCAAAGCTTGAGTTCTACAACCCTTCGAGTTCAGTCAAGGACCGCCTGGCTATTGCGATGGTAAATGCAGCCGAGGAATCCGGAGAACTGAAGCCTGGCGGAACGCTGATTGAGGCAACTTCAGGAAACACGGGAATTGGTCTGGCAATGGTTGGTGCCGCCCGCGGTTACCGAGTAATTATTGTGATGCCAGATTCTATGAGCCTTGAGCGCAAAGTGCTTACTCGCGCATATGGTGCCGAAGTAATTCTTACTCCGGCAGCCGAGGGTATGACCGGGTCTGTTGCCAAGGCAGAAGCTCTTGGTAAAGAGATCCCGGGTGCAGTTTTGGTTCGCCAGTTCGACAACCCTGCCGGCCCAAAAATTCACCGCGAAACCACTGCAGAAGAAATTTGGAAAGACACCGATGGCAAAGTCGCCGCTTTGGTTGCTGGTTCCGGAACCGGCGGAACCATCACAGGAACTGGCCGTCGCCTGAAAGAACTCAACCCAGAAATCAAGGTTTATGCTGTTCAGCCGGCCGCATCACCTCTACTTACCGGCGGTCAGGCAGCCGGTCACCCAATTGCCGGAATCGGACCAAACTTCATTCCAAGCATCCTTGACACCACCGTTTACGACGAAGTTATTTCGATTGCTAACAGCGATGCATTCGAGTGGTCTCGCCGCGTTGGTGCCGAAGAGGGCATCCTCGCGGGCATTTCATCTGGTGCGGCTGTAAAGGCTGCAGTTGAAGTAGCCCACAAACCTGAATTTGCTGGCAAGATTGTTGTAGTAATCATCCCGTCATTTGGTGAGCGTTATCTATCGACAACTCTTTACCGTGACATTCAAGAGGAATTCAACCCAACTAATTGATACGTATAAGAGAAGACATCCAAGCCGGCTTGGCAAAAGATCCAGCCACAAGATCGGCTCTTGAGCTTTTCTTAACTTCACCGGGCTTGCATGCCCTTTGGTCCCACCAAGTAGCCCACCTACTTTGGAAGTGGGGTTGGCACATTCCAGCCCGGATGCATTCCCAGTGGACTCGGTTTTGGACCGGAATCGAAATTCATCCCGGGGCAACGATCGGCCGTCGCGTAGTGATTGACCACGGCATGGGCGTGGTGATTGGTGAGACTGCAATCGTTGGTGATGACGTTTTGATCTATCACGGCGTAACCCTGGGTGGAAAAATCAATGATCGAGTGAAGCGCCACCCAACAATTGGCAACAACGTGTTACTGGGTGCGGGCGCAAAAATCATCGGTGATATTGAAATTGGTGACGGAGCAATGATTGGCGCTAACGCCGTAGTTACCAAGAACGTGCCCGCAGGCGCTGTGATTGTTGGCCCGCAAATCAAGCCGATTAATTAGAGCGGGATATTTAATTACTGCCAAGCACCAATAATCAAACCAGCAACTGTTAGGCAGAAAACGTCCTGACCAACTTCAATTAGCCAAACCTTCAAGGCGCTGTAGGGATTGCCGTTCGCCTGCCCGAAGAATCGGTGCGATAGCGAGGCGAATGCTCCCAGGCCCACTCCAAATACAAAACCGAGGAATGCGCCCTCTGCCCCACCAAGTGCCGGGTTGGCAAGTTTTGCAAGCTCAAGAATTACAGCCAGGGTTGCTACCTGTACCAATGCGCCAACATAGGTTCCACCAAACATCAAAGCCAGCTCAGCGCCAGAAGACTTACCGTCTGACAATGGAACTTCGCGGCCCTGCGCCTTGATCCAAATTGGATAGAAAGTCTTTGGGCCAAACCATATTGCGCCAATGGCGAAAGAGCTAATTGATGCCACAAATACCGCAAGCCAGTTGATTTGTGAGAAGTCCATGGGGTGTGCTTTCTGTGTCTTTACTGACAGGCAGACGCACTGTCTTGACAACAGTATAAGTAGGCGTAATCTGAAAGCGAAGCCAGATAACCACTGGCCCAGAAGGAGATAAACATGACAGAAATTTCAATGACCGATTGCTGCGGCGGCGCTTGCCAGTGCAAGAAGTAGCCAATCGCTAAACAATCACTAAAGCTTTAAGGAAACCCCCAAACATTGGCTTGGGGGTTTTCTCACGTTTGTGTTAGCTACGTGGCCGAAGCGTGGCCACCATTGGGCAGACAAATGGATCTGAGTTTTTACTCAGTCCAACATCGTTTAGATAACGCATGACCACCATGTAGCTAGAAAGCAGATTCATCTCAACCAATGGGATTGCATTTTCTTTGCAGTACTCAACAACGATCTTGTGAGCCTTGGCTAGGTTCGGGCGGGCCATTGACGGAAACAGGTGATGCTCAACCTGGTAATTTAGTCCGCCCATAAGGTTGTCGGTCAGCCAGGAACCGCGAATATTTCGGCTGGTTAGCACCTGACGCTGAAAGAAATCAATTTTTGAATCTTTTGCTACCAGCGGCATTCCCTTGTGATTTGGCGCGAAGGCCGCACCCATAAAGAAGCCAAACATCAGCATCATGAAGAACCACAGGGCAATCGCCCAGGCCCAACCAAACATGAGAGTCAGCACAATGTATGGACCGGTTTGGCGAACCAACATCAAACCAAACTCAAGCGATCTGGTGCCAATCTTTCGGTCTTTGCGTTTCAAACTGGCAAGGCTGTCCAGCAGTAGATCAAATCCGGTGAACAAAAGAAGCAGCGGAAATAGAAAACCCTGGCGATTTGAGAACCAACGCTCTACACCTTTTTTCTCATCGCGTGATTCAACAGTGAAACTCAAAACGCGAATGGCGATATCTGGGTCCTCGCCAATTTGATTTGGCTTCTGGTGATGTTTGTTGTGCTTACGCAACCAGAAGCCGTAGCTCAAGCCAGCAAATAGATTTGCCAGGATTAATCCAGCCCAATCGTTTGCCTTGTTGCTCTTAAAAATTTGACGATGGGCAGCTTCATGAGCGATAAATCCGTACTGTGCTGCCATAACACCAAGCAGGCCAACGATTAGAAATGCGCCAAATATCCAAGCCCAGTGCTGAGCGACCATTTGCCCAAGGAAGCCCCCGGCTACCCAGAGCCCAGATGCGATTACAGAAATGCCTATCAGGCGAATAACGTAAAAACTTGGCTTCTTGTGAAGTAGTCCAGCGTTTCTAACGCGGTTCAAGATTTCAGTGAATTGAGAGACCGTCTGTCGGCCGACTAAAACGGTCATGTCCTAAGACTACGGGCCAAAGAGGCAAATACCCTGTGGATTGACTGTAAATGACCTATTTGGTCTTTTTCTTTCCATAACCCTCGGAAATTTGCTTGAGTCTGTGTGCAACCAAGAGCTTGATGATCTTTTTGGTGAGCGGTTTTTCATTGGTGAAATGGAGCGCACTCAGGGTTTGCGAGTAGTTAGCCAAATCAGACTTCAATGCTCCAAGAGTTGTGCCAGAGAACGGGTAATAACTGCAGAAATTTTTGTTGGCTGCAAAACCGCCAACTACCCCGCCCGGCACCTTGAAGCAAGGCAGCCCATAACTGATTGCCTCTTCGGCATCGGGCAGCAGCCTGCGCATTTCTTGGCGGACTTCCTCTAGTAGCTTGCGCTGCTCTGGCGAAACTGTTTTTAGGTAATCGTCAATAACCGTCAAAGCTATTGCCACCTAATCATCCCAATGACACCTGCGGTTGCATAGAAAAACTGCAAAAGTAAAATTCCTTTGTGCTTTCCCAAATAAGCCCAGATGCCAATCAACGCGGATGAGGTAAGTAGTAATCCAAAACCAAGGAACTCAAGACCGGTATTGGATGCCACTAAAAGTGAGTAAATGATGGCCGTTGCTACGCCAAGCCATTCAAAAACCTTTTGAGTTTTCACCGGGCCAGAAAAATTTCCAGATTGTCGAAGTAACTCTGCATGCCTTCGCGAGAGGCATCGGCCTGCTCAGCCGGCATCTCGCCAAATTGGGTGAACTTTACCCAGGACCTGTTGCCGCGTTCTTCAAAATCAACCACGATTAGGTGTGCGGGTGCGTTGTCATCGCGAGCGATGAACTCCTGTTCGTCTTGACTATAAGAAAGCGTGTGCACCATTTTCTTTTTTGGTTCAAACTCGCTGTAGCGGCCCCAGAAATACGCGTTGAACCCGTTTGCGCTCACGTCAACTGCAACTGCCCAGCGCCCACCAACTTGATTTTCAGTGGTGACAGAGCCAGGAACCACAGTCAGCATGGTTGGGCTGTACCAGCTTTCAAGCGCCTGGGGTGATGTCCAGGCGTTCCAAAGCTCATCGATGCTGGCATCAAACTCTCGCTCGACAAAATAAAGTTCGTTGTGTTCCACTTTTCTTTCCTTAGACGTTGAAACGGAATTCGACTACGTCTCCATCTTTCATGATGTAGTCCTTTCCTTCCATGCGCACCTTGCCGGCTGCCTTAGCATCTGCCATGTTTCCCGCCGCCATCAGGTCGTCGAACGAAACAATCTCGGCCTTGATGAATCCGCGCTGGAAATCGGTGTGAATTACGCCAGCTGCCTGTGGTGCGGTCCAGCCCTTGTGGATGGTCCAAGCCCTAGCCTCTTTGGGACCAACGGTTAGATAGGTTTGCAAACCAAGGGTGTCAAAACCGATTCGAGCCAGTTGGTCCAAACCAGATTCGTCCTGACCAAGAGATGCCAGAAGTTCATTTGCCTCTTCGGCAGAAAGATCAATCAGCTCTGACTCAACTTTGGCATCAAGGAAAACCGCCTCGGCCGGAGCTACCAAGTCAGCCAGGGCTTTCTTCTTTGCGGCATCGGTCAAGATTGATTCGTCAACGTTGAAAACGTAAATGATTGGCTTGGCAGTTAGCAGACCCAGTTCCTTGATTGGGGTTAGGTCAACATCGGATGAAGAGATTGGCTTGCCGCCATTTAATACGGCGAGCGCGGCATCAATAGTTTCTAGCGCAGCCGGTTCCATTTTCTTGCCCTTGACCTCTTTTTCAATGCGCGGGCGCGCCTTTTCAAGGGTTTCCATGTCAGCAAGGATTAGCTCGGTGTTGATGGTCTCTATGTCACTCGCGGCATCTACCTTGCCGTCAACGTGCACTACGTCACTGTCAACAAAACCGCGCACGACCTGAGCGATTGCGTCTGCCTCGCGAATGTTGGCTAGGAACTTGTTGCCAAGGCCTTCACCAACGGATGCACCGCGCACGATTCCGGCAATGTCAACGAATGACACCGGGGCCGGAAGGATGCGCTCAGAACCGTATAGATCAGCAAGTTTTTGCAGACGAGGATCTGGAAGGTTCACCACGCCAACATTTGGTTCGATAGTCGCAAATGGGTAGTTCGCCGCTAGAACGTTGTTCTTGGTGAGTGCATTAAAGAGGGTCGACTTACCTACGTTAGGTAGTCCCACGATTCCGATTGTTAGAGCCACGAGGGTCAAGTCTAGACTGGGCGCGTGCCCATTGACTTCACCGCTATCGACTTTGAGACCGCTAACGGCTCTCCGGCTAGTCCCTGCGCAGTTGGGCTGGTGCGGGTTCGCGATGGCAAGATTGCTGAAAGCTTGGCCTTTCTCATTCAGCCACCGGTTCCTCACGATTGGTTTCACGCCGGCAACATCAAGGTGCATGGCATTCGCCCCAGCGATGTGGACGGTGCTGCAACTGCCGCCGAGGCGCTTGCTTTGATGCTGGGCTTTATTGGCACCGATACTTTGATTGCGCACAATGCCCCTTTCGACATGGGGGTACTGCGTTCCACCGCGGCGCACATCGGTGTGGACTTGCCAGCGCTGCAATACGCCTGCTCGCTGGCGATTTCGCGTAAAACCTACAACCTAGAGTCGTACCGCTTGAACTCGGTGGCTTACGCGGTTGGTCACGAGGAGTTCAATCACCATGACGCACTTGCCGATAGCGATGCTTGCGCGCGAATCATTTTGCATGCCGCCGATCGCCACGGGGCCGATGATTTGGACGAGCTGCTAAAAGCCACCAAGCAAAAGCTCAAGCCACTGATTCAAGAGCAAGTGGCATAACCTAAAAAGTCAGTGGCCAGTGGGATACTCGGCTCATGGAAACTTTTGCTTTGATAGCTGCCGGACTTGGCATTGGCCTACTGCTTGGAGCCGTGCTGGGTTATTTCATCGCCGACTCTCGTGCCAGAGCTCGGGCGGCAATTGAAATGCAGAATTTTGTGCAGCAGCAGAGTGCACAAGCCAGTGACAAAGCTGGTCAAGAGAATAAATTGCTTGAGGCAATCGCCCCGGTGCGTTTCCACCTTGAGCAAATGCAGCAGGTGGTCACTCGCCTAGAGAAAGATCGCACAGAGCAATTTGGCACCATTCAGGAGCAACTCAAGAACGCCATTGATTCTGACGCGGCGCTGCGAAAACAAACCCAAGCGTTATCTCAGGCGCTCTCGTCAAATAACATTCGCGGCGTTTGGGGTGAGACCCAGTTGCGAAAGCTGGTTGAACTTGCCGGGCTCATCAAGCACGCCGATTTTAGTGAGCAGGCCAGTTTCAGCACCGATACCGGTTCCGGCCGTGCCGATATGGTGATTAATCTTCCGGGTGGAAAGTCATTGGCAATTGACTCCAAGGTGCCTTTTAACTCTTATCAAGAAGCATCCACAATTTCAGATTTGGCAAGCGGCGAAGAACTAGCCCGCCGCAACCGCCTAATTGAAGAGCACGTCAAGGCGGTCAAGGGTCACGTAGATGCGCTGTCATCAAAGTCCTACTGGACTGGGCTAAATGCTTCGCCAGATTTTGTGATTGCCTTCGTGCCCAGCGAATCGCTTTTATCAGCAGCTTTAGATGCCGATCCCGCTTTGCTGGAATATGCCTTCAAGAAAAACGTGGCACTGGCCTCGCCGGTGAGCCTTTTCTCAGTGCTGAAGACCATCAACTACATCTGGCGTCAAAACGTCGACGAGACCCAGGTGCGCACCATGATCAAGTTGGGTAAAGAGCTGTACGAACGAGTTGGCAAGGTGGCAGAGCACGCAGACAAGCTTGGCCGCTCAATTACAGCCACCGTAAAGGACTTCAACACCTTTGTTTCCAGCCTTGAGAGCCGGGTCTTGGTCACCGCCCGAAAACTCAATGATTTAGATGAAAATGCCCTTGGAACAGATGAAATTCAGTCCCCTAAAGAGTTGGATTCCGCGCCACAGAGCCTCACCGCTAGCGAGCTTACAAAGTAGCCTTTAGGTATACTCTTTTTCAGCGCGCGACGATGAAGTTGGCCTAAATCCCATTCAATTAGGAGCCCCTTCATGTCAAGCAAGTCACCGGTAGTCACGCTGACTCCTGCACCAACCCTTGACCGTACCTACTATGTTCACGACCTTGTAGAAGGTGGAGTGAACCGTGCAGATGGGGTTGCCGAGGAACTTGCCGGCAAAGGCATCAACGTAACCAAGGGTCTCAACCTGGTTGGCATTTCGGCCCCAGGCGTTGTTCCGATTGGCGATTCAGACCCAAGCGTCTTGAAGCGCACCGGTCACTCGGAATCTTTGGTGCCGCTTTGGGTTGATGGCACCCTGCGTGTTTCAACCACAATGGTGATTAAAGACGGTCCAACCACCAAGGTGAACGAAGCCCCTCGCCCACTGAGCGCCGAGGACTGGAAATCAGTTATCGACCTCACGGTCAAAACTGTCAAAGAGAATGACGCCAAGTGGTTAGTCATCGCCGGCGCACTGCCAATTGATAAATCAACTGGAAAATTTGTTGACCTTCAGCCAATTTTTGATGCCACCAAAGCACTTGGTTGCCGCGTAGCTCTTGACACCTCAGGTGAAGCGCTGAGCTACTGGGCTAAGCAGGGTGCGGCAAGCATTATGAAGCCAAACGCAGAGGAACTTGCCTCGGCAGTTGGTCGCTCGCTTCTTACTAACGGTGATGTTATCGATGCGGCCCGCGAACTTTGCGCAAACGGCGTGGAGTGTGTCTTGGCCAGCCTGGGTGCCGACGGCATGATCGCGGTGACACACAACCACTCTTGGCATGCCAAGACTTCAAAAATTAAGGTAATCAACACAGTTGGTGCCGGTGATGCAACACTTGCAGGTTTCTTGTCAGCCGTTGCGGCAGAAACTCAACCGGAGGCCGAAGAGCAATCAGGTGTTGGCTTTGACGTGGCTAAGGGTGTTTGCGCCGCGGTTCAGTGGGGTGCGGTTGCAGTTCAGCAACCAACATCTGGTCTTCAAAACCTAGACGGCATGCCAGAGGTTTTCCTGATTGAAAACCCTGACCGCGCAATTCCTCTGGCCGAACCGGCACACGTCTAGATTCTTAGAAATCAGTTCCTGAGTCACTGCTTAGGAACGCGAACGTCAACCACTAGGCCTTCGCCGATGTTGCTGTCCAAGACAAAACTTTGAATTTCTAAATCATCGTCATTTTCGCGAACACCATTGGCCAAAATTCCGTCGGTGATTCCTGTGAGAACAAAGATAAAACGCTCACCCGAAACTAGCTCCTCAAGTTCAAACTTGCGTTCGATGTCATAATTTGCCGCTAGAGCACGTTCAATTTGATCCGGGTTTTGCGGAGCAAATCTGGTTTGCATGAAGCCACCAAGAATTTGAATGGCAACCGCTGTGGCCACGCCCTCTGGCGAGCCGCCAAGGCCCAGCAGCAGATCAACTCCGGTGCCGGGTACGGCAGCGGCAACAGCCATGGCAATGTCGCCCTCGTCAAAACTCACCCAGGTTGCACCGGTAGCTTCAACCTCTTTGATCAAATCAAAGTTTCGCTCTTTGTTGATCACGGCAACACGAATATCGGTGACCGGTTTTTCCAGCGCAGTTGCAAGACGGTTGATGTTTTCTGTGGCTGATAAATCAAGATCCAAGACGCCGCGGCCCGCGCTGCCGCTTACGATCTTCTGCATGAAGTAAACCTCTTTGGCCTCAAGCATCGCTCCGCGCTCGGCCGCTGCCATAACCGCCACAGCGCCGGGTGTACCAGCTGCTGCCAAAGCAGTGCCGTCCACCGGGTCAACCGCAATATCCCACTCAACGGGTTGGCCACCACCAATCAGCTCCCCGTTGAACAGCATGGGCGCCTCGTCTTTTTCGCCCTCACCGATTACGACGATGCCACCAAAATCTGCTCCCCTGAGTGCCTCGCGCATGGCATCAACCGCCGCCCCATCCACGGCAAGCTTGTCATCGGCGCCAACCAAGTGCCAACAGCCTGCAGTTGCCGCAACTGTCGCAGAGAGAATATCCATGGTTGGACGATTGGCGTTGTGCAGGGGCATCCAGGCCTTTCCTGAAGCGAACAAACCCGCTTCCTTGCTAACATCATAGGTAATCCACCGACGGCCTTAGGAGATAAGCCATGCCTGTTGCATCACCTGATCAATACCTAGAAATGCTTGACCGCGCGAAGCAGCAGGGGTTTGCATATCCTGCAATCAACGTTTCAAGTTCACAAACGTTGAATGCGGCACTTGCCGGTCTTCAGGCTGCAGGTTCAGACGGAATCATTCAGGTAACAACCGGTGGTGGAGATTACTGGTCGGGTCCAACCGTCAAGAACATGGCAACGGGTGCTGCCGCAATGGCAGCGTTTGCTCGCGAGGTTGCCAAGAACTACGGCATCACAATCGCGCTACACACCGACCACTGCGCCAAAGATCAACTAGACAAGTTAGTTCGCCCGCTAATCGCAATTTCACAAGAGCGCGTCAAGGCAGGTCAGGACCCACTTTTCAACTCTCACATGTGGGATGGTTCAGCAGTACCGATGGCCGAGAACCTACAAATCGCGCAGGAAATGCTAAAGCTAACCAGCGGCATTGGTGCGGTTCTTGAAATTGAGGTTGGCGTAGTTGGCGGTGAAGAAGACGGCGTCGAAGGAGCGATTGACGAGCACCTTTACACCACACCTGCTGACGGTCTTGCTACTGCCGAGGCACTTGGACTTGGTGAAAACGGCCGCTACATGGTGGCGCTTACTTTTGGAAACGTGCACGGCGTATACAAGCCAGGAAACGTGCACCTGCGTCCAGAGCTGCTAGGTGAAATTCAGGCTGCAGTTGGCGCTAAGTATGGCAAGGACAAGCCTTTCGACTTGGTATTCCACGGTGGTTCTGGCTCTACTCCGGAAGAAATCTCCGAAGCAGTGCGTCACGGTGTGATCAAGATGAACATTGACACCGATCTTCAGTACGCATTCACTCGCCCGATCGCTGATTGGATGATGAAGAACTACGACGGAGTTCTAAAGGTTGATGGTGAAGTAGGAAACAAAAAGGTTTATGACCCACGCGCCTGGGGCAAGTCGGCTGAAGCTGGAATGTCTACACGCGTGGTTGAGGCAGCGCAAGAACTTGGCTCAGCCGGAAAGTCAATGAGCCTGTAAAGCAAAACCAAAAATAATTTAGCCGCATGACTGAGAGAAGCCCGTTGTATGACAACGGGCTTCCTCGTTTTAAAGGCGAATACCTAAACGGGGAAATGCACGGCTACTGGGAGTTCTTTAGAAAAGACGGCAGCTTGATGCGCTCGGGAAATTTTATTTCCGGCAAACAAACCGGGATTTGGACGACTTACACCCGCGACGGTCACCCGCACAAGCAAACCAATTTTGGAAAATAAATTTCAGTCAAGAAATTTAGAAAGCTCTAGAAAGCGCCTCTTAGTCGCGCTTTGCCTTGTTACTGGTTTCGTGACCGGCGGCTTTTAATTCTTTGCGCAACTCGGCTGGCAGTGAGAATTGGATGTCCTCTTCGGCTGTTTGAACTGTGCGAACATCGCCGTAGCCGCGATTTGCCAAGTACTCAAGAACCTCATCAACTAGTTCCTCTGGAACAGATGCTCCAGAAGAGACGCCAACGGTTTCTACGCCTTCGAACCACTCTTCTTTAATTTCACTGGCGAAATCTACGCGGTGCGACGCCTTTGCCCCAGCGTCTAGGGCTACTTCAACTAAACGCACTGTATTCGAAGAGTTTGCCGAACCTACCACTATGACAAGATCAGATTGCGCGCCAACCTTTTTGATGGCGACCTGACGGTTTTGGGTTGCGTAGCAGATGTCATCACTCGGCGGATTTTGCAAAGTTGGGTGCTTCTCGCGAAGTTTGAGGACCGTTTCCATCGTTTCATCAACCGACAGCGTGGTCTGGGAAAGCCAAATCAGCTTCTTTGGGTCACGAACTTTGGCGGCGGCGATGCTGTCATCTTTATCAATGATCTGCACAGCGTGCGGTGCCTCTCCGGCTGTGCCCTCAACCTCTTCGTGCCCCTCGTGACCGATTAGCAGGATGTCGTAATCTTCCGCAGCAAAGCGTTGAACCTCGCGGTGTACCTTTGTGACCAGCGGGCAGGTGGCATCGATGGTATTTAGGCCGCGCTCGGCAGCCGCTGCGACTACTGCTGGAGACACCCCATGAGCAGAGAAAACCAGCACAGAGCCAGGTGGCACCTCATCAACTTCCTCGACGAAGATCGCCCCGCGGGCTTCAAGCGACGAGACCACGTGCTTGTTGTGCACGATCTGCTTGCGAACATAAACCGGTGAACCGTAGTGATCCAGGGCCTTTTCGACGGCAATTACCGCTCGGTCAACGCCGGCGCAGTACCCTCGCGGGGAGGCCAGCAGCACCTTCTTGCCAGCGGTATTCTTGATGTCAGTCACCCCTCAATGATAAGCGGGTCATTGGTGGATTGTGGTGGCTGACTGCAGGAGGCCCAAATGAGCGAAGAAGAACTCGCTGGCGCCTCCAAAGTAAGTTCAGAGCTCTCCCCTTGGCCAGTATCGCGACTTTCGCTGACCCTGAAGGAATGGATCGAGCGACTAGGCGTCTTGTGGATTGAGGGAGAACTAGCCTCCATCAAAATCGGTGCCTCAAATATGTTTGGCGAGCTGCGTGACCTGCAGATCGAAAACAGCGTTTCCATTCACTCGTGGAATGTTTCCAAGATTCCAAATGATCTAAAACAGGGTGACCGAGTTCTTGCCCTGATCAAGCCAGCCTTTTGGCCAAAAGGCGGAAAACTTACGATGCAGGTCATCGAAATGCGAAAAGTTGGCCTGGGTGAACTGCTTGAGCGAATTGAGCGACTTCGCGCGCAACTGACCAAAGAGGGACTCACCTCTGTGGACCGCAAGCAACCGCTGCCGTTTTTACCAAACAAAATTGGCCTAATCACGGGTAAAGATTCGGATGCCGAGAAAGACGTATTGCAAAATGCCAAGCTTCGTTGGCCCGATGTGCAATTCAGGATCATGCACACTCTCGTTCAGGGTGACAAAGCTGCTCCTGAAATCATTAATGCAATTAAGACCCTCGATGAAGACCCTGAGGTTGACGTAATTATTATCGCTCGCGGCGGTGGATCCTTCTTGGACTTGATGGTGTTTAGCGATGAAGCTTTGGTTCGCGCGGCAGCAAGTGCCAAAACCCCAATCGTTTCTGCGATCGGTCACGAGAATGACCGACCAGTGCTTGATGACGTTGCCGATCTAAGAGCATCCACACCAACAGATGCAGCAAAGCGTGTGGTTCCCGATGTAGCTGAAGAGAAACATAAACTCGAACAACTGCGTCAGCGCCTGTTTATGCGAGTGGACACATTTGTAGCAAATCAGCTGGGCATGATTGAGCAGATTCGAAGTCGCCCAATTTTGGCTAATCCTTACACATTCATCGAGGCTCACGAGGCGGATGTGGAACGAGCGGTTGACCAGATGCGGTCTCGGCTAGATCAAACCCTCAGCAGGGAGGCCATGCAGATAGGACACCTGCGCCAGCAGGTTCGCAGCCTCTCACCGCAATC